>Ga0310037_10000774_pt1 | contig 18780 bp, 17 predicted proteins | sample Sb_taG_11_FD_200239 | JGI IMG/M metagenome (GOLD analysis project Ga0310037, IMG submission 200239) | Peat soil microbial communities from Weissenstadt, Germany - Sb_50d_3_AS metaG (v2) (version 2) | ecosystem: Environmental > Terrestrial > Soil > Wetlands > Peat | place: Germany: Weissenstadt...
AAGAAGTTACGCTGAGTAGGCCCGGGGCGCGGTTCCGGGATTGCTCCCGGCCCGTCTCCCCGGACCTCTCGCCGAACCCGCCGTGCGCCTCTCAACGCAACGGGCTCTCCACGGTTCCTGCCGTCAGGCTGCTGCTGTCAGGGTCCAGGGATTGGGGATCTTGGTGCCGCGGTAGCGGTACCGGGTGACCGGGATCGCCGCGATCCGCCGCATTTCGATCTCGCCCGCCGTGATGGGCAGCCACCGCCCGGTGCGGTCGGTGAACTGCCGGCGGACGTCTGTCCATCTCCAGCGGTGCCGCTGCCTCAGCATGCGGATCACCCGCCACCAGGCGAAGTTATCCAGCATGGCGAAGACGTTCTTGGCCACCGCGTGCCGGAAATAGTGAGCCCAGCCGTGCATGGCCTGGTTCAGCCGGGTCAGCACGTATCCCAGGTCCAGCTGTGATGTCCTGCGGGTCAGGGCACGGATCTTCGCCTTCACCGACCGGATCGGCCGGTCATCGATGAAGGTGTAGACGTACCACTTGGCCGTTCCCGGCTTGCGGCGCCGCTGGATGCGGAACCCCAGGAACGGGAATCCCTCGCTGAGGTGCACCACGCGAGTCTTGGACTCCGACAGGCGGAGCCCGAGCGTGGCCAGCACGTCCGCGATCTGCTCGCGCAACGCCTCGGTGTCCTGCCTGGTGCCGTCGATCAGCACGGCGAAATCGTCCGCATAACGGACAAATCGCCAGTTCGGCAGTCCCTTGTGGCGGCGGGCCGCGCGCCTGCCCTCGGTCGACATCACCCCGCCCGGCTTCCACGGCGCCATCAGGTGCTCATCGAGCGTGCTGAGGGCTATGTTGAAGATGAGCGGGGACAAGATACCGCCTTGTGGCGTGCCGGTGAGGGTGTCGCGGTGCTCGCCGAGCTCGGTGAGCACCCCGGCTTTGAGGAACGCCTTCACCAGCGCCAGCACGCGCTTGTCCTTGACCCTGGCCCGCACCCGGTCCATCACGGCCGAGTGCGAGCAGTTGTCGAAGGCCGCCTCGATGTCCGCGTCCAGCACCCACTCATATCCCCGGGTGCCGTAGAAGTGGATCTCGGCGATCGCGTCCTGGGCGCGCCGCATCGGCCGGAACCCGTACGAGCACGGCTCGAAGTCCGCCTCGAAGATCGGCTCCAGCACTAGCTTCAGCGCGGCCTGGACGACCCTGTCCGCGATGCGAGGTATGCCCAGCTTGCGGAGCTTCCCCGACCCGCCCGGCTTGGGAATCAGCCGTTCCCGCACCGGCAGCGGCCGGAACGAGCCGTCCTTCAGGACGGCCCGCAGGTCCTCCAGGAACCCGGGCACGCCCACCTCTTGCTCGACCCAGGCGGCAGTGATGCCGTCCACGCCGGGGGTGTTCGCGCCCTTGTTACCCGCGACCCGCTCGAACGCCATCAGCAGCGTCGCCGGGTCATGCACGAGGTTGTACAGGTCATCAAACCGGCGGCCCGGATCAGCCGCCGCCCAACGGTGAAGCTTGGCCTGCATCCCCGCTACCCGCGACCACGGCCCCTCCGGGACCGGATCTTGGGCGCTGCCATTCGGCGGCGCATCTTGCGGCATTGCAGCCTCCTTCCCTCCTCGAAACCGCTGCCGCCCTTCCCCATGTGCGCGGGCTTTCCCCGGCTCGGAGTACTACGGCGGCTCCGCCCCGCCCGGCCCGTTCAGCGGTCGGCGCGCCTATCCCGGCGCCGGGCCGGATGCCCGCCGCCGGGAGCCGCAGCCGGGCGGTTCCCGTGTTCACTGTCATTCGCTCGGCGGAGGAGGAGCCCGGCTGTATCCCGGCGGCCTCGCCACAGGTACGCCGCAGACTTTCCCTGTGGCCTCCCGGGCCTGCTCAAGTACCCTGCCCGGAAGTTCCCGCCGCAACGGTAAACGGCGGGACGCGCCGCGCCCGGCCCACATCCGCCAGGTTCGAGCCGGTGTCAAAGTCAAGGACGTAAAGCGCCGGTTCCTCGCGTACTCCTTTCCGCCACGCTCGCCGGACCCGCCCCATCTGGCAGTACTGGGACGTCCCGGCTTTGTCAGGGCTGCTCCCGCCCTCCCCGGCACCACCCGGCTCAGGCTGCCCTCAGCTACACCGCCCTGCTGCGACAGGACGGCGGCGAAGGTCTCTCACCTCCACTCGAATGACAGCGCCTCACGGCGCAGACCGTTAAGTTGACAGACCCGGGACGAGGCCGAGACCAGCGGATCCGAGCTGGACGGACGCTTCTGGGAACGGCGCGCCCTGCGCGCGCACATCATCAACACGGAGCCCGAGCTTCGCGGCCGCGCCCGCGCCAGCTACTACCCCTTCGAGCGCGTCCTCGCGGAGGCCATCGGCAAAGACCTCGGCCAGTCCGCAAACAGCCTGATCCCGCGTCTTGCGGCATTGTCGGCCGTCGCCGGCCTGCGCGAGCTCTACGAGAGCGACGACGCCCAGGCCCTGGCAGCTCCCCCCAACGCCGCCGAACTGCTCAAGCTCGTGGACACGGTGATTCGCTTCACCCAAGCTGGCACCGATGGAACCCAGTGACGGCCGGTGGTCGGCGCCAGAGGCCGCCTAGCCATGGCCCTCACCGGCCAAGAGATCGACATGTTAGCGCCGACACTGTCCTCAGTCAGGCCAGGACAACGGCCGTGCGCAGCTGTGAGGCGTGGTGGCAGCGCGCCGATGCCCAGCCAGGTCGAGCCGGCCGATCAATCTATGCGGCCTCACTGTCGGCGTTAGCAAGTGCCTGGCCGACCTTGCCATGCTGCTTGACCAGCCAGCCCCACCGCTCGTGCCGACCGAAATGGGCGGCGCGGCCGGACGAGGGCTGGTTCTGGCCGACGCCCGTCGGGCCGTGGCGCGCCCGGCGGCTTCGCTGAGCCCGCGTCCCGGGCCACCGGCGACCTGACATCTCGCCGCGATGACGATGCCGCTGCGGTGGCGCGGATCTGCCGCATCAGCAGCTCATTCTCTGCGGGTCAGACAGGGACAAATCGGGACGTCTTCACGGATCATCCTGGTAGAGCCATGATCAACTACTCGCCGCCGCCACGTGAGGTGTTGCACATGTGGCGGATCCGCGATGGCCGGGCTTCTGATCAGCGACGACAACGAGCACCACACCCACGGAGATGTGTTGCGAAAGCCCTCCGTTGGGGCGTCCGGCGCCACGTCATGCGACAGCGACACGGCGACGCTGATCCCATCCACGGACAGCGGCGTCAGCGCCGCGACCCAGCCTGGCTGCCCGTGCCGCTCCACCAGCAGGTGCATGTGCAGGTAGGAGACGGTGCCCGCGATCAGCGCCAGCAGCGCTATGCACCCGGTCGTGGTCCGGCGGATCCAGAGGTCCGCCCGCCCGGTCACGCCTCGCCGCCAACTGCGAACTCGGCGGACAGCTTGCCTGCGTAAGCAATTGGTTCAACTCGCTCTTCGGACACTTGATCCATTTCTCTGACCTGCGATTATTCGTCTCCAAGATCCGCTGGTGACGCAAATTCGCAGGTCATGGGCGCGCGGGTCCAAGTCCCTCTCGGACACGAACCCTTTGGGCATGATGCGATGCCGCCAGTCTTGCGGCTGACCGGGCCGAGGCGCGCCGATCGCCGACTCGGCGCGCTCGGTCGGCGTGTCAATCATTGTCATGAGCGGACGCATATTGTGCAGTTCTGTGTGCGCGGCACCTGAGCGATCCACCCTGGGCGGCCAGTGCAGGCGGGCCTGGGCGGCGGACCGGGGAGAGTGTGCGCTGCCGAGTCTGCCCGTATAGAACAGTAAGGCGGCCGCCCAGCGTGGCGGGAATGTGGATCTTCTCCGGGGTTTGTCGTTAGCGCCTGGCATCGCTTGCGACTCACCGGCCGTGGCGTGTTGCGCCCATCGGCTCGGCTGTCTTGTTCAGCTCGGCGAAGGGTCGCAGGGCGCTGCGCGGCCGGCCGGCGCGTTCGCCTGATGACCCTGCGTCCCGGCTGCCTCACCCGTCCAGGCTGCTGGCCCACAACACCACCGTAGGAGATGCCGGAATCCGAGGAGACCGCATCCGGCCCGGCCCCGGAAGACCGCGAGATTTACCATAACGTTGGACCCGACCGGCGCTTCCCGAACCAGGCCCACCTCGATGAGGAGGTACGCCATGACCGACCGCGCGCCGCTGCCCTATGACTTCATGCCGGCCGTGCCGTCGTTCAAACTGCGCAGCGATGACGTCGCCGACACCCAGATGATGTCGCAGAACCAGGTCTTCGACGGGTTCGGCATGACCGGCAGGAACATCTCCCCCTCGCTGTCATGGTCCGGCTTCCCGGCGCAGACCAAGAACTTCGCGGTGACCTTGTTCGACCCGGACGCGCCGACCGGTTCCGGTTGGTGGCACTGGGTCGTGCTCGGCATCCCCGCGTCGGTGACCAAACTCGAGGCGGGCGCGGCCGGCACCGGCGGTTCCGGCCTGCCCGAAGGGGCGTTCCACGTCCGCAATGACTACATGGTCAAGGATTTCGGCGGTGCCGCGCCGCCGGAAGGAGACCGGCCGCACCGTTACGTGTTCGCGGTACATACGCTCGACGTGGAGTCGCTGGGCGTCAGCGACGAGATCTCACCTGCCATGGCCGGCTTCAACCTGCGTTTCCACACCATCGCGCGTGCCCTGCTCATCCCCGTGCACGCCTACTGATCTTCAACAGCGCTCGCCGCAGCGGGCAGGATCGCAGCCGGGGAGGCTGGCCCGCTGGGCCAGCAGCCACGGCGACATGAGTGCCCGCTGGCGTCTGTCAGGCGAAGTCTGTGCCGGGTAGCTGCATGACACCCGCCCGTCCAGGAACGAAGAGGAGAACCCGCGATGCCTCCCAGTACTCCCACCGCAGTGACGGCCACCGGCCGTCCCGCCACCGACCCTGCCGGCCCGACCGGCCGGCTTGCCACCTGGGTCGCTAAGACAACGCTCGACGACGTTCCCGCCTCCGTCCGCGACCGGGCCAAGCACCTGGTCCTGGACGGCATCGGCTGTGCCCTCGTCGGTGCGCAGCTGCCCTGGTCCCGCATCGGCGTGCAGGGCGTAACAGCGCTCGATGACGCCGGTGATTCCGTACTGATCGGCTGGGACGGCCGGGCGACCAGCGCCACGTCGGCGGCCATGGTGAACTCCAGCTTCATCCAGGGCTTCGAGCTGGATGACTACCACCCGCTGGCCCCGCTGCACTCCAACTCGCTGGTCCTGCCGGCGATGCTCGCCGCCGCCCCGCACGTGGGCCGCGTCTCCGGCGAGCGGTTCCTGCTCGGCGCCATCTTGGGGTACGAGACCGGCCCGCGGGTCGGTCAGGCGCTCGGCGGCCTGGACATGCTGTCCCGGGGGTGGCATTCGGGCGTGGTCTTCGGCCCCCTCGCCGCGGCCGCGGCCGCGGGGTCGCTGTACGGGCTAGATGCCGCCGGGTTCGAGGATGCCTTCGGGATGGCGGCGACCCAGTCGTGCGGGCTGATGTCGGCGATGTACGAGTCGATGGTCAAGCGCATGCAGCACGGCTTCGCCTCGCGCAACGGCCTGACCGCCGCCGCGCTCGCGGCAGCGGGCTACGTCGGGATCAAGCGGGTGTTCGAGCGCCCGTACGGCGGCTGGCTGGCCGTCTTCGGTGAGTGTCACCGCACCTACCCCGAACAGATCTACGCGGGCCTGGGCAACCTGTGGGAGACCGAGCGGATCGCCGTCAAGGCGTACGCGTGCATGGGATTGCTGCACGCCGCGATCGACGCCGCGTTCGAGCTGCGGCCCAAAGTCAACGTCAGCCAGATCCAGCGGATCGACATCGACATGGGCGAAGCCGCCTACTCCCATGGCGGGTGGCAGGCCGAGCGCCCGCTGCAGGTGATCGGCGCTCAGATGAACGTCGCCTACGTCGTCGCGGTCGCCTTCCTCGATGGCGACGTGCTCATTGACCAGTTCCGACAGGACCGGATCAACCGCGATGACGTCTGGACGCTGATCGACCGGACCCTGACGCACCACGAACGGGCCTACGACAATCTCCCGGCCGACGAGCAGCTCACCACCCAGGTGCGCCTGACCCTCACCGACGGCAGCACCCGCACCGCCAAGGTCGTCCACCCGCGTGGTACCGGCGACCGGAACCTGACCAACGCCGATATCCGCGACAAGTACGCCAAGCTGACCCACCGCATCATCTCGGCCGACCGCCAGGCCGCCATCGAAAAAGCCGTCCTCGACATCGACACTCTCGGCGACATCGCGCAGCTGACCGCCCTGCTCACCCCCGCCGTGCACTCCCCGCTCGACTGAGATCCCCGGCCGGATGCGGTACCCGGGGCCGCCTAAGGTCTCATCCTGCACGCTCGTTCCTCACAAGGACGGCTCACACATGCCGGCAACTCTCGACCCAGCGACGGCCTGAGATAAGACGCATCCTCGATCTCGGCAACTGCGGGACTGCCCCGTGAGGCTGCTTCCGGGAAGGAGGATCCCCGGCTCGGATCCCCCGGGTCGCTGATTACCCTGGACCACAGACCATCACTGTGGAGGGCAAACCATGAACGATCCGTTCGCGCGCTTGCCGGTAGTGCCGAGCTTCACTGTGACCAGCACCGACGTCACCGATGGCCAGGCGCTGCCGCTGGCACAGATGTCCGCCATCTTCGAGGTCCCGGGCGGCAAGGACCTCTCGCCCCAGCTGTCGTGGTCCGGCGCTCCCGCCGAAACCAAGAGTTACACCGTGACCATGTACGACCCCGATGCGCCCAGCGGGTCAGGCTTCTGGCACTGGGCCGTCGCCGATATCCCCGCCTCGGTGACCGGACTCCCGACCGGAGCGGGGAACGGCACCGAACACCTGCCGGCCGGAGCGTTCCATCTCCCCAACGACGCGCGCCTGGCCCGCTTCATCGGCGGTGGACCGCCGCCCGGGGACGGGCGTCACCGCTACGTCATCGTGGTGCAGGCGATTGGCATCGAGAGGGTCGGACAGCTTCAGCTTCCGGTGCAGGCCGACTCGACTCCAGCCTTGATCGGCTTCAGCATCAACATCAGCGGCCATCTCCTAGGCCGTGCGGTTATGATCCCCTGGGCAGAGATCCCGGCCCCGTGACGCTTCCGGCAGTACGAAGCGGCGCTACGCAGTTGTCGATCCGACGGACTCCGATCGCCCGTCACGGCGCCCGCCACCTGCAAGCGGCCGATTGCCTGCGCGGGCGCATAACGGCAGTTCGGGGTCTCCATCTAAGCGGAGCTACGCGTGGGAGGTAGCCGACATTAGTGCTGGCCACGGCTCCAGAGTGCCGGCTCAGCCGGTTGCTCTCGGCGCAGCGCTGACCTGTGCTACTCCGGCTAAATGGAGAGCCCGAACGGCAGTTATCTGAAGTCGTCTGCGGATAATGCCTGGTAGGCGAGTGTTTCTGCGGCGTAGACATGTCGCCGCCGCAACGTCCCGCGCTAACCGCAGAGCTCGCGCACGGAGACGGGCTCCCTAGGCTGGCCGACCCTGTCCACGGACAGTTCGTTGCTCCTCGTAGCGGTTCCCACGTGCTGGAACGGCACGGCTGCCGCGCCGCTTCCGGTGCTCGGGCCGCAGGCGGCCCTGCGCGCCGGACGGCTTGCCATCGGTGACCTGGCGTCCTCTGATTGCAGGCAAAGGTACCTGGCGGAGATCGCCGGAGCCGACCGCCTTGCCGCCGATTCCCTCATCACTTTCCGTAGCCGAGCCCCTGGTTTGCCTGCCGACGAGGGAAGTCCCCGAAATCCGCCGCCACTGCGGCGTAGACAGACTTCAGATAACGTCCTATTACTACGTCCTATTACTACGTGTCACCGCCGCAGCGAAAACCCTTCGGCGGTTACGGCGTAGACACCCCAAAATGGGCTTGAGATAACCACGGCGGGAGTGTGCGCTTAGCCAGGATCCAGAGGCAATGACGCAGCGTGACCCACGGTCATGTTGCCGAGTTTCCGATTATTGGCTCGGTCCCAGTGGCTGGCGAGTACTGGTCGGACAGCACGTAACCGCAGGTTCTGCCGCTGCCTGGTCTCGGCTGCGGAGGTACGGTGGAATCGCGCCGCGGGCAGATCGATCGCAGGGCGCGCGACGGCTGGGCACCTGGCAGCTGTCATTTCAGGGGGCTATGCTTGTCGTGGCAGCTAACACACCTGCCTATCTCCGAGTTACCCTGGCCCGGCGCTGGCGGTAGCGGTTGAGGACAAGAGCGGCGCAGCCCTCGTGGGGGTTCTTTCCTTCCCATCGTGATCACTCTGCGGTGGCTGGACGCCGGGGCGAAGCCACCGGATCGAGGAAACGATGGCGCACGACAAGATCAAGGCGGCTGCCCGCAGGCGCAAGGCGAAGACCGGCGAGTCCTACGCCACCGCCCGGCGCGAGGTCATCAGGGAGTTCCGGGCAGCCACTAGCAGCGATCCGGCCGGGGAACCGGAATGGTTCGCGATCAGCTACAAGGACATGGGTCCGATCTCCACCTGGGCCGACACCCTGCTCGGCGGGGGTCCGGCCGGAGGGCGGATCGAGGTCGACGCCGGCGAGTTCAGGCTCCGGATGGCCGACTTCAAGGTCGACGTGCCGCGCGCCTCCGTCCGCCGGGCCGCCCGCTCCTCACATCAGACGAGGGGAACGATCGGCGTGCATGCCAAGGGCGGGAGCTGGCTGGCGAACGGCTCGGCTGACGGCCTCGTAGAGATCGGGATCAACCCGCCCTGCCACACCGAGCGCAGCCTCAGCACCTTGTTCCGCCGGATGAAGGTCACCGAACTGATCGTGAGCCTCGTCGATCCGGACGGCTTCATCGCCGCGGTCCAGCGTGATGGCGTTCATCCGCACACTGGCTCACGGAAGGAATGATCAGCCATGGAACGCAAGTCCAGCAGGGTCGTGGTGCTGGTCCTGACCGGGCACGCCCTCGCCGCGGCCTGGACATGGCGGGACATCCGGCAGCAGCCGGCACAGCAGGTCCGGGGGAGTAAAACCTTCTGGCGGATCTCCAGCGCGGTCAACACTTTCGGCTCGGTCGGCTACTGGCTGATCGGCCGCCGCTACCGGAGGTCTCAGCCGCGGTAGGCGGAGAGAGCAAGCGCAGTGGCGGTCATGTCGCCGATCTATTGTCACCGCGCCGAACATCCAGTTCGGCGCGGCAATCAACCATGGAATGAACACCACCGCAAGCAGGCATAACGGCGGTTCACGTTCGCGCCGAGGTGGCGGTGCGTCACCGCAGGATGGTAGTGATAGGCAGCTCCGCCTGGCGGCTACCACCGCCAGACGGAGCATCCCCCGACCGGTACGCATTTACCGGGCAGCGCCTGCGACGTAGGCGGCGACAATATAGGTGGCGTGCCGGTCCAGGCTGCCGCGGGCCCGGTCATACCGCATCGTCTTCTCGGGTCGGTGTGCGAGGCGGCCTCCTGCACGTCGCGCAGCGGCACCCCGGCATACAGCGCGGCGGTGATGAACGCGTGCCTGAGCGTGTGAGGCGTCACGGCCTTGGCGATCCCGGCACGGCGGGCGGTCTTGCGGACGATCCGCCCGGCACCGTGCCGGTCCAGCCGGCGGCCGTCTGCGGCGAGGAACACCGGCCCGCCGGTCCGCTCGCCGACGGCCAGGTCGATCGCCCGCGCCGTGCGCGGCGCCAGCGGGATGGTGACCACCTTGCCGCCCTAGCGGGTAATCGTCAGGGTCCGGTGCCCGCGCTCCAAGCCCAGCTGCTCGATGTCGGCGCCGGTGGCCTCCGAGACCCGCAGCCCGTTCAGCGCAAGCAGCGAGATCAGCGCGTGCTCGCACGGCGGACCAAGACCCGCGGCGACGAGCAAGGCGCCGAGCTCGTTGCGGTCCAGGGCAACGGCGTGCGACTCGTAGTCCACCCGCGGACGGCGGACATGGGCGGCGGGCGAGTGATCCAGGAGTTCTTCTTCGACCGCGTATTTATAGAACCCGGCGATGGTGCACAGCCGCCGGGTGATGGTAGCCCGGGCCCGGCCCCTGGCCTCCAGTTCCCGGGCGAAGCTTTCAATGTCGGCCCGGCGGACGGCGAACAAGGCCAGCGACCGGGCACGGCACCAGGTGGTGAACTGGCGCAGGTCAAGTGCATACGCCTCGCGTGTCAGGCCGCGGTAGCCGGCCAGGAATCCGGCGAGGGCGAGCCGTTCGGCGTCGGTGAAGACGGGCTGGATCGTGGCGAGCGCAGTAGTGGGGACGGTAGTAGTGGGGACGGTAGTAGTGGTCATCGGGCACCTCCCGGCCGGGCTGGAACCCGGAGGGGCTGGGCCAGTTACGGGTCCCAGCAATTGAGCGGAACCTCAACGTAAGCCGCGTTAGCCAGTCACAGCACGTCACGACCCGTTCGGAGAGCAGGCGATGACGACAGCCTGAGATACGTCTCCCTGCCGAATCAGCGTGGCTGAGGGCTGTGGTGACCACGCCAGTCACCGCGCGCACATCAGCCAGTTCGGGTACCAGCTTGACGTTGCGGCTGACGGCTTCTCCTGACCCGGTGAACGGTAGACGTTCGCCGGGGCTTCTCAAAGCGAAGAAAGCCATGGCTGGCCTGAGAATTCAGGCCAGCCAGGTTCGCGGCATTCGTCCACTTCGGCGGGCTGCCGGGCCCGTGGGCCGCGGTTCGGGCCGTCAGCGTGAACACGACACCGCCCTGGGGTCAACAGGTCCCGGCCCAAGCTCGGCTAGGGCGGTGACCACGAACGATCGCGTAGGCGGCGAGTCACAAGAACGTCATCGCACAAGAAACAGGCCCCGAGCTTCGCTCGCGGGCGGGTTCGCCAGCAGCCCGCGCGGCGCGCTGTTCCAGTTGGCGTTCAGCCTGTCGCGACGTGACGCTAGAGTGTCTTCACCCAGCGGCGCCAGTCATCTTGCCTCCGGTAACCGCTGGCGTGCCACAGACTCTGGCCCCGGTCGTTGTTTTCGAGCACCATCGCGTTAATGCGGGCCGCTCCAAGAGCCCTGAGCCTGGCCTCGGCGGCCAGCAGCAGCGCGGAACCGATGCCCCGGCGTCTCCAGCCGGGGCAGACCGCCAGCCGGTACAAGTGGTACCGCCAGCCATCCCAGCCCGCGATGATCGAGCCGATCAGCTCGCCATCATGCTCGGCAACTATCACCGCATCCGGGTCGCGGCCGAGCAGGGCCGCCACTGCCTTCTTGTTGTCGGTCGGCCGGCCCGCATTCTCGGCCGCCTCCTGCCACATCGCCAGGAGGCCGTCGATGTCGGCGACGGTGGCAGCACGGAACGTGAAACGCACGCGGCTATCCTGCCACCTGCACGCCGCCGGTGATCCGCGCCGTCGCCACCTGCCGCCCAGCAGCTGCCGAACGCACTTATGGCGTTATCGGTTGACGGGCTGGTGCACCGTCTCCGAACAGGGTCGCCTGTTTCTACTACCGCTCTCACAACGACAGGCACAGCCCAGGGCAATCTGGTCCAAGACGCTCACCGGCGCCCAAGCGACAGTAGCGGTATGCCGCTTCGTTTGCAGATCGTCGGGCCGGATGCGGCCCATGAGCGCCGCGAGTTTCCCCGCGGCCGATTTGACCTGTTCAAGGTCGCTGACCAGCTGCTCGGGCGCGCCGCGTACGAGCCAGGATGGCGCTGGTCGCAACACGTCGGCCCCGGGGCCGGCGCCTCATGGTGCGAGGTCGAGCACGTCGGGTTCGTGCTCGCCGGCCGCGCGGCGGTCAGGATGAGAGATGGTACCGAGGTTGAGATGGGCGCCGGTGATTGGTTCAGCGTCCCGGCCGGTCACGACAGCTGGGTGCTCGGGGACGAGGAGTACGTTTCGCTGCACGTCCTCGGCGCGCACAGCTATGCGGTGCCGAAGCCCGCCAGCACCGGCCACGAGCCCGTTCGCAAGAGATCACCCATCAGCGCCGCCACCGTCCCGCCCGGTGCCGATGATCGTGCCGATCGCCGCGCCGCTCAGGATCAGACGGCTGATTCTCATGCCCCTGCCTGCCCTCCCGGCCGGTTCCGATCGGCTGCGTCGCCGGCGGTGCGGCGGATGCGGGTGGCGGACCGGGCGGCCTGGCGGCGCGACAGCTCGCGGGGGAACAGCGGCAGCGCCCGCATGGCGATCCGGTAGGCCCGGCCGGGGAAGACCAGCGGCACGCCGCGGTCAAAGCCCGCCAGTGCCTCGCGCGCGCACTGCGCCGCGCTGATGCGCAGGAATTACGGCGGGCCGCCGGTCATCCCGCCCGCCGACCCGGCGATCTGATCGAACTCGCTGTCCACCGGGCCGGGGCAGACCTGGGTGACGACCACTCCGGTGCCACTCAGATCCGCGCGCAGTGCCTCGGCAAGCGCGCCAACCCCCAGCTCGAGACCCGGCACATCGTGCGCAAGCTCCGCCGCTGCCCCCGGCGCGCCGGGCAGCTCGTCAAAGCCATCCACGTCCTGCAAACCGCGAAATCGGAGGATGAAAAGGGGCTCAGTCATGGCCATATCTGCCGGGCGAGCGTGGCGACGAGGGCCAGTTTGGCCCGCTGCTGATCCTGGGTGATCTGGTTGCCGTCCACGTCGGTGGCGAAGCCGCATTGGGTTGACAACGCGAGCTGCTGTCGTGGGTGGTAGCGCGCGGCCTGTCCGATCCGGGCCGCGACCGAAGCAGGGCCTTCCAGGCGGCCGGTCTTGCTGGAGATCAGCCCCAGGACGATGATCTTGTCATCGGGGCAGCCCGCCAGCGGTGCGAAGCCACCTGAGCGGTCGTCGTCGTATTCGAGCAGGAAGACCTGGTAACTGGTGAGCCGGGTGAATACCTGCCGCGAGATCCGCTCATACCCGCCCGACGTGGCGTAGTGGCTTCGGATGTTGCCGCGGCACAGGTGCAGCGCAAAGGTGACGCCGGAGATCCCGTCCGGGATGGTGTTGATGAGCTCGAGGCCGTCGCTGAGCAGCCGGGCGACGGGGATACCGCTGGCCGGGTGGGTTTCACCGCGTCCTGGGTCGGCCAGGCCTGCGATGTCGGGAGCGTCTATCTGGATGTAGCGGCAGCCGAGGCGCGCCAGTTCACGTGCGTGTTCCCGTATCAGTGCCGTGGTGTCGGTGAGCAGCTCGAACGGGTCACCGTAGGCGCCGTGGAGCGCCTGGGCATCCCACGCCCAGTTCGCCAGCAGCGGGCTGGGCAGTGTCTGCTTGACGGGCTTGCGCGCGTGAGCTCGCGCGTAGGCGTATCCCTCAGCGACCGGTGAGCCCGTGCGGCGGATCTTGCCGGTTACCCGGAACGGGATCCGCCAGGTCATCTTCTCCCCGGTCGTTACGTGGGTCCAGGTAAGTGGCCGCCCGGCGGACGGCTCTGCCCCCTCGACGTGTTCGTACAGCGGGGCCATGAAGTCGTGGCGGCGCATCTCACCGTCTGTGACGACATCGAGACTTGCTTCCTGCTGAAGCGTGATCGCCTCATCGACGGCCCGGTCCTCGATCGCCGTGAAATCAGCGGCTGCCAGGTCACCGCCCGCCAGTCGCTCGCGCGCCTGCTTCAGGTACGCCGGACGCAACAGCGAACCGGCAACCTCGGCGCGAAACACGGCGCTCACAACCCCCACCCCATCACCGCCTGAGCCTTGGTTCCTGTGAGTTCGCGGTAACCGACTGGTGTTCAGACCGGATCCGCGGTGGCTGAGAATGCCATGGCGTTATATTTGCCGGCTAGCATGCGCGGCGTCTTGTACCAGATTGCGCCCCGAACCCGGCCGGTGCGCTGGACCTCGGTAACATCACCCCGGCCCGCTGCGGGATAAAGGCGCGGTGGGTGCGGTCAGCGCCCGCCGCGCAGGTACTGCCGGGGTGTCACGCCGGTAACGAGCTTGAAGTGCCTGGTGAGGTGGGGCTGATCGTAGAAGCCGCACTCGGCGGCTGCCTCGGCGGGCGCTGCGCCCGCCCTGAGCATGTCGCGTGCCACGCGGACCCGCAGCGCTCGCCGGTAGGCAGATGGGGGGACGCCGACGTGCCGGTGGAAGACCCGGACGAGATAGAACTGACTCAGCTGTGCGGCCGCCGCGAGGTCGCCGAGGGTGAAGTCCTCACGCCAGTGAGCGCGGATGTATTCGAGAGCGCGGCCTACCCCGGCGTGCCAAGGGCGGGGTTCCGTGCCCTGGCAGCCGCGAACGAGGTCCGCGAGTTCGCGGGTAACCGCGGCGACCGTCTCGCCCTGCTCGAGGGCCCGCCCGGGGAAAACGAGCAAGCCGTGCAGCCGGGCCAGATCAGCGGCCAGTTCCCCATGGCGGAGTACCACCGGCAGCCGGTGACGGGGCCGGCCTGTCAGGGGCTCGGGGAGGCCACCCAGGCTGGCAGCCGATTGGAGGTAGATGACGCGGTAACGGTAACCGGACGGTGCCGCGGGTTCGCCGGTGTGCATCGCGTGCGGCGGTATGAGGAAGAGGCTGCCCGCCGGGGCGTGGTGGCGGGTCCCCTCCAGTTCGAAGCTTGCCGCGCCGCGGTCCACGGCGGCGACTGTCCAGCCATCATGCAGGTGCGCTCCGTAGCGATGGCTGACAAAGGTCGCCTGCAGCGCCTCCACACCGGGCAGCGCCGCCGGGCGGATATACCGGACCGACTCCTTCGGCTCGCCGGCTCGCGAACGCCCCGCCCACGTCCGGCTCGAAGGCGCTGCCATACCCGCAAGTGTCCCACCGGTAACGAGCAGGCAGCGGCCCGGATGCCGCCGTGTAGCCCGCCGTAACCGGGTTCCGCAATCAGCACGGCATGGTGAGTAGGAAAAGCCCGGCAGCGCCATTCGGCCCGCTGAGGTGGGCACCGAGCGCCGGGGCAGCCGCTGGCCTGATCTGTGCATCAGCGCCGAGGGTGCCCAGCAGCCGCGCGAGGGATGCGGGATCAGGGTGCTCGAGGTGGACAAACTCGGGGATGAGCCCGCGTGGTGCGGATCCGGCGGGCTGGTCTGTGTCACCTCAGCTAATGAGGAACGGCACTAGGCCGCCGGGTCATCGCGTTGATAGTCGGCCGCCACCGCAGCACCGCCCCATTGGCCCGGTCCGCTTCGCCGGCCACGTGGCCCGGGTCGTAGCCGTGGCTGCGGGCCTCAGCTACCGCCGCGTCGATGTCGTCGCAAGCAAGCGCCCAGCCAGCCAGCGCGGCGCTGCGGGTCGATCACGGCGCCGAGGCCGTCGCGTTCTGCCAGGCCGCCTTCGGCGGCCATTAATGGGAACTGGGGTATTCACGTAACCGGAGCTGCGCAGGTCAGCGCCCTGCCGCGAGAGTTGGTGCGGCGGGGCCGAATCCCAGCCTGACCTGCGGGTTCTGTAGTGTCGGCCGCAGATCTACTCCGGTTAACTGAATATCCCAGAATGGGAAAATCGGGCGCCCCCGGCACCTGGCCGCCACCTCCGCCCTAACCACCACCGGCAAACCGGCGTACGCCAGCGCAGGCAGCCGTTCCCGGGGCCCGCAGAGCACCCGGTTCAGCGCCCCCCGGGGAGGGCGGCGTGAACGCCTTGATCGCCGAGCAGATCGGCGGCTCCGGGTCATCCCTGCCAACGCTCAGCGTTACGGACGCCAGTCCTGGGACGGGGATGGCCTCGGCTGCGGTGAACATCGATGCCGTCCACGGAGCTCAGGCGAGCGCCGCGTAGGCCGCGGCCTGGATGTCGCGGTGGACCTGCGGGGGGTCTGGGCTTTCGAACATGCGCTGGGTGACCACGATCACGGTCAGGTCCCGGGACGGGTCAACCAGCCAGGACGTGCCCAGTCCGCCGTCCCAGCCGAACGCGCCGCTGTCGTAGACCGCCTGGCAGAACCCCCACGACCGGCCGTCGAAGAACCCTGGCAAAAGGCCCCCGCGGGCCTTCTGCGCGGCCGTCAGCTGGTCGGTGGTCATGGCCCGCACTGCGTCGGGCGATAGGACCGGCGCCGCGCCGCGCAGCAGCATCCGGGCGAAGGCGAGCAGGTCATCGGCGGTGGACACCAGCCCGGCCGCCCCGTCACCAAACTCCGGCGGGCGGCTCCACTTACCGGCAGGTTCATCCAGCACTACCAGCCCGCCCGGGGTGGGCTGGTAGGCCGTCGCGAGACGCCGGATCTCCGCCGTCCAGAACCCGGTGTCGCGCATGCCCAGTGGCTGGAAGATCCGGGTTTTGAGCACCTCGCCGAACGGCTGCCCGGCCGCCCGCGCCGCCAGCACGCCCAGCACCTGGGCGCCGGTGTTGTACATCCACCGCTCGCCAGGCTGGGCGAGCAGCGGCAGGCTGCCGAGGGCCGCGATCCAGGTGTCCGGGTCCGGCGGCACAGGCGGATCGGGCGGGCCGATCGTCGCCAGCCGCAGCTCACCAGTGGCCGCCACGACCGGCCACGGCTGCGGCGAGGCGAACATCTCGCCCACCATGCCGAAACCGAACGTGAATGTCAGCAGGTCGCGGGTGGTGATCGCACGGGCCGCCGGCACGGTGTCCTCCAGCGGGCCATCCATCCGGCGCAGCACTCTGCGGTCGGCCAGCTCGGGCAGCAGCCGGTCCACCGGCTCGTCAAGCCCGATCAGCCCCTCGGCGGCCACGGCGAGCGTGGCCGCCGCGGTGATGGGCTTGGTCGTCGAGGCGATCCGGAAGATTGAGTCACGGGCCACCGGGGGCCCGCCCACCGCGAGCCTTCCCAGTGCCTCGACGTGCACCTGGCCGCCGCGGGCCACCAGCGCGACCAGGCCGGGGACCTTCTCATCACCCACGTGGCGCTCGGCCGCCGCGTGCAGCCCTTTCAGTCCTGCCGCCGTCAGCCCGGTCGCCGAACCCATCACCTACCCTCCTCGCCTGCACCAGCGCCGCCCGCACGCCGCCTCAAGCACTACGACATCACCGCAAGAGGAAAATCATCGCCTCGGCCTCCAGTGGCCCGTCCGGATTCCTCCGGGCAGGGCGAGGACGGCTGCGTCGGGTGCAGCCCCGCGCCAGCGCCGCGGCACCGGTGACCAGCTGCAGGCTACAGCCCCCGTGCCATACGCCCCCACGAGCGCGCCGGCGCAGACCAGCCCGTTCTGTGCCTTCGCCGCAGGCCCCCGACTGAGCGCAATCCGCGCGCCGAACGGCGGTTAACGCTCTGGTTGAGGCTGCGGTCCGTGACCGAATGCGGCGCGAGCTGCCGCCTGGCGGCCGCGGCCGTCAGGCGGTGGAGGAGCTCCAGCCCTCACGGTTACCTGGCGGCACCCGCGACGTAGGCGGCGACGATATAGGTCGCGTGCCGGTCCAGGCTGCCGCGGGCCCGGTCATACCGGATCGTGGTGCGCGGGTCCGCGTGCGACGCCGCCTCTTGCACATCCCGCAATGGCACTCCGGCATCCAGGGCGGCGGTGATGAAGGCGTGTCTCAGCGTGTGGGGCGTCACGGCCTTGCCGATCCGGGTGCGGCGGGCAGTCTTGCGGACGATCCGGCCCGCGCCGTGCCGGTCCAGCCGCCGCCAGTCCGCGGCCAGGAACACCGGCCCGCCGGCCCGTTCGCCGATGGCCACGTCGATCGCGCGGGCGATCCGCGGCGCCAGCGGAATGGTGACGAACTTGCCGCCCTTGCGGGTGATGGTCAGCGTCCGGTGCCCGCGCTCCAGGCCCAGGGTGCTCGATATCGGCGCCGGTGGTTTCGGAGACCCGCAGCCCGTTCAGCGCGAGCAGCGAGATCAGCGCATGCTCGGCCGGCGGGCCGAGCCCCGTGGCAACCAGCAGGGCGCCGAGCTCGTTGCGGTCCAGCGCGACAGCGTGGGACTCGTAGTCCAGCCGCGGCCGCCGGACGTGCGCGGCTGGCGAGTGCTCGAGGAGTTCTTCCTCGACGGCGTAGCGGTAGAACCCGGCGATGGCGCACAGCCGGCGGGTGACCGTGGCGCGGGCCCGTCCCCTGGTCTCCAGGTCGCGGGCGAAGCTTTCGATGTCGGCGCGGCGGACGGCGAACAGGGCCAGGGCGCGGACCCGGCACCAGGTGGTGAACTGGCGCAGGTCCAGGGCGTAGGCGTCGCGGGTCAGGCCGCGGTACCCGGCTAGGTACCCGGCGAGGGCGAGCCGTTCGGGATCGGTGAAGGCGGGCTGGATCGTAGCGAGCGCGGTGGATGGGGCGGCAGTGGTCATCAGGCACCCCCCAGCCGGGCTGGAACCGGAAGACTGGGCCTGTTCCGGTCCCAGCAGTTAATTTAAGCGGAAACCCAACGTAAACCGCGTGGTCCGGTCACGCTATGCCACAAACGAGCGTGCAGCGGAGTCCGGTAGGACCGGTGAGAAATGCTCTGCCGATTCGGCGTGCGCTGGGCGTCACCTTCTCGCCGGGGGACAGCGATGCAGATCAGGTGATAGAGCGGCTTTACTCCAACGCCAGCCACGGTCGCATGTGCGCCGCAAAACGGCGCCGGCCGCCATTGCGAGGCTGCTGCTGGACATAATGGATGGATGACGCCGGTCAGCCCCTATGTGACGCGGCCGCTTAGTCCTGACACCTGGGACGACTTTGCCCGTCTGGTGGAGGCTAACAACGGGGTCTGGGGCGGCTGCTGGTGCATGGGTTTCCACCCGGAGGGCGTCGGCAAGGGCCATACCGTTTCTGGGAACCGTCTGGCAAAGCAAGCCCACGTTCGCAATGGAACGGTGCACCAGATTCTCGTTTACGACGGCGATGAATGCGTCGGCTGGTGCCAGTACGGGCCGCCGGTCGAGCTACCGAACATCAAGAACCCGAAAGCCTATGACAAGGGCCTGGGCGAGATGCCCGACTGGCGGATCGGTTGCATCTTCACTGGAAGCGGGCACCGGCGCAGTGGGGTTGCGCGGGCGGCTCTCGGCGCCGCGCTGGCCGCCATCC
>Ga0310037_10000777_pt1 | contig 18721 bp, 18 predicted proteins | sample Sb_taG_11_FD_200239 | JGI IMG/M metagenome (GOLD analysis project Ga0310037, IMG submission 200239) | Peat soil microbial communities from Weissenstadt, Germany - Sb_50d_3_AS metaG (v2) (version 2) | ecosystem: Environmental > Terrestrial > Soil > Wetlands > Peat | place: Germany: Weissenstadt...
CAGGCTGGCAAGCTCGGGACGGGAGGTACGCTGCCTGGTGCGCGACCGCGGCGGCACCCGCGCCCGCGAACTCGAGCGCGACGGCTTCGAGCTGCACGAGGGAGACGTGCTGCGCCCGGAAACGCTGGGCGGCGCAGGCCACGGGATCAACGTGGCCTACTACCTGATCCACTCGATGGGTCGCGGCGGACCCAAGGACTTCGCCGCCAGCGAGCGCGCCGCCGCCACGGCGTTCGCCCGGATGGCCCGCGCCGAGGGGATCGAGCGGATCATCTACCTCGGCGGCCTCGGTGACCACCCGCAGTCCCAGCACCTGCGCAGCCGGCACGAGACCGCCCTCGCGCTCCGCGAGCACGGCCCGCCGCTGACCTACTTCCGCGCCGGAATGGTCGTCGGCCCACAGAGCGAGTCCTACCGAACGCTGCGCTACCTCGTCCAGCGACTCCCCGCGATGATCGCACCGACGTGGCTTGAGAACGCGACCCAGCCGATCGCGATCGACGACACCTTGAGCTACCTGATCGAGGCGCTGACGGTCGAAGCGTCGGCGGGCAGGGAGATTCAGATCGGCGGCCCCGACGTGCTCACCTACGGCGAGATGCTCGACCGGATGGCCGAAGTCCTCGGCATCCGCCGCCGGCCGCGGATCCCCGTGCCGCTGATCACCCCGTGGCTCTCCTCACTCTGGATCGGGCTCGTCACACCCGTCGACGCCGGCGTGGCGAGACCGCTGATCGAAGGGCTCGCCGCGCCAACGGTCGTCACCGACCCCTCCGGAATGACGCGGTTCGACATCGACCCGATCAGCTTCGACCAAGCACTCCGACGCGCCGTCGCAGCAGACCCCGAACTTGCGCCCACATGACAGCCCTCGAGCGTCTCTTCGTCACGGCGGACGTGGAGAGCCGGATGGCGCCGCTGCGCGCGCTCGGTCTTACGATCAAGGTGACGTCCCGCACGTCCAGCGGGCACTGCGCTCCGTTCCCGGCGTGGCCGCAGTGGGGCCGCCGGAGCTCGGCAGCCCGGGCGCGCGCTTTGCCCTCACGCTCACCGCCGACCCCTACTCGACCCAAGCAGAGAACCTGGTCCCGGGCCTTCGCGCGGTGGCACACGCGGCCAGTCCGACCGCCCTCGTGGGCGGCCCGACCGCGCAGCAGAAGGACTTCGACACCGCAGCCGCGCACGACAACCGATTGATCGTGCCGATCGTCCTCGCCCTGGTGTTCGTGATCCTCGCGCTGCTGCTGCGCGCGGTCACGCTGCCGCTGCTGCTGATCGGGACCGTGATCCTGTCCTTCGGCGCTGCCCTCGGCATCTCCTCGGCGGTGTTCGACCACCTCTTTGGCTACCCGGGCGAGCCCTCGACGCTGCCGCTGCTGGCCTTCATCTTCCTCGTCGCGCTCGGGGTCGACTACAACATCTTCCTGATGGCGCGAGCCCGCGAGGAGGCGCTCCGCCACGGCACACGGGACGGGATGCTGCGCGGGCTGGCGGTGACCGGCGGCGTCATCACCTCGGCCGGGATCGTGCTCGCCGGGACATTCACGATGCTCGCGACGCTGCCGCTCAAGACGCTGACCGAGCTCGGCTTCACGATCGCCTTCGGGGTCCTGCTCGATACCTTCATCGTCCGCTCGGTGCTCGTGTCCGCGCTCGTCCTCGACATCGGCCCTCGCGTCTGGTGGCCAAGCGCCCTCGCCCGAAAAGAGGAAACGCGCTACCGGCGGCGCGAAGCCGACTCCGTGCCGCGCACCGGCGAGCGCCACCCCGAACGACCGGCCGCGTTGGCAGCCAGCGACACCCCGGACGGCCCGCACTGACGATGGAGCGAGTCTGGGACTACCCCCGCCCGCCGGCCGTCGTGCCGTGCGAGCGTCGCGCCCGGGTCGAGCTAGCCGGCGAGGTGCTGGCCGACTCCACCCGCGCCCAGCGGGTGCTCGAGACCAGCCACCCACCGACCATCTACATCCCGCTGGCCGACGTGCATAACGAGCTCCTGGCCGAGAGCGACGCACGCCCGACCTGGTGCGAATACAAGGGCCGAGCGCGATACCTGGACGCGGCCATCGACGGCCGGCGCTTCAAGACGGTCGGCTGGAGCTACCCGGACCCCTCGCCCGGATACGAGGCGCTGCGCGATCACGTCGCCTTCTACCCCGGGCGCGTGGACGCGGCTTGGTTAGATGACGAGCGCGTTCAAGCCCAGCAAGGCGACTTCTACGGCGGGTGGATCACCGCCGACCTGATCGGGCCGTTCAAAGGGCCGCGGGGCACGCTCGCATGGTGAAGTCACCTCCAGCAACGCCCCCTCTCAATCATTTGCGACGATCACGCGGCCGCTCAGACGCTATGGCCCTGACTCCGGTCGGAGCTTGGCCGCGTGGTGGACATGCTCTTAGCGGTTGTAGAGCGGGGCTATCGTCACGGATCGCTCGCTTCGCGACGCGTCGGACGGGTTCTGACTCACGCCTGACCGGGTGGCGCGTGGGTCGGCGGCCGCGTTGCTCCCTGAATGGCCGTCGTGGCTCGGCTCGCTGCTAAGTAACACTTGCCAAAGGTGCGCTGCGGTGCGCGGACCGCGACTCTGCGGTCCGCGGTCCGCGCACGACTTCGCTGGAGGATCCCGCGATGGCAGCCTTGGGCACTCAGACCGCGGCGACTGGGTCGCGGCTGTTCGCCTCGGGGTCGGCGCTTTCGATCGTCTTGGTGTCGGGGTTCGCGCTGAGGGTGATCTGGACGGTCTTGGGCTTCTTTTGCTCGGGCTTGGGAATGCGGATCTCGAGCACGCCGCGGTCGAAGTGGGCTTCGACGCTGTCGGGATCGACGCCGTCGGGCAGCGTCAGCGACCGGGAGAACGCGCCGAACGCGCGCTCGAGCCTGTAGTACCCCTCCTGCTGCTCGTGCTCGGCCTTGCGCTCGCCGGAGATGGTGAGGACGTTGTCCTCGAGTTGGACATTGACGTCGCCCTCGGAGAGGCCGGGGAGATCGGCGCGCAGTACGTACTGGTCGGCCGTCTCGACGAGGTCCATTGGCGGCAGCCACCGTCGCATCGTGCCGTTGCCGCGCCCGGTCTGGTTGGGCTGGTCGAAGAAGGTGTTGAAGAGCCGGTTCATCTCGTTCTGGATGGTGTTGAGCTCAGCGGCCGGCTCCCAGCGAATCAGTGCCATGCGAACCTCCCTTGGGGGGAAACCATTGGGTTTGCCTTTCACTTTTCGTAATAGATCTAAGTCACCTCATGTCAAGTCTTTCGCGCGAGATTGACGCGAACGGTCAACATGGCCCGGACGTCGCCGACGACGATGGTGACGTGGTCGCCGTCGGCTACGCCTGCGGGCAGTGTGATCACGATCCCGTTGGTGGTGGTCAATGTGAGCGAAGTGGTCGCGGCGATCCGCGCCTCGCGTAATGAGAGCTCCAGCACGCCGCGGCGAGCGAGCACCGCCGACTTCGCACGCGGGACGTCTCGCCGCGCTGGGGGTCGGATCGTGTGGTCGTAGCGGGCACGACGGGCTGGGTCGTTGAGAACCGCGTACGCCTCAGCGACCATGCGGAACCGTTCAGGGCCATCAGACGCGGGGCTTCGGTCGGGGTGATGTTGGCGCGCGAGGCGCCGATAGGCGCGACAGATCTCGGACGTGCTGGCGTCCCGGGCGACGCCGAGCATTCCGTAGTAGTCGTCCTTTTGTGCCATCAGCACGACCGGCTGGGGCGCTCGCGCGCACGGCGGTCGTCGCTAGCGGCGCGCGGTCAGCCACGGTTGCGGCGGCGGCCGGCGGATTAGGCTGGCGAAAGGGTTGCTCGCCCACCGTGGCGCGGTTGTCTGCAGCGAGCTTGTCGGTGCGGGAGCGGCGTGACGGGCGGGGGTGCTTGCGCTGCCGCTGGGCTGGCTGATGCCGCTCAGACTGCTGGCGAGCGCGATCGAGATCGCGCTCGCGAGGATCGCCGCGGCGACGCTGACGCTGACCAGGCGCGGCAGATGGGGGCGATGAAGTACGTGCATCAGGTCCACCTCCGACGTGTTTGTGCCTGCGGTTTGGGTAATAGGCCAGGGGGCCGGACACGTCAAATGCCCCGGCGATTACGTCTCGCCGGTGGCGGGGGTGCGGTTCGTGGCGGCGCGGAGCTTGCCGAGCGCGCCGAGCTCGCCGTCGGCGCCCTTGACCGGCTCGTCCATGGACTGTGGGATCCGTTCGAGCGCGAGCAGCTCGCCGACCTGCGCGTGGGTGAGCCCGGTGTCGGTCGCGAGCTGATTGCCGGTCGGCTCGTGGCCGTGTTGTTGCCGGTATTGCCCGTGCGCGCGCTTGAGTTGCGCGAGGTGCCGGAGGGTGCGGTCGGAGAGCACCGTGGGCCGGGTCAGTTCGGCGATCAGCTGCTGCATCGCCTGGCGCACCCACCAGGTCGCGTATCCCCAGAACGGGACGCCCAGTGTCGGGTCGTAGCGTTCCAGGGCGCGTAGCAGCCCGACCACCCCCTCTTGGATCAGCTCGACGCGGGTGATCGACGGGGAGCCGCGGTACACGCGCGCGACCCCGGCGATCCCGGGCAGGAACGCCTCGACGAGCTCCTCGCGTGCCCGTCGGTCTCCGTCCTTGGCCGCTTGCACGATGCGTCGTTCGGTCGCGACCGGCAGTCGCGGCCGCTCTCCGAGCTCTCGCAGGTGGACGGCCGAGCTAGTCGGCCCTTCGAGCGGGCCGCGGCGCAGCTCGGTCGCGAGTTGCTGGTCGTGGGCGCGCGCGTCTACGGACTCGGTCTCGAGCGCTTCGCTCTCGTGTTGGCTGATGTGATCGGCGTCGGCGGACATCTCGAGCTGCGCCACAGTATTTAGCGCACCGCCCTGCCCCTGGTCGGCGAGCAGCGCGGCGAGCTGCTGTTTAGCGTTGATCGTGCTCACGATCGCGCCGACGCGGTCACTGAGGCGATCAGTTGACGAGACGTGCGCGTGGCAGCACGACCACGCGGCACGCGGGAGAGCCGAGGCTGCGGCGTACCAACGCGATGCGCCACCGGCGACGGACGGACATCGGGGACGTTCACCTCCTTTCCGGCATTGCCACGCGGCTCGGGAACAAGATGAGAGAAGGGCGGTGAGAGCCCGGAGCCCTTGATGCCTTTACTCGAGGCGGTGGGTCGCTAACACAGCCGACCCCGCAACCAGTTGCGGGCCCCGAGCTCCACCTGACAGATGAGCCGCTTCTTCTATGTCTACAACCTCTGGAAGTCGAAATAGGCCGCCAGAGCAGCCTGTCAAGACCCAGGGCGAAAGTTCTCGTTGACCCTCGCCGCGAGTCGCCTACCCATCTGAGAGCGGCGCGGCATCGACCGGGCACGACGATCACCCGATCCGCGCGACTGCCCGCCACAAGACACCATCAGCGGCGGAACGCACGGTGGCATCGCCCTCCTGCTGCAGTCTGCGGGGACGGCGCCAGCGTGTGCGAAATGCACGCGCCGTCGTGGATGCAGGGCTGCGCGCGGACAACGCTCTGCGCTCCGACGGCTCGAGCAACGCCTGCTACGGGCCCAGGAACTGCGCCTGACTGACGACGCGGGAACGCGCCGGCTAATGCGCGGGGGAGACAGACTCCGGCCACAAGCGGCGTTTGGGGCCTTCTCAATCACGCAAAGTGCGTGATGACCCCTCACGCACATCGGCGGGAGCCTTACGGAGTTCCATGAACCCACTCACGAAAGGCTGGTCCCATGAGTCCCGACTACTTCTCGCCCGACAACGTGCTCGTGGTCACCTTCGGCGAAGATCCGGAGAACGACAAGAACGCCTACCAGGCACTTACCGACCTCAAGCAACTCGATTCACAGAGGCAGATCAAGATCGCCGGCGGTGCCGTCGTTAGGCGCGACCTCGACGGCCGCGTTGACGTGAAGAGCGAGACCGGCAACGACCCCTACGCCGGCACCGCGACCGGCGGCGTGATCGGCCTGCTTGTCGGGATCATCGGCGGTCCGCTCGGCGTACTGCTCGGCGGCGCGACCGGCGTGCTGGTCGGATCCCTCTTCGACATCGATGATGTCGAGACCACCGATTCGGTCCTCAGTGACATCTCAAAGCAGGTTCACCCGACGCGGACAGCGGTTCTGGCGCAGGTGACCGAGCAGGGCCCCGAGGTCATCGACACCGCGATGGCGCGGCTAGGTGGCGAGGTCATGCGCCGGCCGGTCGTCGATGTTGAACAGGAGATCGGAGCGGCGCAAGAGGCGCAGCGGAAGGCTAAGCGAGAGGCCCGCAAGGAACTGCAACAGGCCCGCCTCGAGAAGCACAAGGAAGACGCGCATGCCAAGGTCGAGGAGCTGAAGTCGAAGCTCCGGCAGCCCAAGGCAGGTGCCTCCGCATAGCTCCGGCCGCAGGTGGCGGCGCGCCCAACCGGGCGCGTCGCCGGCCAAGCGAGACCCGCTCAGCAAGGCACCTGTTTTGGACTCCCTGGTACAAAATTGCGGTAGAATCGGACGGTGGCTACGGGCGGTGAGGTCAAGCCCAACCGCCGCGGCGTCAAATCGCGTGAACTCGTGCTCGACGCCGCCGAACGCGTGATGGCCGAGCACGGCTACGACGGTGCCAGCGTCGAGCGCGTCGTCGAGGAGACTGGTATCCCGAAAAGCTCCGTCTACCACTACTTCGGCTCAAAGGACGGCATCCTGCTCGCCGTTATGGAGCGGGGTGCGCAGCGTTTCTTCTCAGAGCTCCCCACCCCCACCACACGCCTCGGCGCCGCCAAGCAACACCTCGCAGCCATGTCGGCGACGCTCGTCGACGCGCTCGAGCGCCACCCCAACTTCCTGCGCCTTCTGATCGTGTTCGCCACCCAGCCCACTCCCGCAGGCAACGGGGAAGTCCACGCGGTGGTCAACCGCGTGCGTGCGAGCGCGTTACAACTGCTGCGGGAGCAGCTGGCCATCGCCTACGGCGACGAACCGGACGATCCCGTCATCGACCAGCTCGCCCGTTTCGCGCTCGCCGCGATCGACGGCGCCTTCATCGCCTCCCAGACCGACCGGGACGCAAAGCTCGAGCGGACGCTGCTGCCGTGGGTGGGATCGATCGCCGTGCTGCGCCGGTCACTTCGAGAGGGTGCCGACTGATGGGGGGCCGGATCGACGTCCACCACCACCTGATCCCGGACTTCTACCGCCGCGCTCTGGGCGACGCGGGGATCCGCCAAGCCGGCGGGCGCCAGCTCCCCAACTGGGACGTCGAGGGCGCGCTCGAGCTGATGGACCTCCTCGAGATCCGGACCGCGATTGTCTCCATCTCCACACCCGGGGTCGGCTTCATCGAACAGCCGGGCCGCGCCGCCGAGCTCGCGCGGGAGCTCAACGACTTCACCGCGGCGATGCGCACCGAGCGCCCAGACCGCTTCGGCTTCTTCGCCACGCTCCCGATGCCCGATATCCCGGCCTCCGTCGCCGAGGCGCAGCGCGCCCTGGATGAACGCGGCGCCGACGGCGTGGTGCTGTTAGCCAACAACCGCGGCGTGTATCTCGGCGCCGGCGGCCAGGACCCGCTGTTCCGCGTCCTGGAAGACCGCGGAGCGATCGTGTTCATCCATCCCGCCGAGCTTCCGGGCCCTGCGGTCGACGGGATCGTCCCCTTCGCCGCCGATTTCCTGCTGGACACCACCCGCGCCGCCTACCTGCTCGTGCGCAACCGGGTGGTGAGCGGGTACCCGAACATCCGGTTCATCCTCAGCCACGCCGGCGGGTTCGTCCCTTACACCTCACACCGCATGGCGGTCGCGATCGCCGCCGCCGACACGGGCAGGACGCCCCTTGAAGCGCTCGAGGACTTCCAAAGCTTCTACTTCGACACCGCCCTCTCGTCCAGTCCTGCGGCGCTGCCGACTCTGCTCGCGTTCGCCCGCCCGGGCCACATACTGTTCGGCTCAGACTGGCCGTTCGCACCCACGCAGGCCGCGCAGTACTTCGCCAATGGTCTCGACCAACACAACCTCGACCCGCAGACCCGCGTCGCGATCGACGACCAGAACGCGGCTCGGCTGTTCAACCGGGCGCCCGGCGAGGCACCGCCGACGCGAGGGCAGACCATGCGCGCACGCGTCGCCCGCCAGGCGGTTCAGCGTGCCATCGCCCGGGCAGCCTTCAAACTCGTACAACCGAGCTGAGGCGACTCGGCCACGTACGAGCGGGCGCTCGGAGCAGCCTCAGAGGCGATCCCTTCTCCGGGGACGAGAAGCCAGTCGCACGTCGTCTCGCGCTGATGCAGATCGTGTGCGCGAATTCGCCTGACACGGAGGTGGCCGAGGGGTGCCAACAGCGACGCCGCGGTCGCTCGCCTACGCGAAGCGGCAAAGCAGATCGAACTCACAGCTCGAGGTTGCGGTGAGCGTCGCCCGGGGGCAACTCGGGCAGCGCCAACGCGCCCGCGACCGCGCGGTACACCTTGCGGTTGAAGATGAGCCCGATATGGCTGCCGGTGACCTCGATGCAGTCTGCGTCGGGTATCACCTGGTATTGCCAGTGGACGACTCCGTCGCCCTTTGAGTAGATGCTCGTGAGCCGCACCTGCTCGGACGGGAACGGCCGCGCGAAGTCGTGGCTGAACGGGCAGCCGCAGTGCCGGCTCAGGCACGCGTGTTTGCGCGCTCGGCCGCTGGCATGGATGACGTGGCGCGCGACGTCAACTGCCACCAGCGTGGGCGTGGAGGCTCCGAACAGACCCTGAAGGTCGGCGCCCATCGAGATCGCATGAGAGACGCGGTCAGGACGACGGGCGGCGAGCGCGCGGGCGAAGTGCCCGCCACGGCTGTGGCCGATCAGGGCCACCCGACGGCCGTGCGAGCGCCACAGCGCGTCGACTCTGCGCTCGACCCGGTCAAGCGTGCGATCAGAGCAACCGGCGTTGAGCACAAAGCCGCAGAACTGCGGCCGGTAGCCGAGGCGCTGCAGCCACGCCGCGATGACGCTGAGCGTCTGATCGCCGGCGAGGAAGCCCGGGATCAAGACGACGGGACGGCCGTCCCCGTGCGGTACACCGCTCCCGCGCAACACCGGGTCGGGCAGCAGGCGCGCGAGTTCAAGCCAGCCGCGCGTCTCGGCGAGCGGCCGGCCCAGCCACCGCTCAGCTGGCATGCACGTAGCCGCCGGGCGCCTTCGCGGTCGCCTTGTGCTTGCTGCTTCCCAGCGTCTTGGGTGCCGGCTTCAGCTTCCCCGCGCGCTCCGCGAGCCAGTCGCGGTAATCAGGCCACCAGCTGCCGCGCTTGACATCCGCGTTCGCGACCCATGTCTCGGGCTCATCCGCAGGATCGTCGGTGACGCGGTAGCTGGCGCGGGTTTCAGGGCTCGGTGGGTTGACCAGCGCCTGGATGTGGCCGCTGGTCGAGAGCACGAACCGCTTGGTGCCGCCGAGCAGCTGCGCGCTGCGGTACGCGTTCTCCCACGGCACGATGTGGTCGTTCAGCCCGGCGATGCTGTAGCTGTCCACCGTGATCGCACCGAGGTCGATCGGGGTCCCCAGCACCTCGATTGCTCCCGGGTGAGTGAGCGCGTTGTCGAGCGCGGTCCGGATGAAGTCGCGGTGCAGACCGGCCGCCAGCCGGACGCTGTCCTGGTTCCAGTACAGAATGTCGAACGCTGGCGGGTCCTTGCCAAGCAGGTAGTTGTTGACGACGTAGTTCCAGACCAGATCGTTTGGGCGCAGCCACGCGAACACGCCCGCGAGCGCGCGCCCGTCGATGTAGCCCTTGCGAGCGGACTCGGCCACCGCCGCGGCGGCGAGCTCCTTGCTCGCGAGTGCCCCCGCCGTGCCCATCCGCGCCTGATCAAGCGCGCATACCATCATCGTCAGCGTCCCGAACCTGTCATGCTCGCCGATCGCGGCGAGATGGCCCAGTGCACAAGCGGTGATGATTCCACCGGAGCAGGCCGCGTTTACGTTCACGGCGGGTTGGCGGGTGATCTCGGCCACCGCGTCGCGCGCCTCGAGCACCGCCCGTGCGTAGGTGTCGAGGTCGAAATGGCCCTGCGCGGCGTCGGGGTTGCGCCACGAGATGGTGAACACCTGCTGCTGTTCGCCGAGCAGCCACTCCACCATGCTGCGCCCCGGCGAGATGTCGAGGATGTAGTACTTGTTGATCGTCGGCGGGACGAACAGCAGCGGCACTTCGTGAACCTGCTCGTTCGCCGGCCGGTACTGGATCAGCTCGAACACGTCCGTCCGCAGCACCACCGACCCGGGCGTGACGGCGAGATTTTCGCCCACCTCGAACTTCGTCACGTCGACGCTGGCGGGCAGGTGCGGTGGACGGGTCATGTCGCGCACGAAGCGTCTTCCGCCGCGGACGAGGTTCGCTCCGCCGGCGTCGATGCTCTCCTTGAGCACCGCGGGGTTCGACCACGGGAAGTTCGTCGGGGCCAGCGCGTCGAGCACGTTGCTCGCCGCAAACCGCGCCTGGCGCTCGGTGCGCCAGTCGAGCCCCGCGTCGGAGATCAGGCGGTCGGCGGTCTGGCACGTGGCGAGGTAGCTCTGCAACACCCGCCGCAGCAGCCAGTTGTCCTGCCACGCCCGCTCGCCGAACCGACGATCGCCCTTACTCGGCCGAGCCTCCGAATGCCCGGCCGCCACCCGCGCGAGCTCGACGCCGAAACGACCCGCATCGCTCGCGGCCCGTCGCGGATGGCGCGCTAATCCCGCGATCGTGCGACCGGCCGCCCGCGGCTTGACGAACCTGCCCACGCCGCCGCCCTCGAGCACCGCGTCGCTCAGCATGACGTCGAGGCTCGACCGAGCGGCTAGCCTCAGACCGGGCTCCGCGGGCGAGACCCGGTCGTTCGGTTTTGAATTCGTTTCCACGCTCATCGGACCAGCCGGCCGTGGACGATCAGCTCGCTCGGGGTGGGGATCATGCCCAGCAAGCCGTGGCTCATGCCCAGCTTGCGGTGATCGGCGTTCGTTCTGGCGTCCACTTCGAGCTCATCACCGACGCGCCGCACGCGGGCGTCGAGCTCGAGCGGGATGCTCTGTCCCGCCGCATGAAGCCGACCGCGAACATGAAGCCGCTCGCCTTCCAGCGTGGCGCTGTCAGACACAAAGCTAACCTGCGGGTGGTTCACGACGTCGAAGAAGTCGGCCGAGCGCAGGTGCCTGTCGCGGAAGCCGAGGTTCGTGGTGAGGCTGGCGGCATCGATCGTCAACTCGATTACCGGGTTCTGCTGTAGGTCGAGTGTGCCTTCGTAACGCTCGAAGCGGCCTTCGACGGTCGCCAGTCCCCAGAGAGTTTGCGCGTGGAATTCGACGCTCGAGCGGGTGGGATCGATCCGCCAGTGTTCTAGCGGGACGCTCTGGGTATCGGGGGGATGGGTGAGGGTGTCGGTGCTCATTGGTGTCTCCTTGATCGAGTGCTCAGTTGGTCAGCTTCCACGTCCACGCGTATTGGGAGAGCGCCTCACGGACCTCGTCGTCGTGGGGCGAGTGCGGGACGTGGATCTCGAGGGCGGCGTCGATCAGGACGGCACGCACCCGGTCGCCCAGCCCGGTCTCGGCGAGCGCGTCGCGGGCCGCCTGCTCGGCGGCGCGGCGGCGTAGCTCAGGCTTGTAGGGCTTGCCGACCGACGTCACCGGGATCTCATCGACGATCTCGACGTGCTTGGGCGCGGCAGCGCGTTCGGGCACGTGGTCGGCCGCCCAGGATTCGAGCTCATCGGCGCTGCGCTCGGTTCCCGTAGCGAGGGTGACGAACGCGACCGGTACCTCGCCGGAGTGCGGGTCGGGCCGGCCGACGGCGGCGGCGGCCGTGACGTCGGGATGCGCGAGCAGCGCGTCCTCGATCGTCGCGGGGTCGATGTTGTGGCCGCCGCGGATGATCAGGTCCTTGGCGCGGCCGGCGAGGCGGATGAACCCGTCGCCGTCGACGGACGCCAGGTCGCCGGTGTCAAGCCAGCCGTCCTTGACCTTCCCGCCGGCGCGCACCTCGCGCCGGGAGCCGGTGTCGACGAGGTAGCCGGCGAAGATGTTCGGGCCGCGCAGGACGAGCGTCCCGACCTCGTTCTCGGGCAGGAACGTCCAGTTGCCCGTCGCTTCGTCGATCTTCACCGTGCGCGCCTCCTGGTAGGGAAGACGCTGACCGACCGTGCCCGATCGGGGTGCGCCCGGCCAGTTGACCGCGGTGACGCACGTGCCCTCGGTCAGGCCGTAGCCCTCGCACAGAGCGACTCCGGTCCGGGCTTCGAACGCGTCGCGCACGGCGGGCGGAAGCGGTGCGGCACCGACGATCGGCAGCCTCAGGCTGGAGATGTCGGCGTCGACGGGAATCTGCGCGAGCACCGAGTAGACCGTCGGGACCGCGGACATCGCGGCGATCCGGTAGCGCTCGACGATCTCCCAGAAGTTCTCGAACAGCGGGACGTCGCGGTAGCCGAGCGGACCGCCCCAGACGACGTGCTGGCCCTTGAGCAGCGGCGCGAGCACCGTCACCAGGAGCGCGTTAGTGTGAAACAGCGGCAGCGCGGCGAAGATCACGCTGCTCTCGTCCAGCACGTTGCTGGCGCGGATCATCCAAGCGTTGGACACCTCGTTGGCGTGCGTGCGCGCGGCGAGCTTCGGCGTGCCAGTCGTGCCACCGGTATGCAGGTAGCTGGCGATGTCCTCCGGCGCCGGCGGAGGTCCGGGCAGCTTCGCCTCCTCAGCGTCGGCCATCCGCTCTTGCAGGTAGGCGACCTTGACGCCGTCTAGCGGCTCGAGCGCGGGCGGCTCGCCCGAGACGGCCGTCGGGCGCAGCGCCAGCAGCGCTCGCGCGCCGATGCTCGCAGCGATCGCTCGGGCATGGGCCCAAACACCCTCGTCGAGCTCGGGTCCCGAGGCGACGATCACCGTCGCGCCGGAAAGGCGCACGAGCTCGACGGCGTGCTCAGGCGCCAAGCCGGGATTGATCGGCGCGTAGATCCCGACCGCCTCGGCGGCGAGCAGCAGCGGCAGCAGCTCCGCGCAGTTGACCGACACGGCCGCGACCGCGTCGCTGCGACCCACGCCGAGCTCGGCCAGTACGGCCGCGGCTCGGTGCACGTCGCCAGCGAGCTCCGCGAAGGTCCGGACGAGCGGTGTGTGGAACCGCTCCGCGTCGGGCAGCACCGACACGGCCGGGCGGTCGGGCCACAGCTCAGCCGCCCTCCTCACCAGCTCGTAGGTGCTCGCGGGCAGGCCGCGATCGCCCAGCGGAAAGCGCTCGATCGCGGCCAGCTGCGAAGGTCCGCTGAAGGATGGCCAGAGCAGATCGTCCGTCGAGATGTCGCTGGCGCTCATCGGCGCGTCTCCGACTGTCCGGTGGGTGAGGGGATGTAGTTGGCGGCGGTCACTCGCTCGATCGTGATCTCGAGCAGCACGCGGCCGACCTCAGCCAGCGCCTCGTCGCTCATCGGTTCGGGCGGCTCGGCGGCGTTGGAGATGCGCTGCATGACCTTGGCGGTCGCCGCGCCGATGTCGTTGGTGAGGATTTCGGCGGGGCCCGAGAACGTCGCCGATGGATATGGCGGCTCGTGGCCCATCACGCACAGCGACGCCCACCCGGCCCGCCTCACGTCCCGGGCCTTGAGGCGCTCGGCGAGCGTTGAGCTCAGCAGTCGCTCGCCGTCGCGCGCGAAATACACCAGCGACTGACGGGGCCGGCCGTCGGGAGCGAGTGTCGCGAGGACACCCACCCGATTAGCATCGAGGAACTGGCGCAGCTCTTCGGTCAGTGCGCCCATTGCGGAGCCTCCTCGCTCTCCGGCACGACGAACCCGTCGGGCTCCTCGACAACGGTGTTGCGCAGCTCGCCGATCCCGTCGATCTCGATCCTCACAACGTCCCCGATCTTCAGCAGTCCCTCGGGGAACGGCTGGCGCACGGCGCCGATTCCGGCCGGCGTGCCAGTGGCGATCACGTCGCCCGGCTCGAGCGTGAACGCCTCAGACAGGTGGGCGACCTGCTGGTAGCAGTTGTAGATCATCTCGCCGGTGTTGCTGTCCTGGCGCAGTTCGTCATTGACGTAGGTCCTAAGCCGCAGGTCGTGGGGGTCTCCGAGCTCGTCGGCCGTCACAAGCCAGGGGCCGAGCGGTCCGTGCGTGTCGAACGACTTGCCCATCGTCATCGTCGGCGTGCGCACCTGCCAGTCGCGCACGGAGACGTCGTTGGTGATCGTGTAGCCGGCGATCACCTCGAGGGCGCGTTCCACCGGCACGTGCCGGCAGCGAGTCCCGATCACGACCGCCAGCTCGCCCTCGTAGTCGAGCAGGTTCGAGACGCGCGGCATGTGCACCTCGTCATCGGGGCCGACCACGCAGGTGATCTGCTTGTTGAAGAACACCGGGAACTGCGGCGCCTCCATGCCCGACTCGGCGATGTGGTCGGCGTAGTTGAGGCCGATGGCCAGGAACTTTCGCGGCAGCACGGGCGCCAGCAGCCGGACCGCCTCCAGCGGATGGCGCTCCTCCGCGTCGTCCCGATCGACTACATATCCGTCTTCGATGACGCCATAGCGCGGTCCCGCGCCGGCGTCGAAGCGACAGAGCCTCATGACTTCATCTCCGGGATCTCGACGGGCGCCTGCTCGGGTGCGTAGCCGCCGGACATCGCCTTGGCGTGGATCTCGGCGAAGCTCATGCCATCCGCTTGGTCGGCGGCGACCTGCGCGGGGTCGACGAACACACCGATCGGGTTGGCCTTGAACTCCTCGGAGGTCCGCATCCACTCCGCCGACCTCTTCCAGTCCCCGAAGCAGTCGACCTGGAGCTCGACGTTGTTTCCGTCGGGATCAGCGTAGTAGTAGGAGAGGGTCATCCCGTGGTCCAGGCACAGCGCCGGTGTGATGCCGGCGTCGCGCAGGCGCAGGTAGCTCGAGTTCAGGTCCTCGAAGCTCCCGTACTCGAACGCCGAGTGGTGCATCCCCGTCCGGGTGTCCTTGTCCGGGTCATCGACGAAGTTCGGGAACGCCAGCAGCGCGACCCGGTGATTCGCGGCGTCGTTGGACAGCCACGCGCCGACCTGGTCCTGGAAGATGACCTCGGCACCGACGAGCGTGCCGTAGAAGTCGATCATCTCCTGCAGGCGGGTTGTCTTGAGATTGACGTGGTGGAAGGTCGGGTGGATCACGGTGGTGTCGCTCATGCGAGAGCTCCTGAGGTCGCGGGGGTCGAGGTGATGTTCAGTTGGGTTCGAAAGTCGTCAAGCAGGGCGGGGACGGCCTCGGGGGACGCGGCGCCGCCGAACACGTAGAAGTCGGGACGGACGAGCACGGCGTGCGCGTTGTGCTGCGACAGCCACGCGGTGAGGCGCCCATCGCAATCGCGGACACCGTGCGGCGCAGCCGGGTCAAGCGACGCGACCGTCGCCTCAAGGGTGTCGAGCAGCGTGCGCTGCCGGTGGGAGAGATGTTCGAACGGGTCACCGTCGGCGACGATCAGCTGGAAGCCGCCGCCGACGACGTCGTCGAAGCGTCCCTCGCGGCCCGCGCCCTCCACCACTCCCTGAACGCTCAGCGTCCCAGCAAGTGGATCGGGTTCACCGATCGGCTGGTGGAGCAGGCCGACGGTCAGCGGCGCAAGCTCGAGCGGCGGCGGAGGGCCGGCGGCGCGCAACGCCGCGTCGCGCTCGGCGGCAGCCTGGGGGTCAAGCTGGCAGAGGACCTTGCCCAGCTCGATCGCGAGCTGGATCACGGCCTCGTTCTGCGGCTGTCGCTCGGCGTCAACGGTGTCCAGCAGCCGCTCGGGGGCGAGACCCCGAAGCACGAAGTCGAGCTTCCAGGCAAGGTTTGCGGCGTCGCGCAGCCCGGAGCACAATCCCTGACCGAGGAATGGCGGCGTCAGGTGGGCGGCGTCGCCGACCAACAGCACGCGCCCCTTGCGCATCCGGTTGGCGAGCATCGAGCGGAACTCGTAGACGGCGCTGCGAGTCAGCGGCCCATCCGCTGGCCGGTACCACGGCTCGAGCAGCGACCAGACACGATCGGGATCCTCGAAATCGGCCGCCAGCTCGTCGGGACGCAGCATGAACTCCCACCGCCGGTGCCGGGGGCCGCTCTGCACGTGGGTCGTCGGCCGGTCCGGATCGCACCACTGGCAGGCGATCGGCAGGTCGCCGAGCGCGTCCATGTCCCGCGGCTCGGCGTCGACCACGAGCCAGCGCTCCTGGAAGCCAAGGTCGCGCCGTGTGATCCCAATCGCCTCGCGCACGAACGAATTCGCACCGTCGGCACCGATCACCCACCGTGCGTACACGGTTCGCCGATCGCCGGTGAGGGCGAGCCCGCCGAACGCGTCATCGACCCGCCGGACCGTGAGCTCCACTCCTTTGCCCGTGCCGAGGAGTTCCTCGGCGACCCAGCCACGTTCGACGGTCACGCGCGGCTGGGCGCAGCCAAGGCGGTCGAGCGCGGCCTCCAGCTCGGGCTGGAAGAACATGTAGTCCGAGTCCCAGCCCGACCGAGCGAGACCCTCAACGTCGAAGCGCAGCAGCAGTTGGCCGTCCGCCCCGAACCACTGGTAGTCCTGGACTGGGATCATCTCATCGGCGAGGGTGTCGGCGAGCCCGAGTGACTGCAGCAGCCGCATGACCTCGTGATCGAGGTGAACCGCGCGCGGCAGGCGGTAGATGTCGGTGAAGCGCTCGAACACCGCCACCCGATGACCGGCTCGACCGAGCAGCGCCGCCAGTGCCTGCCCCACCGGGCCGTAGCCCACGATCGCCACGTCAGCGTCGAAACCTGGAGCAGTCATGACGTGACCCCGGAGCCGGCTGCCACGAGCCGGGTAGCGACGGAGCGAGCGAGGATCTGACTCAGCGCGCCGGCGAGCGCGCCCCGGGGGTCCCCCGCCGACGTCGCCTGTCGCCAGGCGATGAAGCGGTCCGGTCGAACGAGGATTGCGCCGTCGCTTTGGATCTCGCGCTGGCGCAACCACGCGCAGCGAGGGTCGTACAGCTCCCCGTCGAGGTGACCGATCCGAACTGCATCGAGCGGGAGGCCGGCGTCAGCGGCGAGCTGCCTGGCCACCTCGCACCACGCCTCGCCATCCTCACCCGCGATCACCAGGAAGCGGCCGGGGGCGACCAGATCCTTGATCGGCCGGCGGTTGCCGTTCTCGTCGTCAATCCAAGCGTGCGGCAGCGGTGCACCCGGACGCGTTGACGGCTCGTAGACGCGGATACCGTCGAGCGGCAAGGGCGCCGGGGTACCGTCGGGCACAATCGCCGCTGACTCGTAGCTGTAGCCGTACTCGACGTTCAGCTCGGAGAACTCCATCGACTGCGCCCGCATCATCCGACGCACGCTCGAGCAAACCTCGGCGTCCTCCGGATGGCCACTCCACATGCGCCGCAGCAGCTCGAGGTTTTGCTCGGGCGTGTTCTCCGGAACGACGCCAAGCGCCGTGCCGATCGAGAAATGGTTGACCGCGTTCTCAAGCGAGCGCTGGCAGTTGCGCTGATCCACGGGCCGCCGCTCGGCTTCGTAGGTGTCGAGCAGCGCCGGCGATGCGTGGCCGGCCAGGACGGCGGCGAGCTTCCAGCACAGGTTCTGCGCGTCGTGGATCGCGCTGGTCAACCCAAGACCACCGGTCGGCGGGTGGCGATGTGCCGCGTCTCCCACCAGGAACACACGCTCGACGCTGAACGCGGAAGCGATCACCGCGTCGACCGACCAGCGAGTGATCTTGTGGATCTCCATCGGCAGCTCACCGATCCCGAGCGCCCGGCGAGCGTCTGCCTCGACCTCCGCGTCCGAGTTGGCGCAGTCGACCGGGTAGTTGAGGTGGATCACCCACTCCTCGGAGTCTGGCCCCCACCGTTCGGGTCCCATCGGCACGAGCACCGTGAGCACACCAGCCTGCGGCGAGTAGATCCAGCGGATCAGGACGTCGGCATCCTTCGCCCAGCGCGAGAAGTCCGCCGAGACGTGGAGTGTCGCCGTCTGCGTCACGACCCCGAGGCCTTCGTACTCCACGTCGATGAGCCCAGCCACGCGCCGTCCTCCGTCGGCGCCGACCAGGTACTCGCAGCGCACCGTGTATTCGCGCCCTGAGCCGTTGTCCCGGATCGCGGCCAGCACGCCGTCGGCGTCCTGCTCGAGGTCGAGGAGCTCGTGGCCGAAACGGATCCGGCCGGGTGAGAGCTCCTCCGCGCGAGCCTTCATCAGTGGTTCGAGGCGAATCTGCGGCAGGTTCATCTGCCGCCACGCGCTGGCGGCTCGCCAGCTCTCATCGTCCCCGCCGGCGCCCCAGCTCTCAAGCCGCGCAAGACGGCGTCCGTAATCCGGATCGGGACCGGTGAGGCCCGCGTAGAACGCGGTCGCGGCCATCTGCTCCGCGGGCGTGCCGCGTTTCGCGATCGCCTCCGCCACGCCGACATCGTCGAGCACCTCCATCGCCCGTTGATTCAGGACATGCGCCTTGGGCAGATCCGATGTCGTCGCGCGGGCGCTGACGAGCAGATGCTCGACCCCCTGGCGGGCCAGGAGCATCGAAGCGGTCAGTCCCGCGCCACCGCCGCCCACGATCAAAACCGGAACTTCATTCTCAAGAGGTGCTGTCAAAGTCATCGTCTCTCCTCGACTCAGGAATTGGAGTGAACACTACAATACAAGAATTGAAGTGTCAACTCCAATTTGTCTGATATCGTCGAACCATGGCTGTCCGCGCCGACGTCACCCCCAACCGCCGCGGGATGAAGTCCCGCGAACTCGTGCTGGACGCCGCCGAGCACGTCATGGCGGAGCACGGCTTCGAA
>Ga0310037_10000783_pt1 | contig 18595 bp, 13 predicted proteins | sample Sb_taG_11_FD_200239 | JGI IMG/M metagenome (GOLD analysis project Ga0310037, IMG submission 200239) | Peat soil microbial communities from Weissenstadt, Germany - Sb_50d_3_AS metaG (v2) (version 2) | ecosystem: Environmental > Terrestrial > Soil > Wetlands > Peat | place: Germany: Weissenstadt...
AACTATGACCTGGTCTTCCGGTTTGCCAGGTTGTAACCCGAATATCCGATGCTTCAGCCGTTGGGCAGAAAGTATGTTGAAGATTCATCGAATTGGTGGGGGCGAGCCGCGCTCCACGCTGAGGTCCTCGCGCTTCGCCAGCAGCTCCGGTTGCTTTAAGCGATGACGGATTAGGCTTTAAGAAGGGCAGCCTCCACGCTGGCGCCCTAAGCCCTTGTCGGGGTTGGTTTTCTACGGCATGAACGGCAGGCCCGCATCAATCGAAGGGCTAGGAAAGATCGCCCCCCCGCTACCTCCGGTGCGCCCCCCAAGGGTGTCGGCCTTTTGGGGCATGCGCCAGACCCTAAGGCTTGATCCGAAGCCGGCGCCCTTGTGACGAGAAACGCTGGGACGGCGGAGTCCCGCGGTCGCAGGTCGAGGGGGCATATCCCTCCGCGCGCTGCGCCTCGTTCTTGCCGAAGCCGCCCACTCTACCTCGTACCTTCTGTCTGTCGGCCGGTATTCCTCATGGCCAGAAAGACCACCAACACGACGAATGCGATCACGAGCGGCTTGATAAACAGATCGGGGGTCATGACGCCTCCTCCTGGTTGCTATGTGCGAGGGAAGCCTGCCCTTCCACGATCATTCTGGGATTGACCAACGCTTCCCTGCGCGGGCGGTCGCAAACCTATGCTCGCGCGCTTCAAGAGCATCAAACGTGCCGACTGGCTCACGAGTCGCCGGGGGCAACGAAGGACCCTCGCCCGCATCCGCCGCCAGTCCGTAAGCTCCCGCGGGAAACGCGTCCACGCGAGAGTGTTGCAAAAAGAAGGAAGCCATTCCTTCACAATGAAATGAAGCGCGGTGCCCCGCAGCGCGACGCAGTCGACGGACTCGCCTACACGCTTTGGATCCCGGCACGCCGCATGCACGCAAGATGGCATCCGAGCCGATGGAAGCGCGCCGCCACTACGACTGGCCTGGCAACGTCCGGGAGCTCCGCGACTCGATCGAACGCGCAGGCGTGTTGAGCCGCACCGACGTCATCGCGCGCAGCGATTGGACGGACCGTGTGCTTCGGCCGCCCTATGCCTCTCTACGGCTCGCCGCATTCCACAATTGATCAAAGCGATGGACTCCAACAACCTCACCTTCGCCATTCCTACCAATCGCCTGAGAGACGTCGGCGAGACCGTCGAGCTATATGACCAACACTTCTGGCGGAACGGACATTCCGTCCGGATCGTCGTCTTCGACGATTCTAGCTCTGCCAATCAGGAAAAGTATTTTCCGCTCCTTGAGCAGACACACACCCACAACGAGCTCTACTACGTCGGTCCACGCGAGAAAGACCAATTTCTTGCGTACTTGAACGCGCGTCTCCACGACGGACGACTTGAAGGCCTCGTACGGAATCTCTTTCGGCCCAGTTATGGCGGCAATCGGAACTGTACGCTGATGTACACACTGGGCGGCTTCCTGGTGAGCTCCGACGACGACATGCGGCCATACGCACTGATGGAAGCATCTCCCGAATCCTTAGAGGTGAACGAGATCTGCCACGGCCGCCTGCACAAGTCCCGCGAAGGCGGCTTCGGCTTGGTCCACAAATCCTTCGACATCATGGCGGCATTCAAGGACGTGCTCGGCAAACGCGTGGCAGATCTGCCAGAGAACTACGAACGGGGTGAACTCCTCGTCGACAGCGCCATGGACCTGGAGACGAACGCCACCAAGGATCTCGCTCCCGAGAACTCGCTTGTGCTCCAGCACGGGAGCGTGTCGGAGACCGATGTCGTGAAGATCGCTCAGACGTTTCGGTCCGGTACCAACGACATCGACGCGATAGATTTCGTAGAGATGTTCCTCGCTGACGAGTCTCAGACCGACCCGGATGCGCTGAGTGATTTGTATGCGCTCGTGAACTTTAGGCCCGTGGTGACGAACACGAACTGGCGGATGGATTGTGGCGTCGCGGGCTATGACAACACCTTCGGATTGCCACCATTCTTCCCGACGCGGCTCCGCTTCGAGGATTACATCTACAGGCTTTGGATGCAGCAGGGAGGAGTGGTGGCGGCTCACGTAGATGCCGCTCAACATCATACGCGAAGCATCTACATGCGCAATCCTCCGGCCGCCGAAATCTTCAACGAAGAGGTCTCGAATCTGATCAAGCGCAAGATCAAATCCAGTGTCACGCGGGTCGACGAGCTGAGTGTTGGATTTGCTTACGATGGAGAAGTCAGCGCCTCGGACGCCCAGGAAGTGCTCGACAGGATTAGGGGCCTGTACACCCGAGCGGAAAAGCTGATTTCGCAAGCCGCCAGTCTGGAACGCGCCGACGCATTGCGCCTTTTCGCGGCGAACCTGGAAAAGGCGTTTTACGGATTCGAGCCCGATTTTTTCCAACAGAACCTGGTCCGCATCGTTGACGACGTCGTCAGCGTCATCAAGGGGTCGATTGAGTTGTGGCCCACGCTGGTCGAGATTTGTTACTTCCAGAAGGGGCGGCACGGATTGCCGCAGGTCCGCGTGCGCAACGAAAAGGCGTGATGCGCATCCGACCTGGGAGTTCGGCTGAGCCACGCGCTCTCGGGGACCGGGCGGGAGCGGCGCCCGCCCGGAGAGAGTGGAGCTTTTTCGGCGAGTGCGCCCGAAGATGAGCTCTCACCGGGTTCTTAGGGATCGCTTGCACCGCCGCCAGGGACCAAGGCCGCGCAGGATAGTCCCACGGGTCTTCCTCCAAGCCGTCCTATCTAGGCCGCTGTCTGGAGCGATCCCTTTGTGTGCTTTCGCTCAGCGAACTTGCCTATGCGCTGCCGTGCCTCAGCTCACAGACGCTCTTCGTACTCTGGGCCACGATGTCCTCGGCCTTGCGCGCTTAGTCCGCGGAGGGCCGCCGGCGCCGTTGAGCCCACCGGGAAGCACCCTCCTCGTTTGAGCTCCGGCGCCGGGCTCGTTCATCGGGTGCGCTTGGGTCCTTCGACCGCAGGCAGTGTCCGCTCGCACACGACGTCGATCCACCCCGCCCAAACGCACCCGGGGCGTTCCAGCTCTCGCGTGCTTCGGTCAGCCCAGCCAAAAATATGCGGAAGTCATCGCCGCCGAGCAGGAGATGGCTCCGGGGCGCGTCGTCGCGTTCCCGGAGGTGCGGGGACTTCATCTTCGATACGAGCGGATGGCGGCTTGAACGGTAGCCGCTGGAAATTCTTGGAAGCAACAGGACCGGTCAGCGCACCGGCTCGCAGACGAAGATCGGGATATCGCGGCTCGTACGCTTGCGGTACTCGGCGTAGGGCGCGTAGCAGGCATCGCAGATCGGCCAGAGCTCTGGCTTCTCCTCGATGGTCGCGAGCCGGGCGCGCAGCTTCATGCGACGGCGCCGATGGGTGACCTCAATCTCGGGGTGCTTCACGAGGTTGTGATACCAGACCGGATTCGTCGGCGCGCCGCCCTGGGAGGCGACCAGCAACACGCCCTCCTTGTGGGGGACGTACATCAACGGAATCGTCAGCGTCCGGCCGCTGCGGGCGCCCTTCATGGTGACGAAGCAGACCTCGTCCCCGCCGAGCTTGTTGAAGAGATGGCCGCCGGACAGGCGATTCAGGAAGACGTGCGTGCGCGTCATCGCCTTCAGCACCCAGCGCGGCGGAGGTGTCCCGTTGCCGGACGGGGTTGTCGAAGCTCCAGTCGTCATCGGATCCTTCCTCCTCTCCTCGCGACGCATCGGACGCTAGCCCTCGAGGAAGTACTCTACCATCGTGACCATGCGAACGATCTCTTACCCTTCAACAACCCGGATTGCCACAGAGCGGAGTACCCTCGATGAGGACGATAAGAATCTGTTGGACAAGGGCCGCCGACTTGCACGCTGGTGTTCGCGCTGCGCCTGTTCGGGTGCGCGGGAGGCGATCGGGCTGGGTTATTGTTCTGGCTCTCACTACACTTGGTGTTGTGCTGGGTTCGCCCGCGAATGCGGAGCAATTGACCTTTGTTTGTAATCTCCACTATGACGATGGGAAGAGCGATCAAACAACAGTGGACATTGATACTTCCATTCCAAGCATTGATGGCAAGAAAAATGGGGAGGTCGAGGATTTGGGTGGGCTGTGCACGTATAAGGTTAGTGTAACGGCGAATTCCTTTTCTTGGGCTCGGGATTGTAAAACGGCTGATGGAGGAAGGAATAGATCGGACAGCTTTAGCATAGACCGACTGACGGGCTACTACAGCGAAATGAGCTCTGTCGGCGGTGATTCGCACATATACCGTGGTTACGGCAGCTGTGAGAAACGTAAGAGCATGAAGCCCCTCTTTTGAGTGGCCTCTTTCAGCGCTCGCCAACGAAACTTCAGCAAGACCCTCCTCAGGGGAGATGCGAGGTCATGCCGTGTCCGTCAACTCGCGCCACGACCGTCGGTTTGTGGCAAGGACGGTGCCAGTGATTTCAAAACGTACGCGTTGTGGCGTACCCCGAGCCCCGAGCTCGAGTGGGAGTGCTCCCCAACCAGACCGCCGGGTCACCTCGACCTGTGCCTCGCCAAAACCGTCCTTTCTGAAATCGTTCGGAATTCCCGAGACCGACACGAGAGACGCCTGATCCGAGCGGGACCTGTGGCCGGCTTGTTCGGACGGCAGGGCGGCGATCCGAGCCGGCGCTGGGGATCAGCTCCCCGTCGTCGACCGCGCCGCCACATCAGGGCCGCGACGTCGGCGCCGCCGTCGCGCTGCGGGTCCGGCCTTCCGCCGGCCCGCAACTCCTGGCCTCGTGGCACCTCGCCACGCCGTCGAGCGTTTCGTGCAGCCAGGCCTTCTGCTGGCCGGAAAGAGACGAAAAGGTATTGCGTAGCTCGTCCCTGTCGCCGACGAGATCGTGGTACTCCTTTTCGCCATTCGCATACTCGACGTAGAGGAACGTCCGGTCCCGGATCGCCTCGTAGGTCGTCGGATTGCCGCTGCGGATCGCCGGCAAGTCCGGATCGACCGGGTTCGTTACCGGCCCATGATGCTCGACCAACGCCACCGTTCGCCATGCCTGCGCCTCCTGCCCGTGCAGCAGCGGCAGCAGGCTCCGGCCATCGACGCTGGCGGGGGGTACCACGCCACCGAGGTCGGCAAAGGTCGGGTACAAGTCGACGTTCTCCGCGATCTCCTCGACCGTGCGGCCGGCGGGCACTCCAGGACCGGTGACAATGAGCGGAACACGGATGTCCGTGTCGTACGCCGTCATCTTGCCCGGCATCAGCCGGTGCTCACCCATGTGGTACCCGTTATCGGAGCTGAAGACGAAGTACGTATCGTTCTGCTCGCCGATCGCGGCGACTGCCGCTTGCAAGGCACCGATCATCTTGTCGACGGCGAGAACCGATTGCGCCCGCTTGCGAAATCCCGGTCGATTTCTGCCATGTCGGCATCGGAGAGCGGGGGGTGTCTGCGGAGCCAGGTCGGAGCATCCGCATCGGGCGCCGCATTGAAGGCCGGGGGGCGCGGAGAACGCAAGTCGGGGAAGGCGCCCGCATCGCGCGGCGCAGGCGTGTAGGGGGCGTGCGGCGCGAACGTCGCAACTTCGATGAAGAAAGGCACGCCTGCTGCCTGCTCGATGAAGCGTACTGCAAGAGCGGAAAGCACGTCGGTCAGATAGTCCGTGGGCTCGTCGCCGAACTTCACGATCCGGCCGCTCTCGTTCAGGTTGTAGTGGAATTCCGGATAGCCATTGCCCGCCACCGCCCACAACTTCCAGCCGGGAGCCGGGGCGTGCTTCATGGGCAAATATCCATTCAGGTACTTGCCGAGCATCGCCGTACGGTATCCGGCTGCCGAGAGCGCGGTCGCGAAGGTCGCACCCTCGTGACCCCGAGTCCGGAATGCGAGGTAGCCGCCATCCTCGCCGGTATTGCGGAAGATTCCCGTGTCGTGCGGGTAGCGTCCGGTGAAGATCGATGCGCGCGAAGGACAGCACAGTGAATCGGTGACGAAATAGTCGGCGAAGGTCACACCGTCCTTCTGCATCTCGAGGACGTGTGGCATGTACTGGACGAGGTTCCACGCAAGATCGTCGGTGAGGACGAAGACGACGTTCGAGCGTTTCACGCCGTTCAGGACCGTCAGGGGGGGCGCGCTCGTCGGTGACGGCTCAGCCCCTTCGGATTGCAACGTTCTGCGCTGCCCGAAGCTCGCGTTCTTCTCCTTGCAGGCCGCCACGAGCTGGGGGTCCACATCCGGCAGGGGTCTGCTTGCTCGAACCCGCTGCGGTGTCTCTTGCATGATGGGTTCGATGCAATCCATGTGGAGTCCGTTGCCTGTCTTGTTGCCTCCTTGTACGAAGCCCGCGTTCCGGCAGGCTTCCATGATCCGCGCGCAAGGACCATCACCCGGATCCGCCCGACAGACGGAGGCCGTTACACTTCCTATCGCGATGATCCAAATGCCAAGGAGTCGTCGTCGGGTTCGGCGCGTCATGACCGCTGATCGCCCCTGATTCCTGGTCCGTTCCGAAAACTCAGCAACTGCATAAACATTGAGGTTTTCCGGTGCGGGGGCAAGATGTGTCGATGATCGCCCGAGGGGATTCTTGATTCCGCCGCCCACACCCGTTCAGGCTGCAAGCGCACCATGCGCCCCACCGCTGCCTGACGAAGCCCTCGGAATTGCGTGACGATTCCCCGGCTTCCTCTTTTCGAGCGCGGTGCGCACTCCTCGCTCTGGACCCGTGTGCAGCACTCGATGCTTGTGTTACGAGAGCTGCACTCGCTATCTTCTGGCCTGATCCAAATTTCGTAGCGCGTACGGCGACTCCGTCAGCTACGACTACTCGAAGAGGGCATCGTCGTGCTGCGCTCCATCCAGTGGGCGGTCCGGCAGCAATGGCTGCTCCGCGGGCTCAACCCGCTCTTCGGGCGCTTCAATCCCTTCCTATCCGGCCATCGGCGTGATCCCCACGCGACCTGGCGAGCCATGCGCGAGACCGAGCCGGTCTATCGCAGCCCGATGCTCGGCACCTGGCTGTGCACCCGCTACGACGATGTTCTCCATGTTTTGCGGGACAAGAATTTCACGACGGACAGGAGCGGTGTGCCGGTGATGAAGCTGGTTTCGCGCCTGTCGCGCGGCGATCCGAGGTTGTCGGCGATGATCGAACGCAACCTCCTGACAATCGACGGACCAGACCACAGGCGCCTGCGCGGGCTCGTGAGCAAGGCCTTTACGCCACGACGTGTCGAGCGCCTGCGTCCTTTTCTGCAGGGGATCGTGGATGATCTGTTGGACGGAGCCGCAAAGGCGGGTGAGATGGAGGTGGTCCAGGATCTCGCACACCCCCTCCCGGTGCTTGCGATCGCAGAGCTCCTTGGCGTGCCCTCGAACGATCGACAGCTTTTCCGGGCCTGGTCTGCCGATCTCGTTCAGCTCCTCGATCCCTTGCAGGGTCGCGGCGGCGCTGCACTTCTACGGCGTGCCACGCACCAGATCTTTGACTATTTCAAGCCCCTCCTCGCAGAGCGCAGGGCCAGCCCACGCGACGATCTGATCTCGGCGATGATCGCGGCCGAGGAGGACGGTCAGCGGCTCGACGAACTCGACCTGCTCACTCTCTCCTCGCTGCTGCTGGTGGCGGGGAGCGAAACCACGACCAACCTCATCGCGAACGCAGTGATCGCATTGCTGCGCTTTCCGGACGAGCGTAGGCGGCTTCGGGATGATCCCGCACTGATCGGTAGCGCGGTGGACGAGTTCCTGCGATACGAATCGCCCGTTCAACTCACCGACCGGGCGGTGGTGGCGGATTGTGAAATTGGCGGAAAGCGGATTCGAAGTGGGCAGCTGGTGGCTGCCGTGCTTGGAGCGGCCAACCGAGACCCCGAACGCTTCCCGGAACCGGACCGTCTGGACATTGGTCGACCTGACAATCGCCATCTCGCGTTTGGACAGGGCAACCACTTCTGCCTAGGAGCACAGCTGGCGAAGCTGGAGACCGAGGTGGCCATCGGTGCGCTGTTCGAGCGCTTCCCCCAGTTGACGGGCGACACGGAGCCTCCGGGATGGCGGCGCTCGATGATCATTCGCGGGCCGGTGGCCTTGCCCCTGCGGCTTTACGCTGCTTGATCCTGTGATTCCCAAAACCTGGTCGACGCGAAAACGTTGATGGATTCGCGGCCCCTTCGACACCCGCCTCAATCGGCCGTTGCATGGGGTGTTGCGTCCCCCCCCTACCTGATCGAGCCCCCGTCCTTGCCGCACCGGGGCGGGGAATTGTTTGCGGTCAGCACCGCCCCGCGTGCAGGGTTGAACGGACGGCCCCTTAGTAGGCTCACCCGCCACCGCATGACACGCAGTCCCCATCGCGAAGAACAATTGCACTGAAGCCCGCCGAAACGGGCCCTAGGGGAGTACTCCCGCATCCCGCAGGATCGCGGTCAGCGTGCGCTTCATCACCCCACGCGCGCTCGACAGCGAGTTCCCTCGACCGCGCCGAAGGTGCTCCCAAAGCACGGGAGCCATCGCGGCCGACATCGCTTCCAGGACCTCCGCTCGCTCCGGCGGAGACAGGCCGGCGAGCTCTCGATGGAACAGTCGCTCGACGTCCTGGTGCTGGAGCCGAAGTGCGTACTTCGACACTCGAAGCGCTTGACCGGTAGACGGCCCGACCAGTGCTTGCGCGGTCAGCGCACGCGTGAACGCGGCGGTGGCTTCGAGGAATTTCGAACGGACCTCTGCCAAATGGTCGACGCGGCGTGCAATGGGCTCGTGGGCGGAGATCTCTTCCAGAAGCGGCGCGCAGCGCTTCAGTCCGACTTCGACTACGGCGTCGTAAAGCTCCGCGAGATCCGCGAAGTGGTTGAAGATCGACCGGCGGGAGACACCGGCGCGCTCGGCGATCTGGTCGGCGCTCGGTTGGAGCGCCCCCTCCTGCACGAGGTCCAGGCAGGCTTCGCAGATGGCCACGCGCGACAAGGCCATACGGCTCGGGCGCCCGCTGAGCTCTCCGACGGTCCCCGAGGACATGGGTTAGCTCAGCTCCATTCCTTCGAGGTGCCCCCCCGCCCGCCAGTTCTCGAGGATCTTGAAGAACTCGATGGAGCCTCCGCCGTAGAAGCCGTTCTGGACGCTCCGCTCGGAGGTCTTGCCCTCGTTGTTGTAGTAGCCGGGCGTGCAGTTCTCGAAGAAGTCACCGACACTGCGCGCCTTGTCGATGCACTGCTTCACCCATCCAGCCTCGCCTTCTTCGGTCACCTCGACTGTTCGCACTGCCTTCTCGATCCCGGTCTGGATGATGTAAGCGAGGTGCTTGGCCTGCTCGTCGAGCAAGTGGGGATAGCTCGCTGTGAAGCCGGCCTGCGCATTGCTCATGATAAAGCAGTTCGGGAAGCCGTGAACGTGCATGCCGTGAAGCGTGCGGATGCCGTCCGCCCACTTCTCCGTCAGGCTCTGCCCGCCTCGCCCGTACAGCTCGAGTCCGGCACGCCGGGAGTAGTCGGTGCCGACTTCGAAGCCGCTGGCGTAGATCAGGCAGTCCAGCTCGTATTCGTGACCGTTCACGACGACGCCCTTCTTTGTGATGCGCTCCACACCTCTTCCATGCGTGTCGACTAACTTGACGTTCGGTCGGTTGAAGGTCTCCAGGTACTCGTTGTGGAAGCAGGGACGCTTGCAGAACTGGCGGTAGTACGGCTTCAGGGAGTCCGCGGTCTCGGGATCGCGGACGAACGAATCCACCCGCGCACGAATCTCTTCCATCTTCTCGAAGTCCGCGAGTTCAACGGCCCGACCAATGCCCTCGGGAGACAGGTCGGTCGACCGGCCCTCTCGCAAGCCGACGAGGAGCTTGCCGATGAGATCGGTCCATCCGTCGTGCACCAGATCCTCGGGCTGCGGCACGCCCGAGACCAGCGCGTTGAAGTTGTCCATGCGGTGTTGATGCCAGCCCGGCTTCAGCGTCTTCGCCCACTCCGGATCGGTGGGCGGGTTGTTCTTCACGTCGATCGACGACGGCGTGCGCTGGAACACATAGAGCTGATCCGCCCATTCGCCGACGTGAGGCACGCATTGGACGGCGGTCGCACCGGTGCCGATGATGCCCACACGCTTGCCCCGCAGGCCCGTCAGATTCCCTTCCGAGCTGCCACCCGTGTACCTGTAGTCCCAGCGGCTGGCGTGGAACGAGTGCCCTTCGAACTCCTCCACTCCTGGAATGCCTGGAAGCTTCGGCTTGTTGAGAGGCCCAGTCGCCAGGCAGAGGTAGTGGGCCTTCATTCGATCGCCCCGGTTCGTTGAGACGACCCAGCGCGCTTCCTCCTCGTCCCAGCGGAGCTCCTGGACGCGAGTCTGGAAGCAGACATCGCGATACAGATCGAACTTGCGCGCGATGGCCTGGCTGTGCTCCAGGATCTCGGAGCCGAAGGAGTACTTCTCCTTCGGCACGTAGCCGACTTCCTCGAGCAGCGGCAGATAGGTGTAGGACTCGATGTCGCAGGCGATTCCCGGATAGCGGTTCCAGTACCAGGTGCCGCCGAAGTCTGACGCCGAATCAACGATGCGAAGGTTCTCGACGCCGGCCTGTCGCAGTCGCGCGCCAGCCAAAAGCCCGCCGAAGCCGCCGCCGATCACGAGCACCTCGACTTCGTCGCGGAGCGGTTCACGTTCGAATCCGGGCGCGGCGTACGGGTCGTCGAGGAAGTGCGCAAACTCTCCCTTGACCTCGATGTACTGGTCGTTGCCGTCTTCGCGCAGGCGCTTGTCGCGCTCTTCGCGGTACTTCCTCCGCAGGGCTACCGGGTCGAACTCCCGCCCTACCGGCGGCCGTTCGGCCGTCTCTTCTACCGTTCGACCGCCGCCTTCACTCGCCATCGCGCCGTCATCCTTTGCATGGGATTCGGCCATTATTGCACCGTGAGTGCAAATCCGCCATGCTCCGAATCGTGGCAGAGCCGATCGCGACGACGGCCCGACCCCCGCCGAGCTGGCACGGCGCAGACCCGGCGAACCCGGCCTATCTCGAGAATCCCTATCCCGTCTACCGCCTGCTGCGGGAGCAACATCCCGTCAGCTTGACTCCTGACGGTGTCTGGAGGCTCACTCGCTACGAGGACTGCCTGAGAATGCTCCGCCTCAGCGGCGCAGGCATGCGTCGGACGGACGGGACACTGCCGGGACAGAGCCCGGCGGCGGCGGAAGAGCGCGGCCAGTTCATGCTGCTCACGGATCCGCCCAAACACACACGCCTGCGCAAGCTCGTTTCCAAAGCCTTCACGCCGCGCGCGATCGGAGCCTGGCGCCCGCGGATCGAAGCAGTGACCGACGCGCTCCTCGACCGCACCGAAGCGCGTGGCGAGATGGACCTGATCGCGGACCTCGCGCTACCGGTTCCCGCGACGCTGATCTGCGAGATGCTGGGCGTTCCGGTGGGTGACCGGGACACGTTCACCGAGTGGACCGCCGACGTTACGCATGGGCTCGCGCTGCGCCGCGGCAACGCGCCGCCCGGAGTCGTCGAACGAGTCGAGAAGGCACGCAACGGCCTCGCGGGCTACTTCAGTCAGCTCATCCAGGCCCGCCGCGGGCACGCCGGCGACGATCTGCTGAGCGCACTGATTGCCGCAGAGGAAGAAGGCGATCGCCTGAGCAGCGAGGAGCTGCTGATCCAGTCGATTGGGCTGCTCGTCGCTGGCTTCGAGACGACGATCGGATTGATCGGCAACGGTCTGACGACGCTCATTCGCAATCGCGACGAGATCTCGCGGTTGCGCGCAGAACCCGATCTGATCGAGAGCGCGGTGGAAGAGTGCCTGCGCTACTCGGGGCCAATCACCTGGACGGTGCGCATCCTGCACGAGCCGGCTGCGTTCGGAGGCTACGAGCTCGATGTGAACGAAGAGGTCATGGTGGGGCTGGCCGCCGCGAACCGCGACCCCGAACACTTTGCCGATCCCGAACGCTTCGACGTCGCGCGCTACGCCACCTCCCCAGCGCCGCCGCCACACCTGTCCTTCGGAGGCGGCGCGCACCTGTGTCTCGGGGCGCACCTCGCCCGCCTCGAGTCGCAGATCGCGATCGGAAGGCTCGTGCAGCGCTTCACGGATTTGGAGCTCGTCGAGGCGAAGACGACCTGGGGACGTTCCCTGTTTCGCGTGCCCGCACGCGTGCCGGTGCGATTCCGCCCGATCGGGGCGTAGTTGACGCGACGCAGCCGCAACGGAGGTCGCGGTGCCCGGGTTGGATACGCGCGACCACTGCCTGGGAGGCGCCAGCGCCAGGGTCAGACACCGTCGTACGCATCCCCCGGGTTCTCATGGTCTAGAGTTGGAGTGCCTAATCGTTAGTCCGTCCATCCCCAGGAGCTCCTCAATGACCTTTTTCCGCCTTAGTCCGGCTTTTGCATCGCTCGCGATTGCCGCCGCCGTCGTTGCCGCCCTTCCGGGCCAAACGGCTGCTGCTGAATCGCCCTCAGCGGTGCGAGTCCGGACATTCGAATTCACCTATCAGGTTCACGTTCCCGCGAATCCAGATCCCGCCCCTACCACTCACCTCTGGCTTCCCTTGCCCCAACCGGACGGCTACCAGGAGATCCGCGGGCTGTACATCGAGAGCCCGGTTGCCTACACCGAGGGTCACGACGCCGAATACGGCAATCCATTTGCCGTGTTTACCCCGACGCCGCAACAGTCATCCGTCGGGTACGACGTGACTCTGCGATTCACAGCGACTCGCCGCGAGCACAAGGTCCGCTTGGACGGCGCGGCCTCAAATAACACCGCCCCCGTCTCGTCCGATCCAAAGCTCCAGCGTTACCTTCAGCCCGATAAGCTCGTCCCTCTCGACAGCATGATCGCCGAGCTTGCCAGAGAACATACGAGAGGTGACACGACGGACCTTGAAAAGGCACGTCATATCTATGACTACGTCGTAGCCACCCTGCGTTACGACAAATCCGGTGCCGGGTGGGGCCGCGGCGATGCGATCTGGGCCTGCACCTCCAAGCGCGGAAACTGCACGGACTTTCATTCGCTCTTGATCGGTATGATGCGCTCTTCGGGCATTCCCGCGCGCTTCGAAATGGGCTTCCCGCTGCCGCAGGACAAGACGGAAGGAGACATTCCCGGCTATCACTGCTGGGCTGAGTTTTATCTCAACGGCGTCGGGTGGGTCCCCGTCGATGCCTCCGAGGCCTCGAAGAATCCAGGTAAACGCGACTACTTTTTCGGCGCGCATGACACGAACCGCGTGCTTTTCACCTACGGCCGAGATATCCGGCTTTCTGCGGATCAAAGGGGTGAGCCGCTTAACTACTTTATCTACCCCTACGCTGAAACGAACGGTACCTCGATGGCAAACCTGCAGACGCACTTTTCGTTCCGTGACGTTGCGGCTACGCATGACATGGCAGGCCGCTAGACTCATTCCCGAATCGTTCCATGAGGCAAGTGGGATAAGCGATCGTTCTTCTCTGTTACAGCCTCCACACCTCCTCTCGCTATTGCGGGTTTTGTCGAGCTGAACCGCTTGGGTTTTCCGGGCCAGTGCCAGGACTTGTTTCGGCGTTCCGTGAGGAAGATCGAAGCCCGCCCGCGAAGGCTGTGGAACAGGACGGTCCGGACGAGACGAAAAGCCCTCATGGGGACGATGCTGGTGCGGAAGCCGCGGGCCCTTCAAGGGGCGACGTGACGCGAACGTTCGGGGTAGCCTCTCGTCTCAGGCCCGAATGCTAAGTGATTTCAAGGCGGATGCGTTTTGGCGAACGACGGGCCACGAGCCCATGGACTTCACCCCCTCGCACTGCATCAGCAGCATCGAGGAAACCGTCGCGCTGATCCCAGCCACGAAGCATGACTGCTGGCCCAGGCCGCGCTGAAGGACTGATCGACCCGAGGGATGAGACATGCAAGCCAACCGATCGCAAGACCTGGCGCGTACGACTTTCCAGCTACTCGCCCTTGGTGCACTGATCGCTACAAGCTTCTGGATCGTGCGGCCGTTCCTGGTCGCGTTGGTCTGGGCCACCATGATCGTCGTCGCTACCTGGCCGCTCTTGCTGCACGCACAGGCGTGGCTGGGCGGCAGGCGCTCCCTTGCCGTTGCTGTGATGACGATCGCGTTGCTGCTGATTCTGCTGGTGCCGCTCTACTTCGGCGTCGAGACCATCGTGGTAAACGGCAAGCAGGTGGCGGATTGGTCGAAATCGCTGGCGACGCTTACGCTGCCGCAGCCCCCGGCGTGGATTGAGACGCTCCCGGTCGTCGGCGCGAAGCTGGCGGGGCGTTGGCGCCAGCTCACGGCGGGTGGTCCGGACGAGCTCTCGACGCGTCTCTCGCCCTACGTCCGCACCATCGTGCTCTGGTTCGTAGGCCAGGTCGGGAGTATCGGGTTGCTGGTTGTCCAGTTCCTGCTCACCGTGATCATCGCGGCGATCCTCTATGCAAACGGCGAGACGGTGGCCCGCGGTACCGACCGTTTCGCCCGGCGCCTGGCGGGGCCGCAAGGCGAAAACGGCGTGCACCTTGCGGCACAAGCGATTCGCGGCGTGGCACTGGGTGTCGTGGTCACGGCCATTCTCCAGTCGAGCCTTGCCGGCATCGGGCTCGCGATTGCCGGCGTGCCCTTCGCAACCATACTGACCGTGCTGATGTTCATCCTGGCGGTCGCGCAGATCGGCCCCGCGCCCGTGCTGATCGGGGCGGTGATCTGGGTCTACTCGCGTAGCGGCGCCGTGTGGGGGACCGGGTTCCTCGTCTGGGCGATCTTCTGCGGCACCTTCGACAGCTTCCTGCGCCCCGTGTTGATCAAGCGGGGCGCCGACCTGCCGTTGCTGCTGATCTTCGCAGGCGTGTTGGGTGGACTCATCGCCTTCGGCGTCATCGGGCTCTTCATTGGGCCTGCGGTGCTTGCGGTGGCGTATACGCTGCTTGTCGACTGGGTGTCCGAGGGCGATGCATCTGCTGAACGGGGCCCGCCGCCGTCGGCAAATGCCGACGTAAAGGAGTGACCGACGGCAGCGATGACGCCCTCGACCCGCGAGCCCAGGTCATGGATCGAGCGCCCGGTGTTCACGGCGTAGCCGCTCTTTCTGACGGACCTGAGCCGGTTCCGCCCCAGCCGAGGTCCTCTTCGTTTCGGGCGGGCCGAGAGAAGTCCCAGCACAGGAGCACTTCCCATTCGGGGATGCGCGCCATGACCTCGAGAAACGGCGGCTCCTCTGCTGCGAGCCCCCGGAGATCCCCGCTTCTTGCACCACGAATCTTCGGCGACGACTCGCATGGACGAACGCCGCAGGGGCCGAACTAGAGCGCGATCCCTGAACACTCTTGGACCGGCGATTTGCACAGCCGACGACGGGTCCTAGCTCCACCTCTCCTCCACTTTCGCCGTGACAAGCAAAGTCCAGGCAACGACGGCGAGTCCCTCTCCTTTTGACCCCTTTTTCACGGCAGGTTCGTCGTGTGATTCCCATCACGCGCAGAGGAGGGCCTAATCGCGAGTTTCCTTCCTGAGCAACCGGAGCGTCCGGCCGGGTCGACAGCTTCGCGACCGGGAACGCGGGCAGGGAAACCGCTTTGGGGGGGGCGGAGATCATGTGGCGCCGCACTCTTCAAGCGACGCTCCGAGCGCTGATTGCGCTCGCGATCTCCCTTGCATGCGGTGCCGCCAGCGCGGTGAACGTGGTCGGCTCGACGACCGCGAACCTCTCCTGGACTGCGGCCTCCGGCCCGGTCGCAGGCTACGGCGTCTTCATCGCGCTCAACGGCGCTCCCTATCCGGCGAGCCCGAACTTCACGACGACCAGCACTAGCGGCCAGGTGACCGGGGCCTACGGGGATTCATTCACCGTGAAGGTCGCCGCCTACACGGCGTCGGGTACCTATGGACCCTTCTCTCCGGATTCCTCCGTGATCCAGTTCGTTCCGCTCGGGCCCGGGATTGCACTTTCCACGACCGGCCTTAGCGCGACGACGCAGGCCGGCTCGAATCCGCAGAGCGGGAGCTTTCTTATCCAGAGCTCTGGCGGTGGAGCGCTTAGCTACAGCATCACCACGGACAAGAGCTGGGTCTCCGTATCACCCGCTTCGGGCAGCAGCACATCGAGCAGTGGGGCTAACACGATCACCGTGAACTTCTCGACGGCGGGTCTTGCTCCGGGCACCTACACCGCAACGATTACGGTTTCCGGCAACGGGCTCATGCAAACGATTCCGGTATCGGTCACCGTGGCCTCCGCCACGACCCCGAACCTCCTGGTCGGCTTCGGCACGGGCTCAGGCGGCGTGCTCTCGGTGGTCGGTCAGGGCTTCCCGTTCTCGGTGATGAGTTCCATGACCCGGGCCTGGGCTGGCTACAACAGCTCGGGGGGCGAGACTCGACCGGCGGCTTGCGATTTGTACGGCGATGGCCGGCACGAGTTTGTGGTGGGCTTTGGCCAGGGCGGCGGCGGCTGGCTCGAAGTGCTCGACAGCGCCGACCGAGGCTTTGCGCACCTGGCCTGGATCCAGGTGAAATACCCTTCCTACAACGCCAGCAATGGCGAGACCTTCCCGGCCTGCGGCGACATCGATGGCGATGGGCGCGACGAGATCGTGGTCGGCCTCGGTACAGGCGGCGGCGGCTGGTTCGAGATCTTCGACGATGCCACGACGGCTTACGCCCCGCTGCCCTGGCTGCAGGTCCAATGGCCGGACTATGACCTGAGCAACGGGGCCACCCATCCCGCGGTAGGCGACTTCGACGGGGATGGGATGGCGGAGATCGCCGTGGGTCTTGGCACGGGAGGCTTCGGCTACATCCAGGTCTTCGATGACGAGGCCCACGGTTTTGCTCCAATGACCGAGGTCTCCCACGGCTGGATCGCGCCCTCCTCGCCGGGCTACGACCTCGCCAACGGCGACAGCTATCTCGCGGCCTGCGACCTCGACGGAGACGGCAAGGCCGAGCTCGTGGTGGGCCTTGGCACGGGCAGCAGCGGCGGGGTCCAGATCCTCGACGACGCGACGACTGGGTTCGCCCCGCGATCCGGCCCAGGCGGCAGCTGGATCCAAACCAACTGGGGCGGCTACAACGCCAGCAACGGCACCACCCATCCGAGCTGTGGGGACGTCAACGGCGATGGCAAGCCCGACATCGTGCTCGGCCTCGGGGACGGCGGCTACGGCTGGATGCAAATCTTCGAGAACACCTCGAGCGGCTTCGTCCCGATGGCGAACACGCTCCAAGGCGGCGGCTGGATTCTTGTTGGACCCGCGTCGGGCCTGCCGGGTGCGGCAGGCGCGACCTGGCCGGGACTCGTTCACTGACAGCCCTCTCCTGCGGGGTAGGAGGCGTTTCGACCAGGCGCGGCGCCTGGACCGACGCAGGGCAAGCGTAGATTTCGCGACCTTCCTCGTGCCACTGCCGCCGCTCCTTTGTCTTCCTGAGCAGAGCGATCTGCTGGCGAAGGAAGACGTTCTCGAGAACGAGGTCCGGGTGCGACGGCCAAGCGCCCGCTGTGGAACAGTGTCGTCATGGACGAGAGGAAGGGCCTCCATGGGAGGCGATGCTGAGGCCAGGACCCTGGCGATGGTGGCAGGGACGATTGCCGGATGATCGCTATTTCTCGTTTCTCGTTTAGGCGTATGCTTGGTCCGATGAGCTGTGGAGCGTGCGGCCACGTGAACCGCGCAGAGGCGCGTTTCTGCGAGGAGTGCGGCGCTCCGCTCGCCCGGCTCTGCGCTCGTTGCGGCGTTGAGCTGCGCGCCGTGGCGCGCTTCTGCGACGCGTGCGGACATGCCACGTCAGTCTCGACCTCGGCAAGCGACGCCGCCGTGCCTCAAAGCTATACCCCCCCCCACCTTGCACAGCGCACCCTTCGGCAGCGCTCGTCGCTTGAAGGCGAGCGCAAGCACGTGGCCGTGCTCTTCGCCGACGTAATCGGCTTCACTCCGATCTCCGAACGCACCGACCCCGAGCAGATGCATGCGATTATGGACCGATTCTTCGATGTGCTGCTTGCCGAGGTTCACCGTTTCGAGGGAACGGTGAACCAGTTCACGGGCGACGGGATCATGGCTCTTTTCGGCGCTCCGCTCGCTCTCGAGGACGCCCCGCGATGTGCAGTGATGGCGGCCCTGGCGATGCAGCAAGGGGTAGAAAGGCTGCGGCAGGAGCTTCTCGCGTCCACGGGTCTTGATTTCCGAATGCGCGTGGGCGTCCATACCGGGCTCGTCGTTGTCGGGAAGATCGGCAACGACCTGCGGATGGACTATACCGCCGTCGGTGACACGACGAACCTCGCGGCTCGACTCCAGGCGCTCGCGCCGGCGGGTTCGATCCTCATCTCCGAGGCCACCCACCGCCTCGTGGCCGGTTATTTTGACGCGCGCGACTGCGGCGAACTGGCGGTCAAGGGCCGGTCGGCTCCGGTGCGGGCGTTCGAGGTGCTTGCCGACCGTGCCGAGCGCCGGCGCATTGACGTTCTTACCGATGTGGGCCTGACGCCCCTTGCGGGGCGCGAACGCGAGCTTGCGGCGCTGCGCGAGGCTTTCGAGGCGGCATCCGCCGGTCAAGGCCAGGTCGTCTTCCTAGTTGGTGATGCGGGGATCGGGAAGTCGCGCCTGCTCTTCGAGTTCCGTCGTGGGCTCGAGGACCGGCCCCA
>Ga0310037_10000791_pt1 | contig 18472 bp, 9 predicted proteins | sample Sb_taG_11_FD_200239 | JGI IMG/M metagenome (GOLD analysis project Ga0310037, IMG submission 200239) | Peat soil microbial communities from Weissenstadt, Germany - Sb_50d_3_AS metaG (v2) (version 2) | ecosystem: Environmental > Terrestrial > Soil > Wetlands > Peat | place: Germany: Weissenstadt...
CAGCACCAGGTACCCGGCTAAGCCAGCCGACCCGGCACAGCGGCCGGAACCCCGCACGAAACCGTTGCTGCTGGTAATGCTCCCGCTGAAGGCCCAGGCATCAGCATTAAGTTGAGAGTATTGGGCCGGACGTGCCGGTTACGCAGTCGCTGGTGCGGTTGCTGGCCGACGAGGGAGTGCCGTTCCTGGCGGCGTACCGGTACAAGGATTCGGGGCTCCGGAAGCGGGAGGCGTGGGAGGAGACGTGGCGGCTGCAGCGGCTTGAGGATGCGGGGGAGAAGGTCGGCCTGATCGCTGTGCCACCGAAGTACACGTCGGCGGATTTCCGGAAGAACTCGTACTGGCAGGCGCGGGGGAAGCTGGATGTGTCGAAGGAGCGGTTCATCCTTTATCCGGACGCGGGGCGGGAGACCGATCCGACGCGGCTGCTGGGCTGGGCTGGGTGGGATCATGCTCAGCAGTCTCTTGCCCTGTCGCTGATCATCGGCGATCGGGAGAAGGATGGCTGGGGCGATGACCGACTTATTCCGCTGGTGGCGGGCTTGGCCGAGTTGCAGCCGTGGGTTGAGCAATGGCATGGCGAGGTTGACTCCGACTACGGGGTTAGCCTGGCTGCGTTCTGCCGGGAACAACTCACCGCCCGCGCCGCCCAGGTCGGCAAGACGCTGGACGAACTGGCCGCTTGGCGTCCCGCCCCGGCCACGCGCGGCCGCCGGGCACGGAGTGCCGAATGAGTTACGGATGTAGTTGGGCGAGGTTTGACGCCATGAAAGTAGGCCGACAGTGAGCGCGTTGTTGCGTGAGGTCCTCGATATCCCGGAACAATGGGGGGCCGAGGATTATGTGCTGCGGTTGACCGACAGCATCGAACCCGCCGCGGTCGCCCGCACAGTAGACGAGTACGTGGTGACGCCTGCGCTTGCCGATGCGTTCGACGCAGCGCTCGGGCTGGTTTCCGAGTCGCTCACGTCCGGGGTGAGCCGGGGCGCGTTCTTGGCCGGGTCGTTCGGCTCAGGTAAGAGCCATTTCATGGCCATCCTGCACGCCCTGCTGCGGCACAACCCGGTGGCCCGGGCCAAGGCCGAACTGCAGCCAGTCGTCGCCCGGCACGATGATGTGCTGCTGGACAAGAACGTGCTGCCGCTGGCCTTTCACTTGATTGGCGCGGAGTCGCTGGAGCAGGCCTTGTTCCGCGGGTACATCCGGCAGATCAGCCGGCTGCATCCAGGGGCAGTCCTGCCCGCGCTGCACGAGTCTGACGGCATCCTCGCCGATGCCGAGCGGCAGCGGGCCCGCGACGGGGATGAGCGTTTCTTCGCCGGGCTCAATGGCGGCGCTGGCGCAGGTAGCGGCGGCGACCCATGGTCGAATCTGCTCGGCGAGGGAACGTGGACGCCCGAGTCTTACGCGGCCGCCCGCGCGGCGGAACCAGGGTCGGAGTCGCGCCAGCTTCTGGTGACCGCGCTGGTCCAGAACTACTTCAGTGCTTATACCCAGCAGGCTTCCTACGTGGACCTGGCCACCGGGCTGGCCGCGATCGCGGCGCATGCGAAGGGCCTGGGCTACGACGCTGTCGTGCTCTTCCTGGATGAGCTGGTGCTGTGGCTGGCGTTCTCGATGCAGGACCGCGAGTTCTTCCGCCGGGAGTCCCCGAAGCTGAGCATTTTCGTGGAATCTTCTGCCGGTGCGCGCGCGATCCCGCTGATCTCCTTCGTGGCCCGGCAGATGGACCTGCGGCGGTGGTTCGCTGACGCAGGCGCCAGCGGCGCGGAGCAAGAGGCCCTGGACCAGGCATTTCGGTTCCAGGAGGGTCGCTTCAGCACCATCAAACTCGGCGACGACAACTTGCCGTATGTGGCGAATAGGCGGCTGCTGCGACGGCGGCCGGATAACCCGCAGGCCGAACAGGTGCTCGCCGACGCGTTCTTGCGGCTCGACCGGCGTTCGGATATCTGGGACGTGCTGCTCGATGGGGTCAACACCGACGACCGGCACCGCGGCGCCGACGAGGCGGCGTTCCGGTTGACGTACCCGTTCTCGCCGGCCCTGGTGTCGACCCTGCGGTCGCTGGCCAGCGTCATGCAGCGGGAGCGGACTGCGCTGAAGGTCATGCAGCAGATGCTCGTCAACCGGCGCGAAACGTTGACCGTGGACGACATTGTCCCGGTGGGCGACTCTTTTGACTACATCGTGCAGGGTAGGGACGCCCTGGACCCGCAGGCCGCCGCGCTGTTCCGGTCCGCCACAGCCTTGTACCGGGAGAAACTGCGTCCGATCCTGCTGGTCGCGCACAACCTCACTGAGAGTTACGCCGCTAAGGATCCTGGCGGGCTGCCGCCCGGATTCCGGGCTGATGACCGGCTGGCCAAGACACTGCTGCTGTCGGCGGTCGCGCCCAAGGTCCCGGCGCTCAAGGAGCTGACCGCGTCCCGGCTGGCCTCGCTCAACCACGGCTCGATCAAGTCCCCGCTGCCCGGCAGCGAGGCAGGCATCGTGCTGGCCAAGGTGAAGGAGTGGTCCCGGCGGGTGCCGGAGATTCACGTCGGCGGCGACCCGCGCAATCCGGTGATCCGGGTGCAGCTCTCCGACGTCGACTATGAGTCCGTCGTGGAGAACGCCAAGGGTGAGGACAACGACGGTCGGCGCCGCGAGCTCATCAAGGATCTGGTGCGGGATGCTCTCGGGATCACCGCGCGTGATGCCGATGTCTTCGGTGCCTATGCGCACCCGGTGGTCTGGCGTGGTTCACGCCGCGCGGTGGATGCGGTCTTCGGCAACGTGCGGGACGCCGGCTGGCTGAACGAGGATCACTTCCGGGCCCGCCCCGGAACCTGGCGGTTCGTGATCGACTACCCCTTCGACGAACCGGGGCACTCCGCGGCGGAGGATCTCGCCAGGCTGGACCGGCTGATCGAGGGTGGCCTGAAGTCCAGGACCATCGTCTGGCTGCCCAGGTTCCTTTCCGAGGAGCGGATGGGCGAGGTCCGGCGCCTGGTGATCCTGGAGTGGCTGCTCACTGGCACGGGCGAGCGCTGGACCAGGCACGCCGACCACCTATCCGAGGTGGACCGGGCCCAGGCCCGGGCGATCCTGGAAAGCCAGCGGACTGGCCTGCGGGAGGCGCTGCGCCGCGCCATGCAGGAGTGCTACGGCGCCGCCGTGCCATCGCCGGGCACGCTGGCTGACGACGCCGGCCACGACCGGGTACTGGTCAGCCTCGATCGCGGTTTCTCCCCGGCCGCGCCGGTCGGCGCGGACCTGGCGGCGGCGTTCGGCAACCTTGTCGACCAGGCGTTCACCGCGACCTATCCGGGGCACCCGCGGTTCGAGCCGGCCGACGTGGAGATCACGGTGCGGGACCTGGCCGCCGTGTACGCGCACGTCGAGCGGGCGGTTGCCGACCGGGACGGGCGGGTGAAGCTGGAGGGGGACATCGCCGCGGTTCGCCGGGTCGCTAACGCCCTGCAGGTCGGCATGGCGGGCGAGACGCATTTCCTGTTCGGCGATGACCGGTTCGGCCCGTGGGGCGCGGAGTTCGAGCGGGCGGCCGCCCGCGACGGCCTGCAGCCCCAGGATCCGGTCACGGTGGGCCGGATCCGGGGCTGGATCGACGCGATGCGTCCCGAACTTGGCTTGCGTGAGGAGGTCGCCGACCTGGTCATGCTGGCCTGGGCCGCGCTGCGGCAGCGGGCCTGGTATCAGCACGGCGTATCCGTCCCTGCCCCAAGGCCGGGCACGACCCGGCCGGACATGGAGCTGAAGCCTGAGCCGCTGCCGTTGCCGGCCGACTGGCAGACGGCGACGTCTCGCGCGGAGTCCCTGTTCGGGATCCGGGTCAACCCGTACCTCACCGCGGCTGGCGTCGCCGAATTCACTGAGAATCTCCGCGGTCACGTGGACACGCTGGCCGACCCGGCCGGTGCTCTGGTCGTGGCGGTACAGCGCGCCTACCAGCAGCTCGGCCTGCCCGCTGATCACCCGACGGGCCGGCTGGCGACCGCCCGGGCCGGGGCTTCGCTGGTGGAAGCCTTGCGCAGGCCGAGCAGCCGGGTCCACCTGGTGGAGATCCTGGCCCGGACGGCGCTGCCAGCTACGGAAACCGCTGTGGCGAACTCGCTGAGCCGGGCGGGCGTCGTCGCCGCGGCGGTGGATGGGTTTCGGTGGGACAGGCTCGCGCCGCTGCGCACGTCCAGGGACCGAGCCGACGAGCGAGGCCGGGCGGCCGCCAGCACGCTGAAGACGATGCGCGAGGCGGTGGAGGCGGACGAGTTCGCCACCCGGCTGGGACCTAAGCTCGCCGATGCCGACGATGCGATCTTTGAGTGGCTAGCCGACGGCCAGACCGCGAGGCAGGTGGATCAGCCCGACCTGCCGCGCCCGGACGACATCGTCATCGCCCTGCCGGCACCAAAGCCGGGTCTTAGCGGCCGGGCGACCCGGGCCAAGGGCGCCTCCTCAAGAGACGTGCTCGCACTGCTGGCGGCGTTCCTCGACGAGCACCGCGATCAAGAGGTGGTCGTGGAGTGGCGGGTGGGGGAGTGACCGGGACGGCGACCCGGGCCACGCTTCCCGTCCTGCGGGCGCTGCTGGACCAGGCGCGTCGCAAGGACTTCAGGTCCGGGGTGCTCGGGGTGCGGGCCCGCCCGGAGCCGATGAGCCCGCCGACGTTCACCCATGTCGGCGTGCCGGTGCGGGTGGTGCCGTGCGTGTCGGCGCTCGCGGTCCGCGAGGCATTGCTGGAGCGGGTGCGAGACCAGTGGCTGGTCGTGCTGACCGACCGGCCCGATGACGATCTCGGCGCGGGTGTCCTCAGCCACCTGGTGTGGCAGCGGCTGCGCACGCCCGACCCGTGGGACGCGGTCCGGCTCCGCTTCGCCGCCACCGGTGTCGATCCGGCGCTGACCGCCGCGGCCGATGATCGCGAGATCGCGATCGGCCTGCTGGTGGCATCCCCGCCGTCCGGGTGGCCGCCTGCCCCGGGCGGGGTGCTGACTCGTGATCATGCCCTGGGCGCGGTGGCCGCCGCGCATCTGGGTCTGACCGATCCGGTGGTCGATGCCACCAGTGTCCTCGGCTGGACGGCTGACCTGGCGGTCGTCACCCGTGTCGCGGACCTGCGCGCGCTGGCCGGTGACGCCCTCACGGATACCGTCCTGGACTGGGCAGCAGAGCGCGCCGGGGCAGCCGGCCCGCCATTGCGGCACCTGCTGCGGGCCGGAGAAACGCGGGACGCCGTGCCCCTCGGGCTGGTCGTCGGCCTCATGGGCGAGGCCAGGGACGGCGCAGCTGGCGAGATGGCCGAACGGGCGGCGCAGGCAGCACAGCGGACGCCGAAAGAGATACAGCCTGAGGCGATGCAACTGGCGCGTGAGGCCCTGATCCGCCTCGAGCCCCGGCTGGGCGGCACCACCCCCGCCTCCGCTGTGCTGCGGTCATGGGCAGGGGAGTCCTCCGCCGTCATCGCCGGGATGCTCCAGGATCCCGCGAGCCGGGCCAGTGGTGAGGCCCTGCTCGCCCGGGCCGACGAACTGCTTACCGCCAGCCGCGCCGCCGGACTTGCCGACGGCTCGGACTTGCTGCCTTCCGGGCTGACCCGGCGGTTTGCGTCGCTGGCGGGCACGCTGCGCGCCGCCCTCGCGGGCGCAGCGGCCCGGGAGCATGCGAACCCGGACCTCCCGCAGATCGCGGGCGCCGCCCTGGCCGATGTCGAGCGGGCGTGGACCCGGGTGGCCACTCACCGGCTCGCCGAAGCCGACCCGCGCACGGCGGCGTTCCACGCTGCGGTGCGGTTGGCGCGCTGGCTGGCGGGGAGCGCCGCCGTCGGCGGGATATCCTTGCAGCTGCTGCTCGACCGGCATGCCGGAAGCGATGCCTGGGTCGATTCGGCCGTCAACGACGCCGTGCCGGGCGCGAGTGACCCCGACCTCGGAGCCGGGCTCGCCGCTGTCCTTGCCGCGGTGCGGGCCCGGCGTGCCGCGCACGATGTGGCGTTCGGCCGTGCGCTGGCCGGGCACACCAGCGACGACCCGCCCGCCGTGTCAGGCGCCCATTCTGGGGTCTGGCACCTGGAGGAACTGCTCCGCGATGTGATCCTGCCGCTGGCCCGGAGCGCGCCGGTGCTATTGCTGGTCCTGGACGGGATGAGCGCCGGGGTGGGCGCCGAAGTGGTCGCCAGCGTGCTGTCGCGGACCGCTGATGGCTGGGCCGAGGCGTTGCTGCCCGGGCAGGCCCGCCGGGCGGCCGCGCTCGCGGTGCTGCCGACACTGACCGAGGTCAGCCGGGCCTCCTTGTTGTGCGGGGAGTTGCGCACGGGCGGTCAGGACGCTGAGCGACGCGGGTATGAATCCCTGACCGGCGCCTATGGCCTGCCGGGCGCGGCCCTGTTCCATAAGAAACCGCTGGATTCCTCCCGGCTCGGGTATGCCGTGGCGGATGACGTCGCCGCGGCTATCGCCGACGTGACCGGTCATCCCTTGGTCACGTGCGTGCTGAACACCATCGACGATGCCCTGGACCGTTCGGACCCGGGCGGCACCGAGTGGGGCACCGACGCCGTCAAGCACCTGGCGCCGCTGCTGGACCGGGCGCGGCACGCGGGCCGGATCGTGGTCCTCACCGCCGACCACGGGCACATCGTCGAACGCCGCCAGGGCACGCAGCGTGCCTACGCCTCGATCTCCAGCGGCCGGTCACGCGCGGCGATCGAGCCCGCTGCCGACGGGGAGGTGCTGGTAACTGGCCGACGCGTGCTCCGGCACGAAGGCCGGGCGGCGCTCGCCGTCGACGAGCATCTGCGGTACGGGCCGCTGAAAGCCGGCTATCACGGCGGCGCCGCCCCGGCCGAGGCCGTCGTTCCGGTGACGGTCCTGGTTCCTGGCGCGGTCCCCGACGACGTCAACCTGCAACTGGCGCCCCCGCAGGAGCCGGCCTGGTGGATCGACCCCATTGCCCCCGTCGCGCCGATCCCGCTGGCCCCGGCTGCGGTTACCCCCGCGCCGCGTCCTGCTGCCGACTTCCGGAGGCGTCCGCAGGACGTCACACCCACCTTGTTCGACGAGCCGGACGTGGAGCCCGCATCGCCCCCGGCGGCGAGCCCGGCCTCGGCGGCCGTGTTGAGATCCGCGGCCTATGCCGCGCAGAAGAAGATCGCCGGGCGTGTGTCGGTCACGGACGAGCAGATCCGCGGACTGCTCGACGCGCTGCTGGGCGCCCCCGGCCACCGGTTGGTCCCCGCCTTGGCGGCGACCGCCCTGGCGGTCTCGCCGGTGACGCTGCGGGGTGCCGTCCTGCATGCTCAGCGGCTGCTGAACGTCGAGGGCTACCCGGTGCTGCGCGTCGACGCGGACGGGTCCACCGTCATCCTCGACGAGGCTCTGCTGCGTGAACAGTTCGGGATCCGCAGGTGAACGAGCACGTCTCCCCCCGGCGCCGGCGCGAAGTCATCGACGCACTGCGCCGGGGAACCGTCCCGGCCAACGGGCTGGACCTGCTGGCCGTTGGCCTGGAACGCTTCACTCCCGCGCTGGATGCCGACCTGGACGCCGTCGCGGGAGGCGGGTCGGCGTTCAAGGCCGTGCGCGGCGAGTACGGGGCGGGCAAGACGTTCGTCACCCGGTACGTGGCCGAGCGCGCGCTGCGCCGGGGGTTCGCATCTGCGGAGGTACAGATCTCCGAGACCGAGACGCCGCTGCACAAGCTGGAGACGGTCTACCGCCGGGTGGGCGAGGCGCTGCGGACGGCCGCGTTCCCGCCCAGCGCGCTGCGGCCCGTGCTGGACTCGTGGCTGTTCACCCTGGAGTCCGACGCCACCGCCGCCGATCCCGGCCTGGCCGGGCGCGGGCAAGCCGCCGTGGACGAAGCCGTCGAGGGGCTCCTGGAGCAGCGGCTAGCCGCGGTCTCCATGCGCACCCCGGCCTTCGCCCAGGCGCTGCGGGCCTACCGCTCGGCCGTGACAGCGGGTGACGGCGCGGGAGCCGACGCGCTGGCGGCGTGGCTGGGCGGCCAGCCGCACGTCGCGGCGGCGGCCAAGCGGAGCGCCGGGATCAGGGGCGAACTGGACCACTTCGGCGCGATGGGGTTCTTGCAGGGCCTGCTGGAAGTGCTCCGCGACGCGGGGCATCCCGGGCTGCTGCTGGTGCTTGATGAGGTGGAGACGCTGCAGCGGGTCCGCGGTGATGTCCGGGACAAGGCCCTGAACGCGTTGCGGCAGCTGCTCGATGAGATCGACGCTGGGCGGTATCCGGGGCTGTTCCTGGTCATCACCGGCACGCCAGCGTTCTACGACGGGCCGAGCGGGGTGCCGCGGCTGCCGCCGCTGGCGCAGCGGCTGGCTACTGACTTCTCCACCGACCCTCGGTTCGACAACCCGCGCGCCGTCCAGTTGCGTCTGCCCGGCTTCGACCGGGACGCACTGCTGGCGCTCGGCGCCAAGGTCCGCGACCTGTACGCGGCCGGGACCGCCGAGCCGGACCGGGTCGTGAAGATCGTCGACGACGCCTACGTCGGTGAGCTCGCGGACGCGGTGACCGGCTCGCTGGGCGGGAAGGTCGGGGTCGCGCCCCGGGTGTTCCTGAAGAAGCTCGTCACCGATGTCCTGGACCGGGTGGACCAGTTCGCCGACTTCGACCCGCGCCGCCACTACGCACTGACCCTGGCCGCAGGTGAGCTGTCCGAGGTGGAACGCAACGCTGCCGCGCTGGCCGTGCCGTCCGCAGCCCGCGCCGACGATATCGATCTCGACCTGCCGTGATGTGGTGTAGCTGGTGACGAGGGGCGGTGCGTCGCGGTGAGTTCTGCGCTGGACCGGCTGCACCCAGTTGTCGTTCACCACATCGTCAACACCCTGGGCTGGCGATCGCTGCGAGCGCTGCAAGACGAGGCCGCCGGGCCGGTGCTGGACGGCGCGGACGCCCTGCTCCTTGCGCCGACGGCGGGCGGCAAGACCGAGGCCGCGATCTTCCCGCTGCTGACCGCGATGGGCACGCAGGGCTGGTCGGGCATCTCGGTCATCTACGTCTGCCCGCTCAAGGCATTGCTGAACAACTTGCTGCCCCGGCTGGAAACCTACGCGGGATGGCTAGGACGGAGGGTCGCGCTCTGGCACGGCGACGTCACCGCGTCGGCGCGGCAGCGGATCCTGCGGGAACCGCCGGACGTGCTACTGACCACGCCGGAGTCGCTGGAGGCGATGCTGATCAGCCTCAAGGTCGAGCACGGGCGCCTGTTCACGGACCTGCGGGTGATCGTCGTAGACGAGGTGCACGCCTTCGCCGGTGACGACCGCGGCTGGCATCTGCTGGCGGTGCTGGAGCGACTGACCAGGGTGGCCGGGCGTCCCATCCAGCGGATCGGCCTGTCGGCAACCGTCGGGAATCCTGCCGACTTGCTCGACTGGTTGCAGGGATCGGGAAAGGAAGATCGTTCGGCGGTGGTCGTTTCTCCTGACCTGGCCGTCGTGGCGCCGGCCGTTCTGGGCGGAGCGGCGCCCCCGCCTGGGGACATCGAGCTGGACTATGTGGGGTCGGTGAGCAACGCGGCAACCGTGATCGCTTCGCTGCACCGGGGCGAGAAGCGGCTGGTGTTCTGTGACTCCCGGCAGCTGGTCGAGGAGATCGGCGCCGCGCTGCGGGAGCGGGGGGTCACGACGTTCCTGTCCCACGCGTCCTTGCCGCTCGACGAGCGGCACCGGGCGGAGCAGGCGTTCGCCGAGGCGCGGGATTGCGTCATCGTGGCGACCTCCACGCTGGAGCTGGGGATCGACGTGGGCGACCTGGACCGGGTCATCCAGGTCAACGACCCGCCGAGCGTGGCGGCGTTCCTACAGCGCACCGGACGGGCCGGACGGCGGCCCGGGAGCAGCCGGAACTGCCTGTTCCTCGCGCTGGGCACGGGCCCGCTGCTGTGGACCGCCGGACTGCTGCACCTGTGGGGCCAGGGATACGTGGAGCCGGTGGTGGCGCCGCCGGAGCCACGGCACATCGTCGCCCAGCAGCTGCTGGCCCTGTGCCTGCAGGAACACCGGATCGGCAGTCGGCTCTGGGTGCAGGCGTGGAACGGGCTCGTTCCCTTTGACCGCAGCGCCGAACCCATCTTGCGGCACCTGGTCGAGCAGGGGTTCATCGACCAGGACGGCGAGCTGCTGTTCATCGGCCCTACCGCCGAGCAGCGGTTCGGGCACCGGCACTTCATGGGCATGACGGCGGTGTTCACCGCCCCGCCGCAGTTCACCGTGCTGGCCGGGCGGCAGGAGATCGGGCGAACCGACCCGATGCTGCTCACCGAGAAGACCGATGGCCCCCGGTTGCTCCTGCTTGGCGGCCGGAGCTGGAGGGTGACCTGGACCGACTGGAAACGCCGCCGGTGCTACGTCGAGCCCGCCCCGGGTGGCGGCAGGGCGCGCTGGCTCACACCCGGCGTTTCGGGCGCCAGCTTCGCGCTGGCGCGGGCCGCCCGGGAGGTGCTGCTCGGGGCGGATCCGCCGGTGGCCCTGACTCAGCGGGCCAAGCGGATCCTGGCCGACGTCCGCGGGGAGCACGTCCCTACCGTGCACCCGGGAGGCAGCGTGATTGTGCGGACCGGTGCGGATGTCCGCTGGTGGACCTGGGCCGGATACCGCGCCAACGCCACCCTCGCCGCCACCCTGTCCGGCCTGACCGACGATGTCCAGCGCTTCGACGACGCCAGCATCCGGATGCGTGCCGATCTGACGCACGAGATGTGGAAGGCGGGAACCGTTGACGCCACCGAGCGGCTGTGCCTGCCTGAGGTGGACCAGCGCGCCCTAGCTGGCCTGAAGTTCAATGAGGCGCTGCCGGAACGCCTGGCGACCGCTACCCTTGCCGCGCGTCTGGCGGACATCGACTCCGCCGCGCGGGTACTCGCCGAACCTGCCCGCTTCACCATCGTCGACGAGCATTGACGCCAAGAGCCGTTTTCGTAAAGCCTCGCATCTGCATGAGCCGAAGCGGTTGTCATCATCTTGGAGTACGTTCATTGACCATGGGGCTGATTTGAGCCTCGGGGACGGGAGGCTTTCATGCCCTTGGGAGATTGGCCCATCTTCACGGCGAGCGCTGAGCCAGACCGGGGAAGTTGCGCGGCTAAGCACTTCCACTATCGGCGGGCCCGGAAGCACCGCCGGAGTCTGCGGATAATTGCGACGCTATGACGCTTTCCCCTGCCCAGCCCGGCGAGGAACTGCTCATCGAGTGGGTCACCCCATCGCTGACGATGAAGCGTGGCCGGGACCCATTGGGCCTCCAGACCATCACCCTGGATCGCATCATGCCTGGGCTGCTTCCCGGTGTTCTGGCGCTGAGTCAGCGGGCCCGTTACCTGGCGATTTATCCCTTCTTGCTCTCGCTGTACGAGGAACGTCGGCTGGCAGCTGACAACGCCTCGCTTGGTGAATTCATCCGCCTGCACGAGTATGAGCTTTGCCTGGCGATGCAGCTGTGTCCGCGCCACTGCGGCGCTGCCAACGCCATCGGCAGTGACCGCGCCCGACCGGACGCTCGTGACGAACCCGAGGAGTTTCCCAGGCGCCACTCGGTAGAGAGCCCGATGGGCGGATACGGCTTGTACTACCGCTCACCTCTTGTAGACCTCGATGTCGTAATCCCAGCTGGCGCAACCCTCGGTGAGACGACCACCGGAGTAGATGTCCTCGCTCGCTCTATGCACGCTCGGGCGCTTGCGACTGCCTTCGGCGAAGCGATCAAGGACACCACGTATGCGCGGCTCCATATGAATGGCGTAGATCCCATCCCGCTGGCAGTCCTCAGGGAGCTCGCTGAGTGCGCCTGCTTGTGTCGCTTGGACGAACATCCTGTCGAGCGGCAAGCCATCCGTGACGCCTTCTTCGAGCAGACAAGGTCTGAACGTTCCGACCAAGTAGAGCAGCGTCGGCGCGCCTTCGCTGTTTTCCTCAGTCGGCTCGACGACGATCCCGATGTGGCAAGTAGCGACGGGGCATTCAGACGCGGCACCATCGACACCTTCCACAACGACAGTGCCAAGACAGGGCCCCGGGCCGAAGCGCACTCGTCTTGGGCTGCGCTCGCAATGAAGGAGTGTATGCAGGACGCTATCTGCTCGCTGTGGACGGAGTTTTGCCGACGCGGCCTAGACATCCAAGAACCTGATGGTATGACCCGCCCCGAGCTGCGCCAGTTCATCACCGAAGTGCTCGCGGCGGCTGGCTCGTTTGAACTCGCAGGCACAACCATCACATGGCGCCCCGAGCAGGCTCTGAGCGATTTCCGCGGCGCTGTGTTGGCGGCGGCAAGCGCTATGCACTGGGAGGATGTTCGGGGCTGGACAGAACGACTGAACACGGCGATGTCGGGGACGGCGGCGCTGCTGTGGTTTGAGGCCCACACGCCCGATCCAGCGAGGGAATTGCCGTCATGGACGTGGGTGGCCCTGCAAGACTCCGACCATCAATCAGGCTACATGCGCACAATCGGAGCCATCCGTGGCGAACTCGCAACTGAGCCTTCGGTTGCCGAAGCGCTGGAGTGGGTCCTTCATACGTTCGTGATCGGCCCACACGAAGTCATCGCCTACTCCAAGCTGCCCGAGTCGACATTCCGCTTCTGCTGGGAGGAGGGTCGACTCCGGTTCTATCCCGCCGGGCATGACCGCTTCATCGCATCCGGGGCCCGCCGTAGCGCCATGTCCTCCCTCTGTGAGGACATGGGGCTGTGGGCGCGAGCAAACAAAGATGAGACGCCGCACCTGACCGACGTCGGCACGGCCTTCGTCACCAGGGTGTTCGGATGAAAATTGCCGACCTGTTTAAGCCTGGCACGCATGCCTTCTGGAGTACGACTTACACGCTAGGCCTTGCATTGTTCGACCAGTACCTGCTGCGTCGGCTGGGAGGCCCGCCGCTGAACGCGGTACTGCTCGCCGACCACTGGAAGCTCGGCGAGATGTGGGACCGCCTCGATCCCGAGGAACACTATCTCGCCCGGCAAGCCAACCGTCTCTATCTAATGCGCGGCATCGAGGTACCTGGCGGTGGCGCCTTCCACCCGAAGACTTACCTGTTCGCGCGTCGCGACGAAGCCACGCTCGTCGTCGGCTCCGGTAACCTCACGCGCCAAGGCATCGATGCGGGCAAAGAAGTCTTTACCGCTTTCGACACCCGCACCGAACAAGGACTCTCTACGCTTCGCGCGTGGGCTGGGTGGATTGGTCGGCTCGTTGCGGGCGCCGACGACGAGCAACTGACCCGCCGCTTCGCGGCGCTGCGCGAGCAGTGTCCATGGATGGTCGGAATGATCGGAGCGACACCGTTCGCCGTCAATGAAGAGCGGCCGCTGCTCGACCAGTTTGCTGAGCAGCTACCCCCGACCGTTGACGAGCTGCACGTCAGCGCCCCGTATTACGACCGGAATGCCCTTGCGCTCGCTGAGGCCCTCGAGCGGATCCAGCCTAAGGAACTGCACCTCTACCTTGGGCTAGGTACGAAGGTCCACGGACCATCGCTCGCGGCGGTGGTGGAGACAGCTAACTGCCAGTTGCAAGTACGCCGTTTCGACCCGGCGACCTTTGTCCACGCCAAGCTGCTCGGGGCCGTCTGCGGCAGCGAGGGCCTGCTACTGTGCGGCTCGCCGAACCTGTCGCGCGCAGCGCTGACGCTCACTTATACCGACGGAGGCCACGGCAACTGCGAGGTAGCGCTCATCCGACGCGGCAGCGCTGACCAAGTGCGTGCGCCCTTCCTGACCTCGGGCCTAGAGCTCATCGACGTCGGAACCGCCAACCTCCATGACCTCACTTTCGACGACGACGATCCGGCAGCGAGCCGTCCAGCTGTGGCATTGCGCCGGGCCACGTGGCTTAAGGATGGCCGTATTGCCCTGACCGCCGAACCGCCGCCCGAGACTGGTCACCGACTCGCGTGGGCAGGCGGTCAGGCCGTGCTCGACGGGGTGATCACCGCCGACGTACTCACCCAACATGAGAGACCGCCTCTGCTGGCCTGGCTGAGCGACGAGGCAGGCGAAGCGGTATCCAATGCTGTGGCGATTGACGACCCGAATGCCCTGGACCGCAGCCTGGCCGAGCGCGACTCATCGCGTAATCGCCCCCACGAACTCCAGGAGCAAGACGCCGAAACCCCGCTTGGGCGGCTCATGAGTTGGCTGCACCAGCAGGGCATCTTCGACATCGATGACACGCCGGCTGCCCGGCGCACGCAGTCCGCCCAAAACGATGCGCCCGAGGAGGAAAGTGCTGATTTCTGGGATCGCCTCATGGCCGATGAACTCAGCTACGACCCTCGCACTGCGAACTACCCGGGGATGACCTCCGGGCTCAAGCCGATTGGCCATGACCTCTTCCGCGAATTGGAGATCATGCTCGCCATGGCGCCACGGGACAACCCGCTGCTGCGTCTGGTCTCCGGGGATTCCGCTAGTAAGCCGCAGACAGAGGGCGAGCATATTGGCACCACCTGGTCGTTGGAGGCACGGCAGCGCGTTCGGGTCGTCAACGTGCTGAGCCGCTGGTGTCGCGCCATCAGCGATCCACGACACGCGCTCCTTCGCCCCGACGCGCCTGCCGCCAACTACCAAGCGTTGCTTAGCGTCCTCGTAACCGCTTGGGTGGAAGATGCAATCGACGAAGACCGCCTTATCCGGCTCGCGGCTGAATTGTTCGGCGCTTTCCTGGGTGACGGAAAGTCTCCAGGTTTTCTCGGGCGGGCAGACCAGGACCTGCGCGACATGGTCCTCCGCCACCTCGACCGTCGGGTACGCGAGTGGGCGGCCGGGATCGCATACCTTGCCTTGCGCCCGGAACGGCCTTGGAAAGATGTTGTCTACGACTGGCAGCCCTACCTGAATAAGGCACTCATCGACACCGACGTCATGATCGTCGGTGACCAGACGGCCGCGCTCGCCAGCCGTATTACAGGACGTAAGGTGCCTGTCAAGGAGATCGAAGACGTGCTAATCGCGCGGACTGACTATCTCGATGAGGAGAAGTGGTGCGAGAATCTCGCCCGAACGCTCAGGCTGCCGCGAATCGAACTCAAGGTGATCGACAACAGGTTTGTTCCCCTGCGTATCTCGCTCCTGGGCGTCACTGAGCCGCTGACAGATCCTCGAGTGATCGAGGCCGCGATGCAGGCGATGAAGTTTCGCAGGGTTGAGGCTATAGGTATTGAAGCTGGCGGCTGCACCGCCGTGTTGCGCCCAGGTCACCGGGCCTGGGCCAAGATCGGCACCGGCAGCAGCGCCGTGACTTTGTCATCCAGCGTGATCATCACCGCCGAACGCCTCGTGGCCGTCGAGAGCCAGGGCGGCGCGCTTAGCGAGCTCTTGGGCTTGCAGTCAGAGGTGGCGTAGCTTCCCGCGCCGATCGTCCTGATTGGGAACTTCTGCACGTGCGCTAGTTGGCTTTCGACGGGCTAGACACACTGAATAACGGCTTGGCCCCTACGTACTGCAGCACAAGCTTCGATATCGGCACGCTAGCTAGGCCTGGACGCAGGGCTGCGAGTTCAGGGAAGTGCCCGATGGCTTGGCTGGACTGCTGGCAGGCAACCTATTGCCAAACGCAACGCGTTGCCAAACGCAACGCTACCATCGGGACATGTCGGACGGGCCGCACAGGATTGACTGGGAGTGGGAAGAAATCGTCCTGGCGTGCGATCTGGTTGCCCAGAACGGCTGGCACCAGCTCGACGTCAGTGATCCTCGCGTTAAAGAGCTGTCCAGCCTGCTGCAGCATACGTCAATGCACCCCCTCGAAGACCGACTGCCGAGCTTCCGCAACGCCGCTGGCGTAGCTCGTAAGACCTACAACATTGCCACCGTGCACCCGACTACGTGGGACCCCCGAGTAACGGCAACAAGCTGGACAAGAGGGTGCTCGATGAGTTTCTCGACGATCCTGAGCAGATGCTGCGTTACGCGCATAGTCTGCGCCAGGCCGCGGAGCGGGACGAACTAGGGAATGTCTCGCAGCTCTCGTCGGCGACGAGTACGAGAGCGTCCTAGAGGGCCGCTACCTGCTGCGCTTGCACAGGATACGGGAGGGTAAGCCCGCGCTACGCGAGAAGAAAATCCGCAGCGTCCAGGCGCGCGGTGATGCGCTTGCGTGCGAAGCGTGCGGCTTTGATTTCGGGCAGATCTACGGAGATCGGGGCCAGGGCTTCATCGAATGCCACCACGTGGAGCCGCTGCACCAAACCGGCGAACGCGCCACGACCATCCGTGATCTAGCTCTGCTATGCAGCAACTGCCACCGCATGATCCACAGAAGACCACCCTGGCCGACTCCAGCCCAGCTACGTCACATCATTCACGGGCAGCCCTCTCCGGGTTCATGAGGCCGGATCCAGCAGTCGGTGTTACGCCGAAGCCCGTCGATCTCCGGCGGGCGCTCAAGGGCTGAGAAAGGCTGCTAGGCGCGTACGCTCCTGATGAACGCCTGCCAGGTCTCCTGCGAGACCACCAGCTTCACCCCGTTTGGTTGCTCGGAGTCGCGTACCGCTACGAGCCCCGGCAGGTCACGAGCCACTTCCACGCAGTTGCCGCTCTGGCCGCTGTAGCTGCTCTTACGCCACTCGGCGCGGGACAGGTCGATCCCGGTCATCCCGCGCACCTCCTCTGCGTGCTGGCGTCACCTCAATGTACTGGCCGCCCGTTCGATCATCTGCACGGAGTCATCAGGCGGCAGCGATGCGGCGCGCAGGCGGTCAAACGCAATGCTATAGCGGCTCACGTCTGGTCGCTCTTCGAGGTAAATGTCCCCGGCGAGCGTCTCGACGTACACCACGGCAGGGTCGGTGGGTTCGGTGAAGTCCAGGATGACGAACGCGCCGATCGTCCCGGCGTGTGCGCCTGCACGGTACGGCATGACCTGGACGGTGGTCTTGCCCTGCTGAGCGGACTCAGCAAGGTGACGGAGCTGTCCGCGCATCACGCCAACATTGCCCACCACGCGGTGGATGACCGCCTCGTCGATCACGGCCCATAGCCGCGGCCGGTCATCTCGGGTCAAGATCTGCTGCCGGGCCAGGCGGACCTCGAGCAAGCGTTCAACCTCGTCGGGATCCAGCTCGATTGGCCCGTTCCGAAAAATCTCGCGTGCATAGTACGCAGTCTGGAGCAGGCCCGGCACCACCACGGGCTCGAAGTTGCGGATGGAGGCGGCTCCGGCCTCCAGGCCGATGTAGACCTCGTACGGGTTGGGCAGGACGTCGCGGAAGGAGTGCCACCAGCCGGGCTGGCGGGCCTCCCGGGTCAGCTGGATCAGGCCGTCGCGTTCCGGGCCGGTCACGCCGTAGAGCTCGAGCAGCATCCGAACGTTGCCGGGCTGCGGCCGGTTCCGGCCGGTCTCGATGCGGAACAGCGTGGAGGTTGACCACTCGAGCTGCCGGGCGACCTCTTCGCGGCTCATGCCGGTGGCCTCCCGGCGGCGCTGGAGTTCCGCGGCCAGGCGGCGGGCGCGCAGGGTCGGGTTCTGTTCTGGGTTGCCGCGTCGGGCCATGCCGCCAAACTCCGTCCCGCATTAGTCCGTTTGCACTATTGCAAATCGTCGAGTGTCGGTGCACTCTGTCACTGATGATGCCACCAAGTCAGTCGCGCCGGGTGGGCGAAACGCCGCAAAGAAGTAGCGAGCCGGACGTGAACATGCGATCAAGCCAGGTCAGTGGCGCCCGTCCCGGCGTTTTCTGTCAGGTGTACCGCCTCAGCGCGGCGCATGGATCGAGTCAGAGGGGGTAGCGGGCGATGACCTCTCCCTCGAGCCGCAGGGCCGGCGTCGTCCAAGGATCACAGCAAGCTGCGACTGATCCCGAGCCCAGCTCCGGCGTCGGCCCTGCTTTCCGTCCCGGCGAACCGGAACCTCCTCTGTGCAGTTACCTCGAACTCGGCGCTCTGCCGACCGCGGTGCCCTGCGCCCGGCTGCATGCCAGGCACGTGCTGAGAGAGTGGGGACTGGACGGGCTGGCCCCAGACAGCGAATTGCTCGTCAGCGAGCTGGTGACCAACGCCGTTAAGGCTACGGCGGGACGCGACGAGGCGGCTGTCCGCCTGCGGTTGTCGGGCGACAGCGCCCGAGTCCTCATCGAAGTCTGGGATGCCGACCCGCGGGCGCCAGCACCGAAAGGCCTCGGCGAACACGGAACACCCGACCCTCAGGAAGAGGGAGGACGCGGGCTGTTCCTGGTGGCGGCGCTGAGCGCGCGCTGGGACTGGTACCCCACCCGGGAGCCTGCGGGCAAGGTGGTCTGGTGCGAGCTGGAGGCGTTATCGCCCGCGCGGCGCGGAGTGGGGGGAGGGGGCGGGATCCACCGTTCGTTCGGACGAACAGACCAGCGGACACGGGTGCGGCGGGACAGCGCGGCAAGTGGGACATCCTGGCCGGGGTCATGCTCCGCGAGGACAGCGCCCGGTTCACTGATGTCTACCGTCTGCTGCTGCGCGCCGCCCGCGCCGAAGGCATCGGCCGC
>Ga0310037_10000795_pt1 | contig 18453 bp, 11 predicted proteins | sample Sb_taG_11_FD_200239 | JGI IMG/M metagenome (GOLD analysis project Ga0310037, IMG submission 200239) | Peat soil microbial communities from Weissenstadt, Germany - Sb_50d_3_AS metaG (v2) (version 2) | ecosystem: Environmental > Terrestrial > Soil > Wetlands > Peat | place: Germany: Weissenstadt...
TTCCACAAACCCATCATGATCGCGGCAGCCGCATCTCTACGCGGTCATCCGCCCTGACCTGCAGCAACAACCCCACGGTCACGAACTACAGCTGCCGTATCAGTGAGCGGTTCCAGCGATTGATCGACATGTCCGACTGGACGGGACGGCCAGATGAGGAGCAGGCATTCCTTAGCCGAGCGGTCGCCGCGCTCGCGGTGAAGATGGAAACCGGCTGTTCGGATGAGGCCGCCGCCCGAGCAGTGATTGACTGCGCTACAGACCGGGGGATCGACGCGGTCGCGGTTGAACAGCGTGGAGAGCGTCAACATCTCATCCTGGTACAAGCAAAATGGAGCCACAAGGGAACCGCTGGATTTGGCGAAGCGGACGTCTCGGCTATTATGCGTGGCCTCGATTACCTGCTGGAGCTAGAATTCGATCGCTTTGGAAGCAAGATTGATCGGCACGCAGCTGACATAGACGCCGCACTTAACAGCCCTTCTCCTAAGGTAATTATTGTGCTGGCCTTGGCCACTGGCAACGATCTGCATCCTAATACTAGGGCGCTCCTAGAGGAAGAAATTGGTAAGCATAATCTCGACGATGACCTTGTAGACTACAAGATTATCAATTTGCGGGATCTGCATCGCGAGATCCTTGGTGATCACGCTGAACGTAAGGTCGACCTCAACGTTCAAGTCCAGAGCGTAGGGAAGGTTACAGAGCCGTTCCTGGCTTATTACGGCACCGTCTCTGCCGAGGAGATCGCCGAATGGTATGGTCGATATGGTCGGCATCTTACCGCTCGCAACATCCGGGACGCCCTCGATATTAGCGACGTCAACGAGAAAATCCGAACTACTTTGATTAGAGAGCCAGAGTACTTCTGGTACTTGAGCAATGGTATTACGTTGATCTGTGACCGGATGCGCAAGTACGGTAAGGGTGCTCCAATCGCCGGCGGCAATGCGACATTCCGCCTGGAAGGCGCGAGCGTAATCAATGGCGCGCAAACTGTGAGCGCCGTCTATCGGGCGATACAGCTAAAGCCAAGCAAAGCGGCCGCCGGCCGGGTGCTGGTACGAATTATTTCACTGGAGGAAACACCCGAAGGCTTCGGCGACAGAATCACTATCGCCGCGAACACGCAGAACCCGACTGAAGAGAGGGATTTCCGTTCACGCAAGCCTGAACAGGCTGACCTGCGCCATGATTTTGCATTGTCCCTGGGACTTAACTACGTGATTAAACGTGGAGAGCCGGAGCCGCCACCAGATCAGGGCTGCACAATGACGGAGGCAGCCCTAGCGCTGGCCGCCGCGCAACCCTCTAGTGAGCTTGTTGCGAGAGCCAAACGTGACGCTTCCGTTCTATGGGAGGATCGTTACTATAGTTCACTATTTGGTGAAAGACCCAGCGCATGCCGTGTGTGGCGGTGCGTCTGCTTGCTGCGGGCGGTGCGTCATGCACTCGCCGAGGAACGAGAGAACTTGGTTGGTCGTATCGCTGGTGCTGCTGCACACGGCGACCTGCTTCTCACACATGTGCTCTTCCAGACAATGGAAACCGGTGACATTGACGCCGAGGGCGATGCTGCGGCCGCGGCCTGGGAGGTGCGGTTGGCCGAGGTAAGAGAACGTGTGAGAAAAGCACTTGGCTGGATGGTTGTTGTGATCGACGGTGCGTATGGCCGTTACAGCCAACTAAGCACGACTGTGCGTACCACTGAGCGCGTTGAGTTGGTAACCAAGGGACTGTACGAGCGTGTTATCAGTGGCGATGAGCCGCCTAGTTACTCAGAGTCTCGGGTCGACCGAGAGCCAGATAGCACGGTCGGTCAGCCGACTCGCGCAGTGCGGGCAATTGTCGATTCGGGCGCTATAGTCGACGGCACGATCCTGGAGTTCCGCCCAGTCACCACTTCAGAACGTAAGCAGTTGCCAAGATGGATCGATGAGGAGCCGAAACGCGCCAAAGCCGTATGGCAGAACAATAAAAGCAGGCCTCTAATCTGGAATGCTGACGGTAATGCGTACGCTCCCACGAGCCTGGTCCGTTTGATGCGGCGAGAAGCCATGGGGAATGATCAGCAGGTCCAAGGGACGCTGTACTGGTATGTGCCAGGTAAGGGATCACTAGTTGACATTGCTCGAGAGTTTCGGGAAGACGCGGAACCCAACCTGCAGGACGACTGATTTCATTCCCGATGGAAATAATTGGACCGTGCTTTGTAGCGGTAGGTGGGGACGGATTGTCTCCCTGACGACGCTTTCCACGTCCATATGGGCTACCGCTGGCGGGCACACTCGGGGGTTGGCAGTTTTGGGGGTCAGTCAGCAGCCTCGGGTTCGATGCCACGCTCGGCGGCAAGCGCGAGGATCTTGGCTGAAGGCGTGAGCTGTGGCTTAGGAGGCTGCAAGATCGCATCCCGGCCGGGTGCCCGCCAGGCGGGGAAGGCCTGGCCGAGGTCGCCCCAGTCCGGGTCTTCGCTGGGCACCATCAGCCCCTGGTATTCCTCGATCTTCTCGCGGAACGCCTGGCGCTGGGCGGCCAGGTCACGGATCCAAGCAAGTATCTCGCCGATCTGCTGGTCCGGAGCCAAGGTCAGCTGCTCGCGGTCAGTGTCGCTGGCCGGGGCCGGTTCAGCGGAGTGCAGCGGCTCGATGCTCGTCTCCGGATGGCGGCGGCGCAGTTCGGCGTCGGCGGCGACGGCCAGGCGGCGGGAGTGTTCGGTGGCGTGCTCCCACTCCGTTCGGTCGGTCATGGTCTGGGTGAAGAGGGTTTCCTGCTGCCGATAGCGGTCGCCCATTGCCCGGTAGGAGGCGGCCAGTTCCTCGTGCCGACCAACGCGGGCATGGTCGCCGGCCTTACGGGCGGCGTCGGCTTCGGCGGCGGCGCGGATAGCGCCCAGGTCGGCGTTGGCCGCCCCGAGCCGAGCCAGTCGCAGTTCCCGGCCGACGTGGCGGGGAGCCCAGGCGGTCTCGGCGGCGTAGGTGTCCCGGATCAGCCACAGCCGGCCATCACGCATGGACCGGACGTCAGGCTGGCCGGCCGGGCCGAGGACGAGGAAGGCCTCGTGCCAGGCTGCCCGCTGATCCGGCGTGTCCCGGGTGGGCTCAGGGCCGATCGGGTCGCCGGGGTCGTCATAGCCGTACATCTCCCTGTAGGCAGCGATCGAGGACGCCTTGCGCTCCCATTCCTGCCGGATGGCCGCATCATCCGGCACCGGGCCGAGCGCCGTAAAAGCCCACGCGGGCGTGATCTGGGCAGCGTGCTGGCCGAGGCGCTGCTTGCAGTCGTCCATCATGGCGGCGATCTCCGCCAGGTACGCCCGGTGCTCGAGGTTGGGCAGCTGGGGGACCCGTTCGGTCCAAGGACCTTGCGGTTGGGGGAGCAGCGGGTCGATGTGCTGCCGGATCCGTGCGTCCAGGACGCTGGCGATGTCGCGGGCGCCGGCCAGGTCACGGGAGGCGATCGCGGTGCGGGTGACCTCGGCGGGATCAAGCCCGGCTAGCTCAGCAGCGTGCAGGGTCCGGAACAGCCACCGGGACTGGTGGGACAGCGGTTGCCGGTGGTCGGCTGGGAGCGCGGTCATGACCAGCTCGCGGTACCGGTCGTCGCGGTCGTCGCGGGTTTCGGCGGCCCAGATCGTGTTGAGGATGCCCAGGTGGTCAGCATTGGCCAGATTGCGCCGCCTGGTCTCCGAAGCGGATAGTTCGGCGCCGTCGCGGTCCAGCACGTCGGCGAGCACAGCGATCGGCTCTCGCGGGTCCGGGCTGCCTGGCCCGGCGGCGGGCTGGGCGGGCAGGAACCCTTGGCGTTCGCGGCGGATGCGCTCGTAGCGCTCCAGTTCGGGAGCGGTCCGGGTGCCGGGCTGGGGGTCGGCCGTCTTCGGCGGGGTGGTGAAGACGAACGTCAGGTTGGCGTCGGTGCCGCGGGTCATGGCCGGGTACAGCCAGTGCCGGTCCTCGGTGCCGGTGACCAGCGCGATCCCGGTGTGCACGGTGGCGCCCTGGGCGGAGTGCCCGGTGATCGCATAGGCCAGGTCAGAGGACTGGTAGCCGGTGTAGCAGAACGCCCGTTCGGTGAACCGCCGCTGCCCGGTCGCCGGGTCGGCCTGGAGCAGGCGGCGGACCATCAGGCCGCTGCTGGTGATGGCCTCGATCCGCAGGATGTCCCCGTTGGCCAGGGCCCGGCCCGGCTCGCCCGCCTCGAGGCGGTGGTCGTTGCGGCGGCAGATGATCAGGTCTCCGGCCGACGCCTCAGCACCTTCCGCGATGCGCACGGCCCGGGTGGCCTCGACCAGGCCGAGGTGGATCAGGTCATCGCGGATCCGGGTGGACAGTTCCCGGCACCGGGCCCAGTCCGCGGCCATCAGCAGCACGTCCCGTCCGGCCAGGTAGCTGGCCACGTAGGCATGGACGGCCTGGTCCATGGCCTGCTCGGGCGGGGCGCCGCGGATCCGGCCGTGCTGGTCGTAGTCGTCCAGCGCGGTGGCGTCCCCGCGGCGCAGCCGTAGCGAGGCCTCGCGTTCCCAGGCGGCGCCGAACCGGACCGGCTCGGCCAGCTGCACGTACCCGAGCCGGTCGGCCAGCAGCATCATCGCGCCGCCGCCTTCCACGGCGGCGAGCTGCTCCTGGTCGCCGGCCAGCACCAGCTTGCAGCCGTTGCGCGCCGCGTGCTCCACCAGCGCGGCCAGATGGGCCAGGGACACCATCGACCCTTCGTCCACCTCGATCAGCGAGCCCGGCGGGATGCTGGCCAGATCGGCCAGGAGCCTGGTCGTGTTCGCCGCGACGCGGACACCGGCGGTGCGGAGCTCGTTGGTGGCGTTCTGCGAGGTCGCGGTGCCGAGCACCGGGCCGCCCCACGCCCGCGCGGCGGCGGCCAGCACCCGGGTCTTGCCCGTCCCGGCCGGGCCGGTGACCACCTCGACAGTCCGGGCCGAGGTCAGCACGTGCCAGATCGCCGCCGCCTGATCCAGCCGCAGCCCGCTGCGCGTCGCCTGCTGATGCGCGTCCTGCGCGCGTTCGCGCAGCTGCGCCTCCGCCAGCTCCGCGTCGACGCCCAGGCGCCGCGCCGCCAGCTCGCCCGGCAGCCGCGGCGCCCGCCGCGCCTGCGCGTGCGCGACCAGCCGCTCCTCGGCCGTCAGCTGCGCGGCGGTGGCGTATCGCGCGGTGCCGGGCCGTATGTAGACGCTGCGCCCGTCCAGTTCCCGGCGCAGCGACGCCGGGAGCGGCGGCCATTCGGGTGCCTCCAGGCACACCACGTCCCCCATCCGGCCGGACAGGGCCTCCCCGGCCAAGCCGAGCAGCAGCTCCCGCGCCGCCTGCGCGCTCATCCGCCGGGACTCGTTCGGCATCACCAGGGCTAGCTGCTTGATCAGGTCGTGCCGGGTCCAGGCGGACTGTTTCTCCGACACCAGCGCCAGGGCCTTCTGCACTGCCTGGGCCTGTGCCTCGCGCGGCAGCGGAGCCGGGTCATCGACGGTTGCTGGTGCGGTGGCGTCTGGGTCGCGCGCGTTCGACACCGTGACTGCGATGCCCGCCAGCTGGCCGCCGAGCGTGGCGTCCCACCGCGCGGCCAGCGCGTCCCAGTCGACGTGCGCCGCGTCCTTGCCCTTGCGCGACCGCAGCGTGGCGTCGTTCGCGATGTACAGCAGCTCACGCGAGGTCGGCGCGCGGCCGTGGCGCCGCTCCCACGCCTGCGCCAGCTCGCGTTCCTTCTCGTGCACCTGAACGGTCCGCGTGGAATACGCGTCCATCTGCGCCCGCGTGACACGGGCGATCTCGTTGCCGCGCCCGTCCGCGCGCGGCACCCACGCCACGCCGAACTCCCGCGTCAGCTCACACTCCACCGCCGTCGCCGCGACACCCTGCAGCGCGCCCAGGACCGCGCGCAGGCTCGCGGTATCCAGCGCCCGCCACTTACCATCCCGAACGGTGCGGGTGATCCGCGCGATCTGATTGTGAACGTGATCCTGAGGATCGCCGTCCCGGCTGGTGCCCTGCAGCCACGACGTCACGACCAGGCCCGCCTCCTCGAACCGGCCCGGCTCCTGCCCGTCCACCCGGACACCGTGATACCCGGTCCGGGTAACCCCGGCCCACTCCTGCAGGTACTCCAGCACGGCCCGGTTGGCCCGGTGCAAGACCTCCTGGAACCTCTGCTCCCGGCCGGACCAGTAGGCCAGCGCCCGCCCGTCGCCAGCCAGCCGCGCCCGGCGCGCGTTTTCCCGGATCGAGGCATGCAGCACCGAGATCGACTTGGAGAACGAGACCGTGACGTCGGTGTAGGCAGCGGGCTGCCGCGTCACCTGCGCCGCCTCCCGCTCCAGCTCGATCACCCGCTCAGCAGTGGCATGCGGCTCGGCGGCCCTCAACTGGGCCAGGTGGTCGGCGAACGTCGCGTAGCGGCCGCGCGCCCGGCCGAGCGTGGCCCCGGTCCGCGGCTCGCGCTGCTGGTAGACGGCGTCATAGGGTTTACGTTCAACGACCTGCCCGGATGTGAAACCCAGCGCTTGCGCTCCCGGTCCCCACCACCGCCCGGGCGGTTCCCCGGCCTGCGCGGCGTTGATGTAATAGCCGCCGGGCGTGCGTGCGGCGCTGGCCTGCCCTTGGGTCTTCCAGATGTAGTCGAGGTCGTAGCCCTTGGCGACGGTAACGACCACGGCCAACCGGCTGCCTCCTTCCACATCACGCGGCCGCGGAGCTGACCATGATCATTTAGATCAATGCAACGGTCTGCGCGGATATGGATCATGATCGGGGCGGGTAGCGCAAGATCGCTGGCAGCAGCCAACACAGGAGAGTTCAGCGGGGGGCGGGAAGGGCCGGTTACCAGGACAAACAAGAAATTAAAGGAGAGCGGCAGCTACATCGGTTCTTCAGGTGGTCAGGCAACGCTGCGGTTACCGCCCATTTAGGGACTGCTGAAGACGGCGGCCGTGATGGACGGCCAATGCCTCCGGTTGACAAGACTGTCTTATTCGCTATTTACGATCTTCTGGCGAGTATGTGGCGTAGTGTGGCAGCCGATCGGGCGGTCCTGGCGACGCTAGCCTGGCTGCTGTCGGCCATGCTGTGCGCCCACCGGCTGGTCGCCGGACACGCTGCTGGCTGGCAGCGTCGGCTGATCACATGCCACTGGACGTACCCGAGTATCAGTCATCGCCGCCGAAGCCCGCCGCCTGTTCAACCTTCACACTCGCGCCATCTGCTCCAGGGCACTCGACGAGCACTGGTCAGACTGGGGACGCTAGCGCAAGGCCAGCGCCTGCAGATGGCATTACGTACGCCGAGCCGCTGTTGTAGTACTAAAGCCGCAGGTCAGGCCCATGTGAGCGATTCCGGCACGGCGCACCCCGATTAGCGACTAAATGGTCGCGGTTAGTGATAAATATAAGCTATGTCCCGGCGAGCAAAGATCATCACTGGTTTCGCGGCTGCCCTGAGCGTAGCCGCATGTGTGTTTCTTGGTCTGTTCTTGGCGGGACAGGGCTTGGCTAAGGCGAGCTTGTGGGCGAGCGTGCTGAGCTTGGTGACCGGCCTTGTAGCCCCGATTTGGCCTCTGATTTTCAGGTCGCCAAGAGTGCAAGTACCACCTGAGCTTGTATTGCCTGAATGGGTGGTTGACCGCCCGCAAGAAGCAGGGCAGGTGGTGTCGGCATTGCTGGGCCATGGTGGTAAGACTGTGGCTATTACCACTGGATTGCACGGCGCAGGTGGCTTCGGGAAGACCACACTGGCGCGGATAGTGTGCGCTGACCATCGAGTGCAACACCGGTTCCGCGGAGGGGTCTACCTGATAACGATAGGAAGGGACATCCGGGGTGCGGCAGCGATGGCTGCCAAGGTGAACGATGTTATCAAGCTCGTAAGCGGTGAGGAGGCTACATTCACAGATCCGGAGATTGCGGGCAGCCGACTGGGAATGCTGCTCGAAGCTGGTCCACAACGGTTGCTGGTCATCGATGACGTATGGGAGGCAGAACAACTGGCACCGTTCACAAGCGGCGCGCGGAGATGTGCGCGGCTGGTCACGACCCGAGTCCCTGGATTGCTGGGTGCACGTACGCAAGCAGTGCTGGTTGACCAGATGTCAGGAGAACAGGCGCGGAAGCTGTTGATGGCTGGACTGCCACCGCTGGATCCGATGGTGGCGGGCGGGTTGCTTGCCGTCACAGGACGGTGGCCTCTACTACTGCGCCTAGTCAACAAGATCTTGGCTAACGCTGCGGGAAGCGGGGCGAATGTCCGCGCTGCGGGGGTCCAGTTGTTGGAGCGGCTACGAGCGGCCGGCCCAGCGGTAGTCGACGACCTGCTGGGTGAGGATAGCAAGGCCTTGCGAGTAGGAGTGCCCGCAGAGCGTGCCCGGGCCGTGCGGGCGACAATTGGAGCGAGTACGAGCTTGCTAAGTCCGGAGGACGCACTACGCTTCGCGGAACTGGGCTTGTTCGCTGAAGATGAGATTATTCCTTTCATTTTGGTTGCTCGGCTATGGAATGTCACTGCCGGATTCGATGATTTGCGTGCGGCTCGGTTGTGCAGTCGCCTGAACGAATTGGCTCTGGTTTCGATGCCTTCCGATCCCGTTAGGCTCGGCGGGCTCATGCTCCACGACGTAGTCCGCGATTTTCTACGCGGTGAGTTGGGGTCCGATCAACTAGCTGCGCTGAACGGACAGCTTCTAAACGCCATCACTGCGGACCTACCGGTCGACACCTCGAACGGTAACACGCACAAGCCAGCGGAGGTAATGTGGTGGAAACTGGGCTCGGATGATCGGTACATGTGGGATCATCTCATTGAGCACCTCTTGGACGCAGGTCGAAAGGCTGAAGCTGAGAATTTGGCTGGCGACTTGAGATGGGTGGGGGCGCGGCTTCTGAAGTTCGGTCCTGCAGGCCCTGCAGCTGACCTTACGCTCGTGGGTACGCCTTCTGCTGCCAGGCTCCGCACCTCGCTAACACGTGCGGCTCACTTGCTGGCGCCTACGGAGCCGACGGAAGCCGTAGTGGACGTCTTGTACAGCAGGGTGGCCGACAATCCGGAATGGGAGCGGCAAGTAGCTGAATTGCGGAAGTTGCCGAATCGGCCTCGGCTGGTCAACCGATGGCCGCTGCCGGACATACCTCACTCAGCCCTCCGCCGCGTCCTAGCCGGCCATGACGGTTCGATAGATGTGTTGGCGATTGCACCGGATGACAGTTGGCTGGCCACGGGCGATCGCAGCGGTACTGTGCGAATCTGGGATGCAGCCACGGGACGGGCGCGCGCCACCCTCACCGGGCATCGTGGCCACCAGGTTATGGCAATGGCGATCTCGCCCGATAGCAGTTGGCTCGCCACAGGTGGCACCGACGGAGTAGCGCGGATCTGGGACGCGATTACTGGGCAAGAACAAGTTTCTCTTGCTGGCCACCACGGCCAGGTAGTCAGCGTCGAGATCGCCCGAGACGGTACTCGGCTGGCCACAGTAGACGAGAGCGGTTTCGGAGGGAGGGTAAGGATATGGGATGCGATCACCTGGCAGCTAAGGACCACGATGACTGGCCATCGAGGTCATCAGATAGTTTCCGTCGCGATCGCGCCTGATGGTAGCTGGCTGGCGACCGGATGCACCAACGGCAAGGCTCAGGTCTGGGATGCTGTCACCGGGCGTCTCAAAGCAACCCTCGCTGGCCACCGCGGGCGTGTCAGTACAGTGGTGATCTCTCCTGACGGTAACTGGCTAGCAACAAGCGACACTGGCTTGGTGCGAATCTGGGATGCAGTTCGGGGCCAGGCGCGCGTTTCTCTTCCTGCTCATCATGGAAGGGTAAGCATGCTTCTGATCGCACCAGATAGCAGTTGGCTTGCAACGATCAGCGATGGCCGACCGAGGATGTGGGATGCCTCTACTGGGCAGGCGATCGGCACGCCCAGCGACCGTCGTAGCCTCAGAGTGAAGGCGATGGCAGTCACTCCGGACGGCAATTGGCTGGTGACGGGAGGAGCCGACGGCATGGTGCGGGTTCTTGATGCGGCCACCATGACGGAGCGCATTGCTCTGGCTGGCCATAACCGTGCGGTGACTGCTGTTGCTGTTGCTGGGGACGGCAGGTGGCTGGCAACCGGCGACGAGGGCGGAACAGTGCGAATCTGGGACGTAGCCGTGGGGCAGCATCGCGCTTCTCCCTCTCCACGTAGTCGCGCGTCGGTCGCGATGAGGGTCGCGCCGGACGGCGATTGGCTAGCAACGATCGGCGGCAAGTCGTTGCAAATCTGGGATGCTGCTACAGGTTCTGAACGCGCAGTTATCACTAGCACCGATGAGCAAGGGAAGATACATGAGATCACCACAGTGATGATCGCACCAGATAGCAGCTGGCTGGCGACTTGTGACGATGACCAGGTAATTCGACTTTGGGAAACCGCTACCGGACAGTGGCGCGCAAGCGTAGCGAGTGTCAAATACGGAAGTCGTCGCAAGATAACTGCAATGGCGATCTCGCCAGATAGCAGCTGGCTGGCTACGGGCGACGGCGAGGGTGTTGTGCGGGTCTGGGATGGTACCACCGGAGTGCAGCGGGAAGAATTCACTGTTAAGCCCGCCCTTGCAACCAGTACCAGGGTTTCCAGTATTGCGATCGCGCCAGATGGTACGTGGTTGGCTGCTCGCGAATTTGGTGGCAAGGTGGTGATCTGGGATACAAGGACACGACGTGAGCGAGCGACGATAGTCGGTCACCAGAGCGAGGCCATAATGGTTGCGCCGGATAGCCAGTGGCTTGCCTCTGACAGTCGTGGCGTAGTGCGTATCTTTGATGCTCACACCGGAAGGCCGCGTAGCACTCTTTCCTGCCGAAAACGTGCGATTCGCGCTGCGGCTATTGCGCCAGATAGCGTTTGGCTAGCAACTACTGATGACCACGGTCCCGTGCGTATCTGGGATCCGAGATCGGGGCGAGAGCGCGCTGTCCTTGGCGTCCATCGCGGTAAGGCGGGCGTCGCGGCTGTTTCGCCGGACGGTAGTTGGCTGGCCACCACCGAGGAAGGAGCAATTCGAATCTGGGATTTGCCATCGGGGCGAGAGCGCGCTGTCCTTGCTCTCCAGCACGGTCACGTAAGCGCCGCGGCTGTTTCGCCGGACGGTAGTTGGCTGGCCACAACCGAGGAAGGGACAATGAGGATCTGGGATCCAACTACAGGACAGGTCCAAACGCTGATGCGTGTCGACCATGCATTCTCTGCCTTCTCGTGGCTTGGTAGGACGGGCGTGGCAGCCGCAAGCTGGGCAGGGCTGTATGTATTCGACTTCCTTGCCGATCCACCTCATCGATCGACAACCACTTTCAGACAGCCGGTCAGTTAGTAATTCCTTAAACAGGCGGTGTGCTGACTATGGCTCTCGAAAGAACCTACGCCGCGATTGGCGGCTGTCCGCAATGCCGCAGAGGATGTCTCATCATCGTCGTCCCAGTACCGCATGTATGGTCGGCCACAATGTGAACCACACCGGAGACGGTGTTCCCCTGTATCTGAGCGGCTGACTCAGTCGGTTGCCGATGTCCGGTCTGACGTAGTCGGGTACCTCACCCCTCGTCTACCACGGTGTGTTAAGGGCATGAACACTGTAAACCACCGTTTTTTGCCTACTGTCGTTCGCTGATCGGCGATGCTATGCGAGCCGCGCAGCGCAAGTCCATATGTGTTCGAAGCTGTCGAGGTAGAGGGCGGTCATCTCGCCCCCGTCGGTATCGCATAGGCAGAACACGGGTGCCTGCGCGGCTGGGATGCCGTAGGTGTGCTGATTGACCAGGAACTGGTCGTCAGCGCGGTAGATGGAGTTGTACAGCACGGTGCGGTGGAGGCGAATCTCGATGTTCTGGACCGCGGTGAGCGGCCGGTAAAGCGTGAGGGCGTTGCGGACCTTGGCGGGCATGGCGTCGCCAATGCCTTCCTCTTCGCCGCGTTGCGCGGCATGCGGCCCGTCGGGGTCCCCGAGCGCGATCCGCACGGTGACGCCCGCGCGGCCCTTCTCGGCGAGAATCCGGAGGATCCCAGCATCCTCGGCGAGGAACAACGCGCTGTAAGCCAGGATGGCGATCTCGCGCTCGGCAGATCCGAACAGCCGAACCCAGACCTCCCGTGGGACAGCCCACCGGTGCGGATAAACCGTCCCCAGCTCCTCGGGCCGACTCCGCACCGCCAGCAGCCCACCCGCATCCGGCCACAGCTCGGCCTCGTCCGCGCCGACGAGTTCAGCGATCGCGGCCCGGTTATGCGGATATGGCATGCGTCCGTTCAGCCATCGCCGGACCGTCTTGGGATCCACGCCCAGGCGGGCGGCGATGTCGTCTTCGCGCAGCCGCGCCCGCAGTAGGGCCCGGCGCAGTGGCTCGTTCACCGTTGGCGCCTCCCGGATCGCGAGGACACTCCCGACCGTACCAGAAGACGTCCCTAGAAGTCCCTCAGGTGGAGTTTAGAAGTTCCCCTCGCCTGCACCAACCTGGCCTGCAGGGCGCAGCATCGCCCCGCCGTCCCAGCAGCAGCAAGCATTAGGAGGAACACCCAGATGACCAGGTCAGTCCGGCTCTACACCGCGGCGCAGTTCGAGGAGGCGAAGACGCTGGTCGACCTGGTGGCCGAACGGTCCGACCTGCCGCCCGCCGAACGCGACAGGCTCACCGCCTTCCAGGCAGATCTGCGGCAGACGGTGCGCGAAGACCGCCGCCGCGCCGCCGGCGCGGCCCGCCTCCCCGGTGGCAGCGAGCTGACCGCGCAATGACAGCTGAACCAGCCGCCGCCACGCGACACACCGGCACCTATCCCGGGCGAGCCGACCAGGTGCACCACGTCCGCCGTGCGGTAGCCAGGCACCTGGCAGGTTGTCCGGCCGCCGACGACGCGGTCCTCATCGCGTCCGAACTGGCCGCCAACGCGATCCTGCATTCCCGGAGCAGGACCGAGCACTTCACCGTCCGCGCCGAGCTGCACCCGGATCATGTCCGGGTCGAGGCCGAAGACCTCGGTGGCCCCTGGCGCCGCAGGCAGCCCGACGGCCGCCCGCACGGCCTGGACGTGGTCCGGGCCCTCACCGGCCCAGATGGCTGGGGCGTCGAGACCACCACTGACGGCGGCCGGGTCGTCTGGGCGCGCCTCGACCTGGAAGCGGTAGGGGAGTGAGCCAGCGCGTCACCAACCCCATCGACGGCCCCGCCGCGGCCACCATGAAGAGCGTGGCGCCGATCAGGCCCGGCCTCAACGACGCCCTGATTGTCCGATCTGTGACGCGCGGGGGAGCAGGGACGTTCCAGACGTCTCCAGACGCCACGCCGCGTCCGTGCACGTCCCAACCCCGCTGACTAGCGTGGACTTCATGCAGCCACTCGCAGCCTGGGCTCAAGACCTCGCCCGCACCCTCCTCGCCGGTTCTCTTCCCCGCCGCTGGTCCCACGTCCAGGGCGTCGCCGCCCGTGCCCGCACCCTCAAGCCGTCCCTCGACGCCGACGCCGACCTGATCGAGGCCGCCGCGTGGCTGCACGACATCGGCTACCTCCCCGAACTCGCCGCCACCGGCCTGCACGGCCTGGACGGCGCCCGCTACCTCCGCGACGTCCACCACGCCGAACCCATGCTGTGCCGCCTGGTCGCCCACCACTCCTGCGCCATCATCGAGGCCGAAGAACGCGACCTCGCTCACGTCCTAACCCGCGAGTTCGCCCCGCCGCCGCGGCCGCTGGCCGACGCGCTGACTTTCTGCGATATGACCACCAGCCCCGACGGCGACCACGTCCACGTAAACCACCGCCTGGCCGAGATCCACGACCGCTACGGCTCAGGCCACCCGGTCAGCCGTTCGATCCGCCGCGCCACCCCGCTCATCCTGGAGGCCGTCGGCCAGGTCCGCGCCCGAGCCGCCCGCAGGTCATAGGGCAGTGGCGGCTGCCTAATCCGGCGTCCTGCGGCCCTGATCGCCAACGGGCCTGACGATTACCCCAGCCAGAGGATCAACGGATTCGGGAACCGCTGTGCGGTCCGCGGCGCAGCTCACTTCTTACGAGGGTGTCGGCTGCGGCGTGTTGTGCTCTTGGGTTGTTCCCGGGCGGGCTGCCCGGCCGCCTTGTCACGGTCGGCGCTGGGACGCTGCAGCTCAGCCTGGGTGCGATCCTCGCGGGCCGACTCAGCCGCGTCCTGCTCGGCCTGGCTGGCCCGGGGCTCAGCCTCGGCCGCCTGGGACTGCGCGCCGGTCACCGCCTCGTCCCGTTCCCGCCGCGCCGCTGCCAGCTGCTCCTGCGCGGCCCGCGCCTCCTGCTCGGCGGCGGCCTGCGCCTCCCGTGCCTCGGCCAGCCGCGCCTCAGCCTGCCGCGCGGCCCAGCGCGCCTGCCACGTGTCAGCTTCGGCCTGCTCGGCGCGGGCCTGAAGCCCGGCCAAGGCCTCCTCGGCCGCTGCGATCTGTGCTTCGAGCCCGGCCCGCAGCCCGGCCTGGTCCCGCTCGGCATCCCGGCGGGCCTGCGCCACCTGCTCCTCCGCGGCCCGGCGCACCCGGTCCAGCTCCGCCCGAGCCGACTCGGCCACCTCCCGCGCCTCGGCCTGCCCGGCCTGGTCGGCTCGGACAGCCCGTGCCTGCGCGGTTACCGTCTTCTGCTCGGCTGCCTTCGCCTCCCGTGCCTCGGCCAGCCGCGCCTCTGCCTCCGCCGCCGCAGCATGCGCCTCCTGCGCATCCGCCTCGGCCTGCTCGGCGCGGGCCTGAAGCCCGGCCCGGGCCTCCTCGGCCGCCGCGATCTGCGCTTCGAGCCCGGCCCGCAGCCCGGCCTGGTCCCGCTCGGCGTCCTGGCGGACCTGCGCCACCTGCTCCTGCGCGGCCTGCGTCTTCTGCTCGGCGGCGGCCTTCGCCTCGCGCGCCTCGGCCAGCCGCGCCTCGGCCTGCTCGGCGCGGGCCTGAAGCCCGGCCCGGGCCTCCTCGGCCGCTGCGATCTGCGCTTCCAGTCGGGCCTGCAGCTCGGCCTGGTCCCGCTCGGCGTCCTGGCGGGCCTGCGCTACCTGCTCTTCGGCGGCCCGGCGCACCCGGTCCAGCTCCGCCCGAGCCGGCTCGGCCGCCCGGGACTGCGCGCCGGTCACGGCCTCGTCCCGCTCCTGCCGCGCCGCGGCTACCTGCTGCTGCGCGGCCTGCGTCTCCTGCTCGGCGGCGGCCTTCGCCTCGCGCGCCTCGGCCAGCCGCGCCTCTGCCTCCGCCGCCGCAGCATGCGCCTCCCGCGCATCCGCCTCGGCCCGCTCGGCGCGCACCTGAAGCCCGGCCCGGGCCTCCTCGGCCGCCGCGATCTGCGCTTCCAGTCGGGCCCGCAGCCCGGCCTGGTCCCGCTCGGCATCCCGGCGGGCCTGCGCCACCTGCTCCTCCGCGGCCCGGCGCACCCGATCTAGTTCCGCCCGAGCCGACTCGGCCGCCTCCCGCGCCCGCGCCGCGTCCTGTCCAGCCTCGTCGGCCCGGGACTCGGCCTCGCCCGCCCGCGACTCGGCCGCGGCCGCCCGGGACTCCGCGCCGCGTACCGCCTCGTCCCGCTCCTGCCGCGCCGCGGCCACCTGCTCCTGCGCGGCCTGCTCGGCCTGGGCGGCCCGTGCCTTTGCGGCCTCCCGCGCGGTCACCGCCTCCTGCTCGGCGGCAGCCTTCGCCGCCAGTGCCTCGCCCAGCCGCGCCTCCGCCTCCGCCGCCGCAGCACGCGTCTCCCGCGCATCCGCCTCGGCCCGCTGGCGGCGCCGCCAGAACGCGAACCCCGGCTGACCCGGGTCTCCCGGGTCGGCCGGCCCGCCACCTTGCCGGGCCATCACCTAGCGCCACCCGAACCCGGTCAGCGCCAGATGCGGCCCCCCGGCCACCGGGTCCGGCGGCCCGCAGTACCCCTGATCTGCTGCCCCCGCCTCGGCCGGCCGCGGCTCATTCTTACACCCCGGATAAGCGCATCTGAAAACTTCCTCACCGGCATCGACCATCGGCAGGCTCCGTTCCGCTCACCATGACAGCGTAATCGGGCCGCCCCGGGCGGCCGCAAACCCGGCGCATCCCGGGAACCGCATCCCGCGCTTCTCCGCCGCGCCAACCACAGCCGTGCCGGCGAATTGTGCGCTGCCGCCTCCACGACGTCCGGCGCTCCGCCGTCTTGCCGGCGGCCCACGACTACGGGAGCGCCCGCCGGTGGGTGCCTCCCGCCCACTGGGGTGATCGAACTGGACGGCGCCTGCTACCTGCGCGACGTCCAGCCCGCCGAACCCCTGCTGTGCCGCCTGGTCGCGCACCACTCCTGCGCCGTCATCGAGGCCGAAGAACGCGGCCTGGCCGACGTCCTGACCCGCGAGTTCGCCCCGCCGCCGCGCCCGCTGGCCGACGCGCTGACCTTCTGCGACATGACCACCAGCCCCGACGGCGAGCACGTCCAGGTGCACAACCGCCTAGCCGAGATCCACGACCGCTACGGCTCCGGCCACCTGGTCAGCCGCTCCATCCGCCGCGCCACCCCGCTCATCCTGGAAGCCGTCGGCCACGTCAACGCCAGGGCCGCCAGCACCAGATAACAGCTCAGGCGAGATACGGCGTAGCCCGTCCCTCGAGGTAGGGCCCGATCCGCAGCCGCATCGACCGTCCATGGAATACCCGCCGAGGTCCTTACGGAACCCACCGCACCTCGCTGCGCTCCGGCTTCCCGCCGGTAGCCCGGGCAGTCAGCACGATGGAGACCCGAGTTGGGCCAATTCAGTGCGCACCAGGGCCGGGTGAGAACCAGTCAGGGCTTGCCCGCGGCCGAGAGCGGGCGAGGCGTGCTCAGCCGTCGCGGGGTGGCGGGTCCGCTTGTCCTAGCCGGAGAAGAAGAGATGCAGTTCTGCGGCTACCCGATCGGGCTTTTGACTGTTGTCCGGGGCGGTGTGCCCGGTGCCGTGCAGCACTACTCGTCTCGCGTCCGGCAGGACCCGGCTGAGGCCGTCGAGCGAGGCGGTCAGGTTGCGGGCACTCCTGGAGCCGCCGAGCAGAAGGATCTCGCAGGAGAGCGCCCCGAATCGCTCCAGCGCTCCAGTCGCGCCGTTGACCGTCTGAGCGTCGTACGGCACGGTGGAGATGAGTTCGCGAGGGGACATCACGCCGTCGGGCGACGGTCGGTTAGCCATCCGCTTGATGGCGAAGTCCAGGGCGGCACCCAGGGGGCGCCGGGGGATCCAGCGGATCGGGGAAGTCCGGTCTGCGGTGGCCTTGAGCACCGTGACGAGCGCAGCCCCGGGCTTACCCGCTGCGAGCTGCCGTTGGTACTGAGGGGCCCAGTCACCGTGAACGACGCCATCGAAGGTTAGCGGAGGCTCATAAAGCGCCAGCTTGCTGATATCAGGGCGGACGAGGGCCGCCTCGATCGCGACGACCGCTCCGGAACTGAGCCCGAAGACCCGGCTGGCGCCGCAGGCGTCCAGGAGGGCGCCGAGGTCTTCGACCTCGGTGCTCAGCCCGTGGAACTCACCGTACGGTCCGCTCCTGCCACGGCCACGCCTATCGGGCACGTAGACCGTGAACGCTCCGGAAAGGGCACGGGCAAGCCGCATGAGATTCGCCGAGGACTGGCCCGCTCCATGCAGCAGGACGACCGCTGGACCGGTTCCGACCCGCTGGTAGCCAATCGCCGTCCCGTCGGCAGAATGCACCTTGCCGAGCGCAGATCCTGGATCGCCAGAGCCGAACTCCCCGTTCACAGCCCCGATCCTAAGCCGGGTCCCGTCGGCCAGAGCCCTGTGCAGCCTGGCCATTCCCTACGCCACCATGCGTTGCCGAGTCACTGGACGACCCGGATGGCGCTACGACCAGAAATTAGTGCGCAAACCCACCTGCTGGCAGGCGAAACCGCAGGTCAACGACTCACGGACCTACGCACTGCCGAAACGTGGCCCAAGTCAGGTCCTGGAAGCCGTCGGCCATGTCAACGCCAGGGCCGCCAGCAGAACATAAACAGCTCAGCCCAGGTACGGCGTAGCCCGTCCCTCAAGGTAGTGTCCGATCCGGAGCCGCATCGAGCGATCCATCGAATACTCGTCGAGGTCCTTGCGTGGCACCCACAGGACCTCGCTGCTCTCCTCGCTGCGCTCAAGCTCGCCGCCGGTAGCCCGCGCGGTCAGCACGATGGAGAACTCCTGCCGAGCCTCCCCGTTGCTGGTGTACAAGAGCACGTGCCGAGGGTCGGTATAGATACCGACCAGCCCGGTCACCTCGCAGTCGATCCCGGTTTCCTCCCGGGTCTCCCGCACCGCCGCCTGCACCAGCGACTCACCCAGGTCAATCGCCCCGCCAGGAACCGCCCAGTTGTCGTTGTCGGACCGGCGGATCAGCAACACTTCGCCCGCCGAATTGGTCACCACCACGTTGACCGAAGGCACCAGGCTGTTCGCCGAGGGCGCGGCCGGGTCGTCGTAAAAATCGATCCTGCGGGCCACGCCAGCTAGGCCCCATCCAAGGGTGTGG
>Ga0310037_10000809_pt1 | contig 18214 bp, 15 predicted proteins | sample Sb_taG_11_FD_200239 | JGI IMG/M metagenome (GOLD analysis project Ga0310037, IMG submission 200239) | Peat soil microbial communities from Weissenstadt, Germany - Sb_50d_3_AS metaG (v2) (version 2) | ecosystem: Environmental > Terrestrial > Soil > Wetlands > Peat | place: Germany: Weissenstadt...
CCCGCTCACCGGCGTCCGAAACAGACATCACATGCAAAATGATCCCGAACCGGGCAAACTACGGTGGCAAGACACGCCGGACGAGCAAGATTCACTGGCAAAAAGGAAGATCAACTGTCACGGGACACCTGGTCTCGCAGGTGACCGGGCGCGCCAGCTGCGGCCGGTATAGCCAGGCACGAGGGGGGGAGCGGAACCGCCACGCTGCCTGTCGTCGGCTGGCGCTTTCTGTCAGGTCTCCTTTGGTCTGGCCACTGCTCATGCTGCTGACCTGCGCGTTGGCCAGTTGCTGTGAGACAGGCCATCTGTCGTTCGTCTCGACCCATGTGGCCAATTCCTAGGCCCCAGGCGCGACCACCCACACGCCGGTCGCCGAGGTATCGGCTATGCCGACCTGCGGATTGGCCAGTTCTCATGAGAACTGGCCACCAGCTTGGCCAGATCGCTGAGAAATGGCCAGGTCGGCGGCGACCTGACACTTTCCAATGAAAACTGGCGTTCCGCGCGGCCGGACTCGATTAGTTACGTCTTATCGTTTCGTATCGTTTAGTTAAGTGTTGCGAGCCGAAACCTAACCCGGTAGAATCGGGGTAAGCCCGCACCAAGGAGCCACCCGAGATGACCAGCGACAACCCCGCCGTCGGCACCGCGCGGCGGACCTGCCAGTACCCCGGCTGCGACCAGCCCGCCGCCCCCGCCACCGGCCCCGGACGGCCCCCCGAGTACTGCGAGGGCCGCGGGCACACCAAGGTCACCGCCTGGCGGGAACGCCGCCGCCTGGCCGCTGCCAAGACGGGCACCGCCACCACGGCCGACACCGACCGGCCCGTCAGCATGGCCCGGCTGACCGGCGCAGAGCTGCTGTGGTCGCTGCGCGCCGAGGCCGACCGGGTCGCGGGCATCGCCGCCCAGCTGCGCGAGGCTGTCGAGACGCTGACCGACCCGACCGCGGCCGAGGCCGAGATGGAAGCTGCCCGCACCGCCGCCGAGCAGCGCGCGGCGGCGGCCGAGGCCCGCGCCGCCGCTGCCGCGCGCCGCGCCGCCGAGGAGGAACAGTTCCGCGCCGAGGCCGACGCCGCGGCCGAGGAGATGGCCGCCCAGGCGGCCGCCGCTGAGCGCCGCGCGGCCGAGGCCGAGGCCGCCCGCGGCCAGGCTGAGGCCGACCGGGACGCTCAGGTGGCCCGGGCCCGCGAGGACGCTGCCGAGCGGATCGCCGCGGCCGAGGCCGACCGGGACGCCGCGGTCGAGCAGGCACGCGCGGAGGCCGACGCGCGGGTGGCCCAGGCGGAGGCCGACCGGGACCAGGCCCGCGCGGATGCCGCCCAGGTCGAGGAAAGCGCCTGGCTAGCCCAGCAAGAGGCGACCCGGGCGCAGGCCGCCGCCGACGCCGCCCGAGAGGAGACCGACCGGGTCCGCGCGAATGCGGAAAAGACGCTGGCCGGATTCCGCGCCGAGGCCGCCGCCGAGCTGGCCGCCGTCCGCGCCGACCTGCGGGCACGCGCCGAACGCGCTGAGACCCAGGCCGACGCCTACCGTGCCGAACTGGCCCAGCTGCGCCCCGGCCCCGACGACGGTGCCGCGACGGCCACCACCAAGACGCCGCGGCGCGGCCAGCGCACCGGCCAGGCCGCCCAGACGTAACCCGCGCAGGCATCGGTGAGGCTGGACTCAGCACAGCTACAGCGATCCCGAAGGACCTGCCTCTCCCGTCCGCCACTGTCCGTCCGCTGGTTCAGCCGAGCTCGGCAAGCTCGTTGCCGACAGCGGCCTGGGCCTTGCGGACCGCCTCCAGCACGCCCGCGAGGTCCTTATCCTCGGCTAGTCCCGGTGATCCAGCGGCCATCCTGCGCATCCTGGCTATACCGGCGTATGCGTCGCGGAGCGTGTCATATAGGTCACCGCAGCCCTCCAGCGCGGCGAGCCGCCGCCGGTTGCCTTCCCAGGTCTGACCGAGGTCGAACTCGTGCCGGACGTCCCAGTAGCTGCGGTCTCGGCATGCCTGCTCGATACCGACGGCGGCCTGGCGCAGATCGCCGTTGATCTCCCGCAGGACCGGGCGCAGCCAGCGGGCCAGTTCGCCGCGGCCGATGGCGTCCGCCGCTTTCAGGATCGCCCCGGCTCTGGCCGCCGCGGTTTCCCGCGGCCGGGTGGCAGGTACTCGCTGCCCGGCCCTCGGAGCATGAGTGCTGGGGTTCGGGCACCAGCGCCTTCCCGCTTCCTTGTGCGCCAGGTACAGCACCAGGGCCCAGGTCGCGGCCACGCAGCCCAGCGCGCACAGCACCGAGCCTGCGATGAACCATGCCGAGGGCCATGGCGGGTGGTACTCGGTGACGGCGATCGTGATGCCGATCGCGCCCAGCGCGGCGAAGAAGGCGGCGGTGCCGAGCCAGAAACCGCACCCATCCGGCAGGCCGGGCCGGAGATCTTTCACCGTCCTCTTCCCGCGCCTGGGGATGCCGGGTACTCGGTGTACTCGGCGGCCAGCAGCCGGTGCATCTCTTGACCGCTGAGCGCTTCGAACTCCTCGTCGGTCAGCCGCTCCGTCAGCCACACGTACTGGTCCGGCGTGATGCCGAGGTACTCGGCCTCCATCCGAGCGTGCCTGTCGGCCAGCTGATCCTCGTAGACGACCTCGTGCTCTCTGATCAGCTCCTCATCGGTGATCAGGTCACCGAGCCGGTCAGTCAGCCACCCCCAGATGAGGTCAAGCCGACCATCCTCATCGGCCGCCAGGTAGTCCGCGAGTTCCGCGTCGTCCAACTCCGGGTTGACGAACTCCCACAAGCGGAGGCGGACGCGCACCGGCCTGGCGGGCTCGTCCGCGTACCTGGCCGCGATCCGCGGCAGGACCCGGTGCCCGGGGGGTAGGACCGCGCTGGCTGCCGCCTCCAGCAGCGCGCGGTAGGCCACGATGTACTTCTCTCCCGTGGCCGCCATGCGCTGGCGGACCAGGGTCTTGAACTCGCCGCTGTCTGACACGGCGCTTCCCCTTCTTCGGTGAGTCCGCCCGCGCCGGAATCACCACGTCAGCGGAAACGCACGACGGCATGAACAGGTGGTTCAGGAGGCTGCGCGGACATCGCGTCCTTGTCCTCGATCCCCGGCGCGCAGCGCGGGTGCGCGGGCCGGGTCGGAGAGCGGCAGGCGCAGCTGCCGCGTGCCAAGAACGTTACAGCGGACCCTGACCCGGCACAAATCGGCTGGGGTCAGGGTCCGCTGCCGAGTCTCAAGAAACCCACTGCCAAGCGTGATACCGTCTAGAAAGTGATGCAGTTCACCTTTAGATGATCAAGATCGTTGAAACGGCTGGTAGCCGTGGGTGAAGACGCGCTCAGCCCTAACCCACCACACCGCGGCATTAACAAATGATCTTGGTCCGGGCCGCGGCGCCTGGCGGCGCCGCGGGGGAAGGGGCAGGCGCCCGCGTGGCCGTGCACGTGTCGATCCAGCCGGGGTATGACCCGTCGTACCCGTGGAAGCAGATCGGCACGGCCGCGGCCGGGGCCACGCCGCCGGGCCTGGACTATTACCTGGCCCCGGCGGAGAAAGGCGGGGAGCCGCCCGGTATCTGGGGCGGGCGGGGCCTGGCCCTGCTGGGCCTGGAGGCGGGCACGGTGGTCGAGCGGAAGGTGTTCGAGAAGCTGTTCGGCCAGGACCACCTCGACCCCAGGGACCCCGCCGGTACCACCAGGCTCGGCCGCAAGGCGCAGCAGTTCGCCTCCGCCGACGACATCTTTACCAGGATGGCGGCGGCGGAGCCGCAGGCCAGCCCGGGGCGGCTGGCCGAGCTGCGGTCGCTGGCCCGCGCGCAGACCCGCCGCGCGGTGCCGTACTGGGATGTCACCATCTCGATCTCGAAGAGCATCAGCCTGTTCTACGGGTCGCTGCTGGCCAAAGCCGAGCGGGCCCGCCAGCAGGGGAACATGGCCGAGGCGCGGCGGTTCGCCGCCGACGCCGCCGACCTGTGGCCGATCGTGGCCAGGGCCCGGGAGACCGGCATGGGCTTCCTGGAGGACCAGGCCGGGTACGTGCGGACCGGCTACCACCGCGGGTCGGGCACCGAGTCCGGCGCGGAGCTGGGGCAGTGGCAGCAGGCCCGCGACTGGGTGCGGGCCTCGTTCGCCCAGCACACCTCCCGGGCCGGGGACCCGCAGCTGCACGAGCACAACCTGGTGCTCAACCTGGCACCCACCGAGGCGGACGGCAAGTGGCGCCGGTTCGACTCCAAGCATTTCTACCGGTACAAGGCCGCGTTCTCCGCGATCGTGGCCGCCGAGCTGGAGCGGATGCTGAACGCCCGGTACGGGGTGGTTTGGGTACCGCGGGCAGATGGGCACGGCCGGGAGATCGCCGGCGTGCCGCAGAAGGCAATAGAGACGTTCAGCTCCCGGCGCAAGACCATCACCGACCTGGCCGCCCAGGTCGCCGCGCAGCGCGAGGCCGAGTGGGGCCGCAAGCCGGATGCGCGGCAGATGGACCGGATCATGCGGGACATCACCCAGCGCACCCGCCAGGGCAAGGAGGAAAAGCCGCTGGACCTGGCCGCGGCGCTGCACGAATGGGAGGACAAGGCCCCCGCCGCGGACCTGGCCTCGCTGTGCGACGTTCACGACTTGGTCATGGCCGAGGCTCAGGGCCAGGCCGAGCGGGACCAGGTGGTGACCGGGCTGGCTCGGAGCATCGCCTGGCAGCTGGCCCGCGAGCACCGCGCGGCGCCGGACGCGGCGCAGGCGGCGCGGATCGAAGGGTACGCCCGGTGGATCACGAGGCGCGGGGAGCTGGACGGCCCGTTCGACGTGGCGGCGCTGGCGCGGGCCTTCCAGGCGCAGGAGCAAGTAGACCTGCAAGTCCAGCGGGACATCCGCCGGGAGACCGTGCTGGCGCAGGCGCGGCGCGCCGCGACGCTGCGCCAGCAGGCGGCGGAGCGGGCTGCGGCGCATGCCTACGCCGTCGCCTACCCCGTCCAGGGCGCGCACGGGCTCAGCGAGGCAGAGGCCGGGCAGGTGATGGCCGAGGCCATTGCCGTGCTTCAGGCGCAGCGGCCGACCTGGACCAAGGCGGATCTGATCGGGGCGATCGGCAGCCGCCTGCCCGGCCACGCGCACGCCGACCGCGGCGTGCTCGAGACGCTGGCGGAGCGGGCGCTGGCCGGGGACGCGGGGGAGCGGGTGGCGTTGCTGTCCGCGCCGGAATGGCCGGTGGTCCCGCCGAGCCTGCGCCGACCGGGCGACGGGGAGAGCATGTCCCGGCCGCACGGCGCCGAACGGTACGCCTCCCAGGCGCAACTCGGCCTCGAAGAACAGCTCCTCGCCCAGGCGCAAGTCAGCGCCGCGCCGCACCTGGACCCCGACGAGGCGACGCGGCTGCTCGGCGCGGCGCGAGACCGGCTCGACGCCCGCCTCCGGCCCGAGACCCCGGCCGCCGCCGCGGGGCCCGAGGTGACCGGCTCGGGGCTGCGGATGGACCAGGCCGCCGCCGCGTACTTCATCTTGACCTCGCCGCGGCGGGCCGAGGTGCTGGTCGGCCCGCCCGGCACCGGGAAGACGTACACGGCCACGGAGATGGCCCGCGCCTGGACCGCTGCCGGGATGGGACCGGTGGTCGCGCTGACCACCTCGAACAACGCCCGCAACGTGATCCGGGAGGAAGCCGCCCGCCACGGCATCACCCTCCGGGCCCACAACATCACCCGGTGGCTCGGCCGCAGCGAAACTGGGGCCGCGCTCACCCCCGTGGACGTGGCGCCGGGCAGCCTGATCGTCGTGGACGAGGCCTCCATGGTGCCCCTGGCTCACCTGGCCGCCGTCGTCCGCCGGGCCGACCGTTACGGCGCCAAGGTAGCAGTGACCGGGGACCCGCTGCAACTGCAGGCCCCGGAGGGTGGCGGCGGCATGGACATGCTCGACCGCCACCTCGGGCACGTCGAACTGTCTGACCCCGCCCGGTTCCGGCAGGCATGGGAACGCGAGGCCACGCTTCGCCTACGGCAGGGCGATATCACCGTCCTGGCCGATTACCGCGAACGTGACCGGCTGCACGCGGGCGACGCGGAGCAGGTCGCCGACGAGGCGGCCCGCGCCTACCTGCACGATCGGCTGTCCGGCGAGGACACCCTGCTGATGTGCGGCTCGGAGGCCCTGGCCGCCGAACTGTCCCGCCGCATCCGCGACGACCTGATCCACTGGGGCATCGTGGACGGCCACGGCCCGGCGGTCACCGTGATGAACGGCTACCAGGCCAGCGCCGGAGACCTGGTAATGGCCCGCAAGAACCAAAACGACATCCGTGCTGGGGAAAAGGGCCGGGCGCTGGCCAACCGGGACATCCTGCGGATCATCAGCGCCGACGCGGACGGCGCCGGGCTGCGTGTGAGGGTGGAGCGGCTGACCGGCCGGGACCCGGCCACCGGAGCCAAGCAGTGGTCGGCGCCGTTCGAGCTGGAACGCTCCTACTTCTGGAAGCATGCGCATCTGGCGTATGCGGTGACGTTCCATGCGGCCGAGGGCCGCACGGTCGACTCGGGTATCGCGGTGTTCACCGGGGACGAGGACCGACAGGCGGTCACCGTGGCGATGACCCGAGGCCGGGACTCCAACCACGCCTACGTGATCACCGGGTGGAACGTGGCGGACCCGAAGCCCGGCCCGGAACCGGCCCCGGAGCTGGACCGGTGGGCGCGCATACAGGCCGAATGGGCCGGGCTGGACCCCGACACTTCCACGATCACCGAGGGAACGCACAAGGACGCGACCGCAGAGGAGATCCTGGGCCGGTGCCTGGACAACGACGGGCGGGAGCTGTCGGCCACCGGCACCCGCGAGGCCGAATGGTCGGATGCCGACCGGCTTGACGTGCTTGGCTACCAGTGGCGGCACGTCCACCGGCAGGCCAGCCAGCATCGCTACGAGCAGGCCCTCCGCGAGGCCCTCGGCGCTGAGACGGCCGGGCAGGTCGGCCAGGACCCGGCCGCTACCTGGCTGTGGCGCACGCTGCGCGAGGCCGAAGCCGCCGGGCTGGACGGCCCGGCCACGCTGCGCCGCGCCCTCGCGTCCGGTCCTGTCGCCGACGCGGACTCGGTGGCCAAGGTGCTCGACTGGCGCATCCGGCAGCAGACCGCGGGCATGCCCGCCCTGGCCGCCCGCCCCTGGGCCGAGCAGGGGCCCGAGACCGGCGACGCGGACACCGACCTGTACGCCCGCGAGCTGGCCGAGGCGATGGACGACCGGGCCCGGCGCCTGGGCGAGCACGCAGCCGAGCGTCCCCCCGCCTGGGCGCAGGCCCTCGGACCGGTGCCGGATCACCCGGTGGACCGCGCGGAATGGGAGCACAAGGCGGCCACGGTCGCCGCCTACCGGGAGATGTGGGGTCATGTTCACCCGCATGAGCCGATCGGCTCCCGGCCCGGTGATCACTCCCCGGAGGCCCGCGCCATGTGGCAGGCCGCCGCCGAAGTCCTCGGGTACGTTCCCGGCCAGATGCGCGAGCACTCCGACGGGCAGCTGTGGGCCTGGCGCACCGCCTGGCACCGGGAGATGGCCTGGGCCCCGGAGTACAAGGGCGACGAGCTGGCCCTGGTACGCGGGGAGATCCGCCGCGCCCAGATCGACGCCGACCGGGCCCGCCGCAACGCCCAAGCCGCCGGTACCGCCGAGGCCCGCCAGCGGCTCGAACAGCTAGCCAGCGTGCACGCCACCTGGGAGCAGACCGTCCGCGACCTGGCCGGACGGCTCGCCGAAGCCCAGGCAGGCTATAACGCCTGGGAAACTGCCACCGCCCCCACTCGGGAACGCGCCATCGCCGCCGACGCCGAACTACGCCGCCGCCACCCCGGCACCTGGATCGAACCCCTGCGCCCCCAGCACACCGAAGGCGAACGGCCAGCCGCCCCGGCGGGCGCCAGTTCGCCCGCGCCGGAACCCGGCGCCGCGACGCCCGCGGCCGGGCACGAGGCGCGCAGCCCGGCCGAGCGCATCCCGGTCACCGACGCCGAGATCGCCGCCGCATCAGCACGGCCGCGGGAGACCCCGGCGCCGGACCTGGCCCAGGCCGCGAAGTGGCGGGCAGAGCAGGCCGCGCGGATCGACGCCGACCGGCAAGCCCGCGCCGAAGCCGCCGCACGGGCCTGCCCGGTCACCGACGCCGAGATCGCCAGATACGGGACCGGGCGACAGGAACCCGAGCCACGACCGGCACCACAGCGCGAACCCGACACGAGGGAACCGGCCAAGGCCGGGCCAGCCAGGACCGAGCCAGGCACGTCGGTCCTGGCAGCGCAGGCCGCCAAGATGGACCAGATACACCAGCAGGTCCGCGACATCAGCGCTCGGCTCGACGAGGTGGCCATGGCCAGGGCGCGACAGGCCGAGGAAAACGCAGCCGAGGTCACCTCCATGACCGTTCCATCCCAGGACCCGGACGCGGCCCCGTCCGAAGCCTGGATCGATACCGTGCAAGCCCGGGAGCAAGAAGCCGTCCGGCACGAGCCGATGCCCCGCGTCCCGGCCGCCGAAGCCATCCAGGCCACCGCAGAAGCGATCGCCGATGCTAGCATCGGCGATCCTGAGGCCGCAGACTAAAGGCGGAGGAAAGGACTCCGCCCATGGACGACATCCGCCTTCCGGCCGAATTGCCCGCCACCATCACCCGGGCCCGGCCGCTCATCGATGCCGTGATGGCCCAGTCGCTGCGCGAGCAAGGCCCCGACAGCCGCACCGCGGACGCGTGGCGGTGGGTGCTCACCGGGCACGGCCCCGCGCCGGTCAGCGACGGGCCCGGCACCGGGCACCCGCCCGGACTAGACGAGATCACCGCGGAAGCCCGCAGCGACCCGCCCGACGAATGCTCATGGCCGCCATGGCGGCATGCGTTCGACCCCGACCCAGACCGACAGCAAGCCCGCCGCGTGCTGCGCTGGCTCACCGGAGCCGCCGACGCCATCCCACTGCTGGACCTGGACCGCGGCCAGTACGTCGGCGCACGCCTGTACTTCGCCCGCACCGACGACGAACTCCGCCAGGTCCGCGACTGGGCACAGCACGGCATCGCCCAGCACGGCGACCTGCCCGCCGACATCCCCCGATGGAAAGCCGAACGGCCCTGGCACTGGCCCACGTCATGGTTCGACGCCGCCTGGCTCCATGGCGCCATCGCCTACCTGGACTGGATACTCGGCGACACCCAGATCGCCCCGGTCACCCGCCAGCCCAAGCCCATCGCACCCGGCCCTCACCCGGACCGGCGCGTCATCGCAGGACAGCGCAGGATGTACGGCGTCGGCGCAGGCCGCTACGACATCGAAGAGGAAGTTACTCACGCAAAGTGGGGCTCGTGGCAAGGACATGAAGGCGAGGAACCCGCCGACCCCGACGAGTATCCTCCGCCGCAGTGGTGTGAGGGAGTCGTCCAGGCCCACGACTGGGCGACCGGCGAGGACGGCGAGCCGCCCGCCGACCATCACGGCTGCGGAGCCTACTACCCCTGCCCCGGCGACCGCCGCTGCTCCTGCGAGGCAGCCGGGCACTGCCTCCGCGGCCAGTGCCCCGCCTGCACCGACCGCATCTGCAACGCAGGATGGACCGCCCTCGTAGAGAACTACTGACCAGGACCAGCCAACGCGCGGCCTATGGGATGCGCCGCTTGTCCGTGAACTAGCCGTCCGGCCGTGAGCGTCCGGCACCGACAGACGGGATCGACCCGACCCGTTCGCAGGCTATGGTGCCGCGTTGCCGAATCCAGCCGTATCCAGAATCAAGGCGGCTCCGCTGCGCTCCGCCGCGGCCCGCCGCCAGCGCCCGGGCTCTGCCTTGGGAGACCCGCCCGGCGCGCGCCGAGCCGAAAAGTGCAGACCGTCCGATCGGTTTAGCTCATCCGGCAAGGGTGCCAGTGCTGGATCGGCATCAGCGGCTACTCGGCCTTGGCGAAGCTCGCCAGGCTCTGACGTGAGCACGCCCCGGCCTCGTCATCGGAGCCTCTCATCCGGCTGGTCCGGGATACCGGCCAATAGCCGGTTCATCTCGTCCTTGTCGAAGTTCCACGCGGTCGGGGCGAAGCCATGGTCAGCGATCCTGCGCTGGAATTGCTCCATGAAAATCCCGGCGATTGCCTGGACGTCCATTCCGTTAGCGATCGTGGGGATCGGAGCCGAATCCCGATCACGGTCGACATCCGTATAGAACTGGTGTCCACCTCCCGGCGCTCCTGGCGGAGCGTCTGGCCGTCGGCGCCAGACCACGATGGACCGCGGTCCAACGGTGGTGTCCCCGACCGCTTCAAGGGCTTTATGGGCTTCATAGTTGAGCTCGGCAAGCCGATCAGCGATCAAGTGATCCGAGATCTTGCCGCGGTCGTGCTGGTTAACGAGGCTCAGCAGCTCTCGCTGCCAGGCCCTGTCCTTATTTTTGTAAATGTACTCGCCACCCGTTCCTGCGAAAGCAAGACGAACACTCGGCGAACCTGGGATGTCGGTGCGCTGATGACTTGTGTAGCGGTACCAGTGCTGCCTCGTCTTAGTGTTACCGCCCTCGCTATTTGAACATCCAGCGGCTGAATTATCTGTGGACGATTCGGCACAGCTCGGCGAGGATCGCAGGCAACCTGATCACATAGCGTGACTGCCGACGTGGCTTAGGGCGCGCGCGTACCCGCCGTTCTGCTCGCCGAGACGCGTCTCGACCGTGGGTCGGCTGCCGCGCAGATAAGGTTGATCTGCGAGGGGATTCGCCGTTGATCGCCGGGTTGGGAGTCTGTGTCAAGGCCAATGTCCGAGCTTTGAGGTGGCCACTTGCTCGCTTGCCTTCGAGGACGAGCCGGGGAGTGAGCTGGGTCATGTCGGAGCGGGACGGCCGGCGGGTTGGCGGGCGCCCGGCTGGGCGGGGCGCCGAGCCCGTCAGCGGGCTGGTGTCGAGGTGCCTGACCTCGTAGAGGCGCTCGGTGAACTTCCAGCCGTCCGGGGTGCGCTGGTAGCGGTCGTGGTAGATGGCGTAGTTCAGCCCCTGGCGGCCGTCGCGGGCGCGCGCGAGCTCTTGGATGTAGGCACGGCCGGTCGCGGTGTCGCCGTCTAGCTGGATCGTGCCCGGGTGCGTGGTCTGCACGAAGAAGTCCCACTGGGACTGCAGCCGCTCGCCCCCGGCGCGGATCTCCTCCCGGCCGACCAGCTCGACGGGGATGTTGGGCATCCGCAGCACGCCGTCGGGTGTGAACAGCGACGCCAGGCGGGCACGATCGTGCATCATCGGCCTGTCGGTAAGGTAGCTACCACCGGCCGCCATCTGTGACGTTTTCGCAGGTGGCGAGGGGTTTTAGCGGATTGTCGGGACACGGTTAGCTACGTACTGTCAGTATTGCGGTGAATTCGTGGGGTGAAGGCAGTAGTGCCTGTCCGCCTGGGGGACCGCAGCCGTGGCGCGTGTGCTGGACGAAGACGAGCTGATCGAGCACCGGACGCTGGTCGGTGATGAGCTCGGCCTGCGGTCCGACCTGGACCAGGCCTTCCCCGCACGCCTCCCGAGGAGGACAACCAGTGACCAGCAAAACGGATGCGGCCCGGCAGGACACCGGGCTGATATCGGCGCTCCACGTCACGGGCCCGGCGGGCCCGCACGCCGGCAAGCTCATGCTCTTCGGGCGCTTCGTCGGCTCCTGGCACCTTGAATGGACCGGGACCGGCACCGACGGGCAGCCCGCCACCATGACCGGCGAGCTGCACTTCGGCTGGGTCCTGGGCGGCCGCGCAGTTCAAGATGTCTGGATCGTCCCGGGCCGCGGACAGCCTGGCGCGGACCAGCCGCCGCTGGCCTTCCACGGCTCGACCATCCGGTTCTACGACCCGGCAATCGATGCCTGGCGTTCCACCTGGATCGAGCCGGTCAACGGCCGGGTCCGGCGCTTCACCGGCCGTGCTTATGATGGCGGCATCGTGCTCCTCAGTGACGAGGACGATCCCCAGCTGCGGTGGCGCTTCACCGACATCACGGTGGACTCGTTCACGTGGCGCGCCGAGAGCTCACGCGACGGGGGCGCCTCCTGGCACTTCGACGAGCAAATGCTGGCCACCCGAGATGACCCCCTCTGAGCCCCGCACGTTTCGGCCCTTCTCGCTTGCCGACTGCAAGCGAGTAAGGAGATGGCGGTGCGCCGTGGGCCGGGCACGACAGCCGGGCTGGCACCGCTCCGATCTGGCTGATCGGGCCGCGAACCGCAACCGGCAGATCTGAGCACTGCACGACTGCCCGCTGGCGGCCTCGCAACCCGCTCCGATCCGGCGGCCGCAGATACAGGGCGCCGGCGCCTTCCCATAGCGACGGGCAGGGACGGCCAGCAATGATTGACTGGAGACCTCATGGTCACGGAGGGTGCTCGGCATACCTAAGGCCTCGACGCGCCGGAACCGCCTTATGGGCGCCGACCTGGTCGCCAGCGTGACCGCCCGTGCCGCGCCCGAACGGGGTGATCTGTGCGGGTACGCCGTCACGGCGAGTAGGTCGTGATCACCCACGTGGGGCCGGCCCGGCGGCCGGCAGAGGTGGCCCGGCACCACGCCACCGGCCCGGGCAGCCCGCGCGGGGTCGTTGGTGCCGGACTTCCAATACAGACCTCGGGTCACGGCCAGCTCGAAGAACGGCGTCACCGGCACTGCGCTGGCCGTCCCTGACGAGCGCCGCCGGCCGGACCCTCTCGCCGGCGAAGTGGAGCTCACTCCGGACGGCCGTGTGCCCCGGTGAGTGCCAGCGGTCCGGGGTTGCCAGCTCGTTCGGTCTCGGCCGGATCGGGGAGCGCGGATGCTGGACGAGGGCCATCGGGGTTGCGGTCGTGGCCGGCGAGCACCGCGATCGAGGCAATGATGCCCGTCTCCCTGTCCCCGACGAGTTCCCACGCCCGCAAGATCCCGATGATCAGCAATGCGCCAGCAGGTTGCTGACCAGCCCGGCAGCGCCACTGCTGTGGGGATTCAGGATGAGAACGATGCCGCCGGCGAGCTTGGATGCGAATGTCGCCAGGAGGAGGGCGATCAGTCCGAGCTGCCGCGGCACGTGGCGCTGCGCCGTCACCGCCATCAGCCGCCCCGATCGCGGGCCCGGCCAACCAGGCCTGTCGGTAAGCGGATTGCCGGGACACGGTTAGCTACGTACTGTCAGTATTGCGGTGAATTCGTGGGGTGAAGGCAGTAGTGCCTGTCCGCCTGGGGGACCGCAGCCGTGGCGCGTGTGCTGGACGAAGACGAGCTGATCGAGCACTGGACGCTGGTCGGTGATGAGCTCGGCCTGCGGACTGGCCGGACGGGGCCGTCGAAGCTGGGGCTGGCGCTGTGGCTGAAGTTCTTCATCGCGGAGGGCCGGTTCCCGTCGGGACGCTCGGAACTGCCCGATGAGGCGGTCGCCTGGGTCGCCCGGCAGGTGAAGGTCCCGGCCTCGGACATGGGGCTGTTCGACTGGGAAGGCCGGACGGCTGAACGGCTCCGGAGCGTGGTCCGCACGTTCCTGGGGTTCAGGGAGTGCTCGGTGGCCGACGCCGAGAAACTCACCGCATGGCTGGCCGATGACGTCTGCAGCCGGGAGCGCCAGGCCCAGCGGGTCCGCGAGGCGCTGCTGGCGAGGATGCGACAGGAGCAGATCGAGCAGCCGACCAGGATCCGGGTCGGCCGGATGATCGGGTCGGCGCTGCGCCAGTCGGAGGAGGCGCTGACCGCCAAGGTCAGCAGCCGCCTGGACGATGAGGTCACGGCCCGGATGTGGGCGATGATCGCAGCTGCGGGCGACGACCCCGGCGACCAGGCCGCCGAGTCCGCAGGCGACCCGGGCGCGGCCGGGGAGGCAACAGGGCCGGAAGTGTGGGCGGCAATCAGGTCTTACCCTGGCAACGTCAGCCTGAACACGTGCAAGACCGAGCGGCGCAAGCTCGACTGGATACGGGCCGTGGGACTCCCGGCGGGCCTGCTCTCCGACATGGCGCCGAAGATCGTGGCCGGGTGGCGGGCCAGGGTGGCGGTAGAGGCACCGAGTCACCTGCGCAATGACCACCCCGACGACGGCCGCTGGACGCTGATGGCGGCCTACCTGCACTGCCGGGAGCGGGAGATCACCGACAGCCTGGTCGAGCTGCTGATCGCCACGGTGCACCGGATCAACGCCCGAGCCGAGACCTGGACGCGGGACCAGTTCGTCTCCGAGATCGCCAGGAAGGTTACGGGCAAGGAGAACATCCTGTTCAAGATCGCCGCGGCGGCGTCCGAGAGGCCGGACGGCATCGTCGAGGAGGTCGTGTACCCCGCGGCCGGCGGGCTGGAGGTGCTGCTGGACCTGGTGCGCGAGTTCGAGTCGAAGGGGCCGACCTACCGGCAGGCCCGGCAGCGGAGCTTCAAGGCCTCCTACACCAACCACTACCGGGCCGGGCTGGTCCAGATCCTGGAGGCGCTGGAGCTCCGGTCGAACAACACGGTGCACCGGCCGGTGCTGGAGGCGCTGGAGCTGATCAAGCGGTATAAGGCCGAGCACTCCCCGGCCACCTTGTACTACGCCCGCGGGGAGCACGTCCCGGTCGACGGGGTGATCCCCCGCGACCTCGTGGACCTGCTGTACAAGACCGACAAGCGGGGCCGGTCGCGCGTCCAGCGGACGGTGTACGAGTGCGGGGTGTTCCAGACGCTGCGCGACAAGCTGCGCTGCAAGGAAATCTGGGTCGTCGGTGCCGACAAGTGGCGCAACCCTGACGAGGACCTCCCGGCCGACTTCGAGGACCGCCGGGCCGAGAACTACGCGAAGCTCCGCAAACCCCTGGATCCGAAGGCCTTCACCAGCCAGCTGCGCGCGGAGATGGAAAAGGCCCTGGCCGACCTCAACGACCACCTACCCGAGCTGGACTGGGTCGACATCAGGGAGCGCGCCAAGGCCGGGCCGATCGTCCTCACCGACCTGGACGCCGTGCCCGAGCCGCGCAACCTGCGGCGGCTCAAGGCCGCGATCCGGGACCGCTGGGGCACTGTCCCGCTGCTGGACATGCTGACCGAGACCGCGCTGCGCACCGGCTGCCTGGACGCCTTCGCCCCGGTCGGCAACCGCAGCGAGCTCGCCGCCGCCGCCTTGTTCCAGCGGCTCCTGCTGACCGTCTACGCCTACGGGACGAACACCGGCATCCGGGCGGTAGCCGCCGCAGATCACGGGCACGGCGAGGACGAGCTGCGCTACGTCCGGCGCCGCTACATGACGGTGGAGTCGTGCCGGCAGGCCGCCCGGGTGATCGCCAACGCGACGTTCGCGGCCCGCCAGGCCTGGCTGTGGGGCGAGGGCTCGACCGCCGTGGCGTCGGATTCGACCCACTTCAGGGCGTGGGACCAGAACATCTTTACCGAGTGGCACTCGCGCTACCGGAACGGGAAACGCGGCGTCCTGATCTACTGGACAGTTGAAAAAGGGGGGGCGATGGCCGTGCACAGCCAGCTCCTGGAGTGCTCGGCCTCCGAGGTCCACGCGATGGTCGAGGGCGCGATGCGGCACGGCACCGACATGGAGGTCCAGTCCAGCTACGTAGACACGCATGGCCAGAGCTTCATAGGGTTCGGGATCACGCGGCTCCTGGGATTCGACCTGCTGCCGCGGATCAAGCAGATCAACCGGTGCAAGCTCTACCTCCCGTCCGCAGGCGACCTGGACCGCTACCTGCGGCTGCGGCCCGCGCTGACCAACCCCATCCGCTGGGAGCTAATCGAACAAAACTACGGCCTCATGGTGAAGTACGCCACGGCGATCCGGTTGGGCACCGCGTCCACCGAGGCGATCCTGCGGCGCTTCAACTCCGATGTCACCCACCCCGCCTACGCCGCGATGCTCGAGGTCGGCCGCGCCCAGCGCACCATCTTCATAGCCCGCTACCTGCGCGACCGGGACCTGCAGCGCGAGATCAACGCCGGGCTGAACGTCGTGGAGAACTACAACGGGGTCAACGACTACATCTTCTTCGGCAAGTCCGGGGAGCTGTCCTCCAACCGGCGCGAGGAACAGGAGATCTCCATGATCTGCCTGCAGATCCTCCAAAGCTGCCTTGGCTACGTCAATACCCTGATGATCCAGGATATGCTCGCCGAGCCGGAATGGGCCGACCGCCTCGGCGACGCCGACCGGCGCGGCCTGACCCCGCTGTTCACCGTCAACATGACGCCCTACGGCGAGATCCAGCTCAACCTCGACCGGCGCCTGGACCTGGCCGCGGGCGGCGGAACCGTGCAGGGACTCGGCGGCTAACGGCCCGGGCGCCGCTGCCCGGCCGGGCTGCCGAGCAGCCGGATATGGCGTGCCGGTAAGAAAAGTGTCACCAGCCGCAAACGAGCATGATGGTGCTGGTCAGACCGGGAAGTTGCCGACGACGTTGTAGCGCTGCCGGGCGTCGGCGAGGGCCAGACGGGCGCCTCGTTACCGACGGTGACAGCTCCGCGGTCGTGCGACACGGGATATCCGCCGTCCGGGGTCTCCATCTAAGCGGAGCTACGCGTGGGAGGTAGCCGACATTAGTGCTGGCCACAGCTCCAGGGTGTCGGCTCAGCCGGTTGCTCTCGGCGCGGCGCTGACCTGTGCTACTCCGGTTAAATGGAGACCCCCACCGCCGTTATGAACGCACGGCCGTCTCGGCTGCCAGCTACCCGCACTGCCACCGAATGGTTATTCTGCGCTGGCGCGGCGGCGATCCGGGCGAAGGCGGACAAGGCGGCGGCCAGGTCGTTCATCGCGACGATACCGGCCCAGCCCGGGAGCGAGGCCTGGTCCAGGCCGCGGGCCGGCGCCCTGCCAGATGCCCCGCACATACAGCCAGCGGGCCGGTGCGCCGGCTCACGGTTGCCGACCGATCTGGATGATGGCCCGGGCTGACTGGCGGGATTCGACAAGCGCGTGCGCTTCAGCGGTCTTGCCCAGTGGCATGGTGCCGGCTGCTTTCGTGGGGAAGCCGTCGCTGGCCAGGTGCCTGTTGATGGCTTGCGCGGCGTCGGCGAGTTCGGTGGCGGTTGCCAGGCTGATGACGAAGCCGATCACGCTGATGTCCCGGGTGAAGATCGGCAACAGTGATGTTTTTGGTGGTTGCGGCTCCGCCCCGGCCGTGACGATGATCTTCCCGCCGGAGGCGGTCATGGGCTCCATCGCGTTGAGCGGCATCCGCCCGGAGGTGTCCCAGTGGATGTCGGCGCCGCCCGGCACCGCATCCAGGACCCGGCCGGCGAGGCTGGGGTCGCCGAAGTCGAATACCGTGCTGGCTCCCTGCTCGAGGCAGCGGGCATGGTCGCCGGGACGGGCGGTGGCGATCACGCGCAGGCCGGCCTCGCTCGCGAACCGGACCAGCGCCGATCCGATACCGCCCGCCGCCCCTCCGACGAGGATCGTCTGTCCCGCGCGGGCGCGGGCCCGGTGGTGCAGGCCGATGAACGCAGTCGCGGCAGAGTGGAATGCGGCGGCGGCCTCAGTGGCGGCCGCGCCGTCCGGCAGCGGGTAGAGCCTGTCGCCGGGGACGACCGCGTACTCGGCACACGTGCCTTGCCGGCCAGCGTAACCCAGGCTGTTGGACCAGACGCGGTCACCGGGTGAGAATCCGCTGCCCGCACCGGCGGCGATCACGGTACCGACCAGATCGCGGCCCGTCACGAACGGCAACGGCATCAGCGTGGGCCAGCGGCCGGACCGGATGAGCGTGTCGACCGGGTTGATCACCGCGACCTCGACAGCCACCAGCACGTCCGTCGGGCCAGGGACCGGGACGGGCAGCTCGCCGACCTCGATCGCCTCCGCGGGCCCCGGTTCGCTGAAGAAGGCAGCACGCATCGTCGCTTTGCTGGTTATTTCCTGGACTGTTGACATTTCGCTCCTCGGGGTCGATATGAAACATTCGGGTGGCTATCGCTGCTCACAGCAGGGACTTGGCTGCCGGTGCGGCAGCCCGTCCGGGTCGGGTCACTTCTGGAGGACGGCCTCGATCTCAAGGCTGACCGACACCTTGCCGCCGACCGCGACGCCACCGCCGTCCATCGGGACCTGCGAGAAGGTCACAGATGGCGGCTGGTGGTAGCTACCTTACGGACAGGCCTCATCGCCGCGTCGGTGAACTCGCCGCGCGGCGCCTCGATCTCGACCCGGTCAGCGATAGCCTGAAAGTCGCTCATCGGTTTCTCCCTCATCCGTGTTGTGCCTGTGTTGCGGTAATTCCTTTTCCGGCAGTCGCGCCACATCAGACACCGGCCCGA
>Ga0310037_10000811_pt1 | contig 18154 bp, 14 predicted proteins | sample Sb_taG_11_FD_200239 | JGI IMG/M metagenome (GOLD analysis project Ga0310037, IMG submission 200239) | Peat soil microbial communities from Weissenstadt, Germany - Sb_50d_3_AS metaG (v2) (version 2) | ecosystem: Environmental > Terrestrial > Soil > Wetlands > Peat | place: Germany: Weissenstadt...
CCTGTTGCTCTTCGCGGGTGCCCTCCTGCTCACCACGAGGATCAACCGTCGGGCCGCCCTCGGATTCGCCACCTTGATGACCGGCCTGGCCTTCGAAACGCTGCTCGCACAGTTCGGGGGCTACGGCCTGCTCGGCCTCCCCTACCTGTTCCTCGGCGGGTGGCTCATCGTCCGGGCCTGGCGGGCACAGCGCTACGGGACGACGAACGCCAAAGAGGCCGCCCAGGCGGCCGCCGAGCAACGGGCCGAGAAGAAGGCCGCCCGCCAGGGCGGCTCTACGACGTCGGCGACGCGATCCGCGAAGACGACGAAGAGCACCGCCAAGGGTTCGACCAAGGGATCGACCACGGGTTCGTCCCGTCCGACCCCCGTGGCGTCGAAGCGCTACACCCCGAAGTCCCCGCCCAAGAAGAAGACGACCCGCTCCACCTGACCCCCCGGCGTCAGCCGGTCCGGCTCACCGCCGTGGTCGGCGCGGCCTTGGGTCGGCCCGGACGGGTCGCCCGCTCGGTGACGACCGCCTCCTCGGGAGGCCCGTTCGGCGTGGACCCCTGGTCGATCCGGAGGGCCGAGCTCAGCAGCGCGAGCACGTCGGCCCGGCGGCGCACGAGCGACTTGGCGGTCGGCTCCTCCCCCAAGGCCCGCAGCACCTCGACCTCGGTGACCATGCCGATCACCGTCGAGTAGATGGCGAGGAGTAGAAGTCTCGGCTCGTGGCGCCGCATCCGACCTGCGTCCATCTCGGCCTCGAGGAAGGCCGAGGCCCGTTGCACGAGGGGGTCGAGGGCCGCGGTCATCTCGGTGGCGGCCGGCGGTCCCAGCCGGGCCACCTCCCGGAGGAGGCCCAGGAGCTCGGGCTTGCGGGCGGCCAGGCGGAAGACCGAGCGCACGACGGCCTCGACGCGCTCCCACCCGCCGCCGGCCCGGGCGAGCGCCTCCTCGAGGATCTGGGAGAGCTCGCCGGCACTCCGCTTGATCACCGCGTCGAGGAGCGCCTCTTTGTTCGGGAACCAGTAGAGGATGGTCTGCTTGCGGATGTCGAGGGAAGCGGCGAGCGAGTCGAGCGACGTGGCCTCGTAACCCCGCCTGGCGAACGAGGCGAGAGCCGCGTCGAGGATGCGATCGGCCGTGCCGGTGCCCACTTACCACATGGTAGACAACTTCTTTACCAAATGGTAGACAAAGCCGATGCCCATCCGTCGGACGCTCGAGGGCCAGCGTTTCTTCGTGACCGGGGCCACCGGGTTCCTGGGTACGGCGGTGGTCGAGCGGATTCTGCGGTCGATCCCCGACGCCCAGGTCACCGTGCTGGTGCGACCGGGCCGTCGAGCGAGTGCGGCCCAACGCACGGCGCGCGAGATCGTCAAGAACGGCTGCTTCGACCGCCTGCGCGAAGAGCTGGGTGGCCGGTTCGACGACGAGATGGCGCGCCGGCTCCTGACCGTGGCCGGTGACGTGGGCCGCGACGGTCTCGGGCTCGACGACGAAGGTCTCTCCGTGCTCGGTCGGGCCGACGTGGTCGTGCATTCGGCGGCCACGGTGAGCTTCGACGCCCCCCTCGACCAGGCGGTCGAGACCAACCTCCTCGGTCCGGCTCGGGTGGCCGCAGCCATGGCGGCGGCCCGGCGGGCGCTGGCCGAGGCGGGCGAGGCGCCGGCCGACGGGCACCTGATCACGGTGTCCACGGCCTACGTGGCCGGGACCCACCAGGGGGAGGCCAAGGAGGAGCTGCTCAGCACCAACCGGTTCACCATCGACGTGGACTGGGAGGCCGAGGTGACCTACGCCCGGCGCCTCCGCCAGGACCTCCAGACCGCCTCACGGCGACCCGAGCAACTGGCCAAGCTCACGAAGCGAGCCCGAGACGAGCTCGGACCCGCCGGGGACCATTTGTTGGCGGCGCGCACCGAACGCCTCCGGGAGGACTGGGTGCGCCAGCAGATGGTCGAGGCGGGCTCGGCGCGGGCCCAGGCACTCGGCTGGCCCGACGCCTACCCGTTCACGAAGGCCCTCGGCGAGCGGGTGCTCGTCGAGCGCCACCAGATCGGCGTGGCGCCGGCGGCCGACGCCGTGCCGATCACGATCGTCCGTCCGTCGATCATCGAGTCGTCGTTGGCCGAGCCCCGACCGGGCTGGATCCGGGGTTTCCGGATGGCCGAGCCGATCATCATCTCCTACGCCCGGGGGCTGCTCGCCCAGTTCCCTGGGGTCCCCGAGGGTGTGGTCGACGTGATCCCGGTCGACCTCGTCGTGGCGGCCATTCTGGCCGTGGCGGCCAAAGGCCCGGACCCAACGGGTCCGACGGTCGTCCAAGTCGCCTCGGGCGTCGTCAACCCGCTCGGCTACGCCGAGCTCGTGGCCTACGGCGAGGACTTCTTCGGCCGCAACCCCCTCTACGACGAGCGGGGCCAGCCGATCAGCGTCCCGGAGTGGTCTTTCCCCGGCCGCGGCAAGGTCCAGCGCCAGCTCCGCCGGACGGCCAAGGCGATGGATCTGGCCGAACGGGTGCTCCAGACACTCCCGCTCCGCGGCCGGCAGGCCGACCTCTCGGCCCGGCTCGACGAGCGCCAGACCACGTTGAAGCGGGCGCTCACCTACGTCGAGCTCTACGGCGCCTACACGGAGACCGAGGCCCGTTACCGGGTGGACCGGCTGCTCGAGCTGTGGGCGGAGCAGGACGACGAGGACCGACGGGACTTCTGCTTCGACCCCCACGTCATCGACTGGGACCACTACGTGCTCGAGGTCCACCTCCCGTCGGTGCTCGAGCACGCCCGGGTCCGCACCACCCCCGGCGGTCGCTCGGCGGTGGCCGACCGACCCACGAGGGCCAAGCGGGCGATCCTCTCGCCCGATCGGCACCTCGCGGTGTTCGACCTCGAGCACACCCTCATCGCCTCCAACGTCGTCGACAGCTACGCCTGGTTGGCGAGCCGCCACCTCCCGCCGGGACGCCGCGCCGCGTTCGTAGCCGATCTCGTGGCCGAAGGACCTCGGCTGCTCGCCCTCGACCGGCAAGATCGCGGCGACTTCCTGCGCTTCTTCTACCGCCGCTACGAGGGCGCTTCCGTGGAGGAGCTGGCCGCCGACTCGTGGGACCTCTTCCACCGCGAGCTCCTCCCCCGCTCCTTCCCCGAGGGCCTGGCCCGGGTGCGCCAGCACCGGCGCCTCGGCCACCGGACGCTCCTCATCACCGGGGCCCTCGACGTCGTGGTGTCGCCCCTCGAGCCGCTCTTCGACGACATCGTGTGCGCCCACCTCGGCCGGACCGACGGCCGCTTCACCGGGCATCTCAACGTGCTGCCGCCGATCGGCGAGGCCCGGGCCACCCTCCTCGAGGACTACACCGCCCGCCACGGCCTGTCGCTCGCCGAGTCGGTCGCCTATGCCGACTCGGCCAGCGACCTACCGATGCTCGAAGCCGTGGGCTTCCCGGTGGCGGTCAACCCCGAGACGCGCCTGGCGGCCATCGCCCGACGCCGGGGCTGGCACGTGGAGCATTGGTCGAAGAGCAAGGGCGGCGCGGCCGGGCTGCTGCCGCTCGGTCCCCTCGACCGGGGGACGGAGCGCTCACGCCAGACCGTCGTCGGCCGGCGGAGGGCCGCGCCGTGAAGGGGCTCCTCTTCGAGCGGAGTCTCCCCCGGTTCGCCGCCTCGCGCCTCGTGGCCTCGTTCGGCTCGGGCCGCGGCGCCGGCGTGAGCCCGCTGCGGCTCGCCGACCTCGAGCAGCCGGCGCTCCCCGGCGACGACTGGCACCGGGTCCAGCCCCGCCTCTCGGGCATCTGCGGCTCGGACCTCGCCACGATCGACGGTCGCAGCTCGCGCTACTTCGAGGAGCTGGTCTCGTTCCCCTTCGTCCCCGGTCACGAGGTGGTGGGCACGGTGCCCGACGGCGCGGTCGCCGCCGACGGCACGGCCCTCGCCGCGGGAGCGCGGGTGGTGCTCGAGCCGGTGCTCGGCTGTCGGGCCCGGGGTCTCGACCCCCTCTGTCCGGCCTGCGCGGCGGGCCGGACAGGTGACTGCGAGGCCGTGGCCTTCGGGCACATCCGTCCGGGTCTCCAGACCGGCTTCTGCGCCGACACCGGCGGCGGCTGGTCGTCGGCCGGTCTCGTGGCCCACTCGACCCAGCTCCACCCGGTGCCCGAGGGGTTGGCCGACGAGGACGCGGTGACGGTCGAGCCGCTGGCCTGCGCGGTGCACGCCGTGCTCGCCGCGGCCATCGACGACGGTGACGTGGTGGCGGTCATCGGCGCCGGCACGCTTGGCCTGGCCGTCACCGCGGCCCTGGCTCAGCTGGCTGCCCGGGGGAGGACGGCCGCGCCAGGCGCGCTCGTCGTCGGCGCCCGGTACGCGCACCAGCGCCGGCTGGCCACCGAGCTCGGGGCGACAACGGCCCTGCCCGAGGACCAGCTCGCCCGGGCGGTGCGGCGGCGGAGCCGCTCGCTCGCCCTCGGACCGCCGGGCGTCGGGTCCCTCCGTCTCGCCGGCGGGGCCGACGTGGTCTTCGACTGCGTGGGCTCCGCCGACTCGATCGCCCAGTCGCTCTCGATCGTGCGCCCCCGGGGCAAGGTCGTCCTCGTCGGCATGCCGGGTCGCACCACGGTCGACCTGGCCGGGCTCTGGCACCGGGAGGTCACGCTCATGGGCGCCTACGCCTACGGCACCGAGCATCCGGGCGGCGAGGCGGTCCCCACTTTCGACCTCGCCTTCGAGGTGGCGGCGGCCGCTCGGACCGGACGGCTCCTGTCTGCCACCTACCCGCTCGAGCGCTTCGAGGAGGCGGTGGCCCACGCCGGCTCGGCCGGCCGCCGCGGCGCGGTCAAGATCGCCTTCGACCTCGAGGCCACGGCGCCACCGCCCCGGTCGAAGGACGAGGACGAGGACGAGCGCACGAGGAGGCGACGTCGGTCATGAGCCCGCGACCCGGCTTCGTGCTGGAGGTGGACCGCTCCACCCCACCCATCCTCTTCTGGCACGGCGAGGGCTATCGCCTGGAACGGCTGCCCGAGGGCAGCCGGGTGGTGTACGCCCCCGAGCCCCTGCCCTCCGTCGACGACCCCGTCGCCGCGGTGCGCCACGCCCTGCTGCACCCCCTCGGCGACGCTGAGCCGCTGCCCGCGCTCCTCCGGCCCGGCATGCGCCTCACCATCTGCTTCGACGACATCTCGCTGCCCCTCCCGCCGATGGTGGCGCCGGACAACCGCCAGCTCGTGATCGAAGAGGTGCTCGACATGGCAGCGGCGGCCGGCGTCGACGACGTCCGGCTGATCGCGGCCCTCGCCCTCCACCGGCGGATGACCGAAGAGGAGCTGCGCCACGCCCTCGGCGACCGGGTCTACGACGCCTTCGCCCCGCACGGCCTCCTCACCCAGCACGACGCCGAGGATGCCCAAGACCTGGTGCACCTGGGCCAGACCGAGCTCGGCGAGGACGTCGAGATCAACAAGCGGACAGCCGAGAGCGACCTTCTCGTCTACGTGAACATCAACCTCGTGGCCATGGACGGGGGCCACAAGAGCGTGGCCACCGGCCTCGCCAGCTACCGGAGCCTCCGGCACCACCACAACCCCGAGACCATGGTGCACAGCCGCTCGTTCATGGACGCCCCGGCCTCCGAGCTCCACTCCTCCAACTGGCGGATGGGCCGGCTCATCGCGGCGTCGGGGGTGAAGGTCTTCCAGATCGAGACCACTCTCAACACCAACACGTTCCCGCCGGCCTTCGAGTTCCTCCAGCGGCGCGAGTGGGAGTGGTCCCTCCGGGACCGGGCGGCCTATCTGGCCAGCACCACCGCCCTCCGGCGCACGCCCGACCGCTTGAAGCAGCAGATCTTCCACTCCATCAAGTCCCCCCACGCCCTGCGCTCCGTCCAGGCCGGCGAGGTGGAGGCGGTGCACGACGTCACGACGTCGCACATCTGGGAGCAGCAGGGCGTGGCGGTGGCCGGTCAGACCGACATCCTCACGATGGGGCTGCCCTACATCTGCCCCTACAACGTGAACTCCATCATGAACCCGATCCTCGTGGCCTGCACCGGGCTCGGGTACTTCTTCAACATGTACCGGGGCCAGCCGCTCGTCCGAGAGGGCGGCGTCGTGATCATGTCCCACCCGACGCCGTGGGCCTTCCACCCCTCGCACCACCCGAGCTACATCGACTTCTTCGAGCAAGTGCTGACCGAGACGACGGACCCCGTCGAGATGCACAAGTCCTTCGAGGAGTCCTTCGCCACCGACCCCTGGTACATCCACCTCTACCGGACCGGCCACGCCTACCACGGCGTGCACCCCTTCTACATGTGGTACTGGTGCGCCCACGCCCTGGCCCACCTCGGACGGGTGATCGTGGTCGGTGGTGACCCGGCGGCCGTGCGGCGACTCGGCTTCTCGCCCGCCAGCTCCATGGACGACGCGCTCGAGATGGCGAGCGACGTGGTCGGCCCCTCGCCCACGCTGACCCACTTCCACGTCCCGCCGCTCCTCCTGGCCGACGTGCGGTGAGATCCACCGAGCTCCTCCGCCGGGTCGGCCGGGCCCGCTTCCCGCTCGGCGCCCCGAGCTGGCCGACGAGCGTGCCCCGGCCGGGTCCCGGGCGGCGGATCGGGCTCGACTACGACCACGAGTGGTCCCGCTCCTACCCGGTGCGCCTCGCCCGGGCCGTCGTGGTCGACAACGTCACCCGGCCCCTCGCCCACCTCGTCGCCCCGACGACCCTCCTCGGCGAGGAGCACCTCCGTCACGTCGAGAGCCCGGTGATCTTCGCGGCGAACCACGCCAGCCACGTGGACACGCCGCTCCTGCTCACCGCCCTCCCCGTGCGCTTCCGCCACCGCACAGCGGTCGCCGCGGCGGCCGACTACTTCTTCGACACCACGTGGAAGTCGGTGCTCTGGTCGTTCTCGCTCGCCGCCATCCCGATCGAGCGCAGCCGGGTCAACCGCCGCTCGGCCGACATGGCGGCCGACCTCCTGGAGGACGGCTGGAACCTCGTGATCTTCCCTGAAGGGGGCCGCAGCCCCGACGGCTGGGCCCAACCCTTCCGGGGCGGCGCGGCCTACCTGGCCCGGCGGACCGGCCGACCCGTCGTCCCCGTCTACCTCCACGGGACGCGACACGTGCTGCCGAAGCGGGCGGACAAGGGATCGCGGGCGCCAGGGGGCTCGGGCACCGAGCAGCGGGCCCGGCGCGGGCCGCGGCGCTCGCCGGTGACCGTGGCCTTCGGCCGGCCGCTCGTCCCCGACGAGGGCGAGGACGCCCGGCGCTTCTCGGCCCGGGTGGAGCGGGCGGTAGCGGTGCTCGGCGACGAGGTGCGGACCGACTGGTGGACGGCCCGACGGCTCGCGGCCAGCGGCGAGAGCCCCTCGCCGCACGGCCCCGAGGCCTCCCCCTGGCGACGGGCCTGGGCGCTCGGCCCACGGCCTGATGAGACCCGCGGCGACGAGCCCGCGTGGCCGCGCCAGGGCCGCTGACGCGGCGGCGAGCCGCTACCGCTTGGAGGGACGAACCACTCCGATCGCCGCGACACCGCCGGTTGGCCGCCGACCTCGCGATCGACAGGCCGGAGCGTCCGGCCGCCGGAGGCCAGTGACCGAGCTCGGCGACAGGCTCGCCAAACCTCAGCTCGTATCCGTGAACTCGAAGGACTGCACCCAGTCGGCGCCGCCCCCGCTGAAGAGGTACACCGCGTCCGGGTTGCGCCAGACGGCACCTACCCCGATGCCGTCCCCCGACACCGTGACCGCCTGGCCGAAGTTGTCACCTGCCAGGCTGTCGGACCCATCGAGCTCGGCCACCTGGGTCCAGACTCCTCCCACCCTGCTGAAGACGTAGCCCGCGCCCTCCCCCGCGTTTTCTCCCACCGCGTGCTCGGGGGATCCGACGACCAGGGTGGGTCCGACGGCGGAGACCGAGACGCCGAATTCGTCGAGCCCTTCGTCGCCGCCCGTCAGCTCCTGGGTCTCGGTCCAGGTGGCATGGTGCCGAACGAAAACGAAGGCCGCGCCTTGCTCGGTCCCGCCGTTCCCGGACTGGCCGGGGGCACCGACGACCACCGTGGAGCCGTCTGCACAGACCGTGTAGCCGAACAACCCGTTGGGGGTGGGGTTCGGTGGGAGGAGCGTGGCCGCGAGCGCCCAAACACCAGCAGACTCGGTGAAGACGTAGGCCGCACCACCCTGGCTGACCCCGCCGTCGCTGGCCGCGGGCGCCCCGACCACGATGGTGTGTCCGAACACCGACACCGCCGATCCGAAGTCCATGGGGACTGGCTGGAGTGCGGGCAGTGCTCCCTCCACCTGCCAATGGCGGCCGGACCGTACGACCACGAAGGCGGACTGCGAGGCGCCCACCACAATGGTGCGTCCCGACATCGAGAGTTCGGCACCGAACCCGTACGTGCCAAACGGGTGAGGCAGCTCCGCCGCCTGGGTCCACCCGCCGGCCTGCTCCGTGAAGAGATAGACCGTCCCGCTCCCGGTCGGCCCGTTGCCCTTGTTGGTCGCCGACACAACCACGGTCGTCGGCGAGGCGGCCACCGCGTCGCCGAAGCCGTCGAATTTGTCGCCATCGGCTGCCGTGAGCTGGGCCGTCTGCGCCCAACCGCCCGGGCCATCGGTGAGCACATCGGCGACCCCTCGGAAGGGCTCCCCGAGGTCGGTCTCGTCGGCGATGCCCACGACGGCGAGCGACCCGGTGACGGCGATCGAACTGCCCAGGTGCTCGATCTTCCCCTCCCCGGGGCAGCTCGTTGCGGCGACACGTGCGGTACCGGAGGTCGGTACCCATCGACGCGGCGATCCCGCGGCCGTCGCCGTCGCCGAGAGGGCGAGGGCGACGACGAGGGCGAGCGACGTGGCCACCAGTCGGCCAGGGCCGGTTCTCCTCACGACGACACCTCCCAAGCGATCGCGTCGACAGGCGCCACGATAACCAGCGGTCGATCGACCCTCTCGAAGGTGAGGCACTAGGGATGTCGCCGCGGCGGGAGCTAGCGTGAGCGGCCGTGCCCGCGGACGAGCCCACGATCCTCGCCACCTCGGGCGGCCTGCGCCGGGGCACCCGCACTCTCTTCGAGCTCGGTCCGCTCGTCCACTACGCCCTCGAGCTGTCCGGCGCCGCCCGACCGCGCCTCTGCGCCGTCGAGACCGCGGGCGGCGACCAGCGGTGGTTCCAGGCCGAGCTGTCCGAGGCCGGGCGGGCCGCCGGCGTGGCCGTGCGCTACCTGAACCTCTTCCCCATGCCCAACGTCGGTGACTTCGAGTCCTACCTCCTCGACCACGACGTCGTCTGGGTCGGCGGCGGCAGCGTGGCCAACCTCCTCGCCCTCTGGCGGCTGCACGGTCTCGACGCCGCGATGACGACGGCCTGGCAGGCGGGCGTCGTGCTCGGTGGGGTCTCGGCCGGCTCGATCTGCTGGCACACCGGTGGGACGACGGACTCGTTCGGGCCCGAGCTCCGCCCGGTGACCGACGGCCTCGCCCTCCTGCCCTACTCGAACTGCGTGCACTACGACGGCGAGGCGCAACGTCGGCCGTTATTCCACCGACTCGTGGCCAGCGGCGAGTTGACACCGGGCTTCGCCACCGACGACGGCGTCGGGCTCCTCTACCGCTCGACCCGCCTGGTCGAGGCGGTCACCGAGTTCCCCGGGCAGGCCGCCTACCACGTCACGCGCGACGGTGACCAGGCCGTCGAAGAACGGCTCGAGCCCCGGCTCCTGTCCCCGCCCGGCTGAAGGGCGAGGTCGCTCCTCAGGACCGGCCCAGGCGGGCGACCAGGCGGCGGGACCGGCGGGCCATGTGCAGCCGCTCGTACCGGAGCGCCTCCTCCCAGTGGTCGTCGAGCGGGGCCAGGCCGTCGACCGCAAGGGCCCAGGCGAGGAGGAGGTCGGCGAGGGCGGGGTTGCGGGCCAGCACCGGGCCGTGGAGGTAGGTGCCGACCACCCGTCCGGCCACCGCTCCCTCGGTGCCCGCCGGCGACTCGTTGCCCCGGCCGAGGACGAGCCGGGCGAGCGGGGTCACACCCTCCCCGAGCCGGGTCCGGCCGGCGTGGTTCTCGAAGCCCGTGAGCGTCGGCAGAGGCTCGCTCGTCCCCGGGAGACGCGTCGGCTCGGCGAGGACCTCGCCGACGGCCCGTGGCGGGGCGCCCTTCACCGTGTCGGCGTCGAGCAGACCGACGCCCTCGCGCCTCGTGCCGTCGGCGTCGGGGAACGAACGGCCGACGATCTGGTAGCCGGCGCAGACGGCGAGGACCACCGCGCCGTGCTCGACCGCCCGGGTGAGCGTGGGCTCGGCCAGCAGCCCTTCGGCCGCCCGGACCTGGGGTCCGTCCTCACCGCCCCCGAGGCAGTAGAGGTCGGCGGTCGGGAGCGCTTCGTCGGAGAGGGCCTGTACGAGCTCGACCGGGTAGCCGCGCCACTGCGCCCGGCGGCTGAGGATCAGGCCGTTCCCGCCGTCGCCGTAGGTGCCGAGGAGATCCGGGTAGACGACGGCCACGCGCAGGGCGGACGGTCCGCTCACGTCTGCCTCACGAGGTCGGCGAAGGCCGTGTAATTGCCGATGAAGTCGACGTGCCGCTCGTCGGGTGCTGCGCCGTTCCCACCCGGCGGCCGGGTGAGCGCCGCCGCCCGGGCGATGGCGGCCACCGGTTCGAGGACGGTCTCGTGGTCCACCTCGGCGTAGTGCAGGCGCACGGAGAGGTCGCGGGCCCGGTCCCCCGTGGCCACGACCACCCGTCCGGCCAGCTCCTCGAAGGCCACGTCGAAGAGCCAGGAGGGGTCCTTGCCGTCGGCCACCCGGGCGTTGATGGCCACGACGACGGGCGTGGTCTCCCCGGCCACGAGGGTGAACAGCTCGGCCCAGCCGGCCGGGTTCTTGGCCAGGAGGAGCCGGGTCGTGACCCCGCCGACCTCGACCGTGGTGAACCGGCCGGCGACGTCGGCCACCTCGGCCACGGCCTCGAGAGCGGTCTGGCGCGGCACGCCCATGGCCTCGGCCGCCACGACCGCGCTCAGCGCGTTCGCCCGGTTGAAGCGACCGGGCAGGGCGAGGCGGACGGTGCACCGCTCGCCGTCGGCGAAGCAGCCGGTGGGGTCGTCGCCGTCGTCGTCGAGGACCACGTCGGGTCGGGGCCGGGCGAAGCCGCACGCACACGCCCACCCCTCGTCGCGCCATTCGATGCGGCCCTCGCAGGCCGGGCAGCCGACGGCGTCGGACCGCCAGCGCAGGCCGGCCGACACCCAGGTGACCCGGGCCGCCCGGCCGGCCGCCCACACGACGAGCGGGTCGTCGGCGTTGGCCACGACGGCCACGTCGGGTGCGGCGGCCAGGGCCTCGCGCCAACGGCCGGCGAGCATGCGCACCTCGTTGGTCCGGTCCAGTTGGTCGCGCGAGAGATTGAGGAGGATCACCGCCTGCGGGTGCGTAGTTGCCAACGTGGCGGGCAGGTAGCCCTCGTCCACCTCGAGCACGACCGGGCAGTCGCGGTCGCCGGCGGCGAGGGCCGCCGCGTGACCGGCCGGCATGTTCGAGCCCGTGGCGTTGGTGACGACCGGTCCAGCCTCGGCGAGGGCCGCGACGAGCAGCCGGGTGGTGGTGGTCTTCCCGTTCGTGCCGCTGACGAGGGCCACCGGACGACCGGCCGCCAGCCGGGCCACGAGGTCGGGCGCCACCTTGAGGCCGGCCCGACCGCCGATGACCGTGCCGCTCCCGAGGCCGAGGCGCCGGGAGACCCGATTGACCGAGGTGGTGAGGCGGGCCGCCGCGCTCACCCGGGGACCCGCCGGCGGCGCCGACGTCACGGCTCCCGGGCCGCCCCGGGCGCCGAGTTGGCCCCACCCTCCTTCGCCCCTTGGCCCGGCGGATGGGTGCGGGCGAGCTCCTCGGGCGTCGGCTGGTGCACCTCGCGGGCGGCCGGTGGGAGCAGCGCGGCGATGGCCGACATCACCGCGGTGGTGTCCCCGCGCATGTCACGGCCGGTGAGCGAGAGGACCTCGCCCACGTGCACCTCGACGCGCGGCGGGTGGAGGAGCGCCGTCATGTCGGGGGTGCGGGCCGAGCGGGGCCACACCCGCTCGGTGCCGTAGAGGCCGATCGGCACGACGGGGGCGTGGGACGCCGCGGCCAACCGGGCCGTCCCGGTCTTGCCCACGAGGACGGGGTCGAAGAAGGCCCGGCCCCGCGGGATGGTGCCCTGCGGCAGGACGACCACCACCTCGCCGGCCTCGAGCGCGGCCTCCGCCTCCTGGAGCGGACGGTTCGAGCCGCTCCCCCGGTCGACGGGGATGCCGCCGATCGACCGGGCGACCCAACCGACGACCGGGGCGTCGAAGAGCTCGCGCTTGGCGAGGAAGCGCACCGGCCGACCGAGGCGGGCGGCCACGAGGGCGAGGGCCACCACGTCGAAGTAGCTGCGGTGGTTGGAGGCCAGGATCACCGGGCCGCTCGACGGGATGTGCTCCACCCCGCTCAACGTGAACCGGGCGTAGGGGAACATCTCTGGCCGGACGAAGGGCCGCAACAGGTGGTAGGGCTCGAGCCCGAGGAAGGAGGGCACGCCGCTCGGACGGTCCCAATACTCGATGGGCCACCGGCGCAGCGTCGCCACCACCGTCAGGCTGGGGTCGGGGTTCACGGCGTGGGGATGGCCGACCGAGGCGAGGAGCGGGATGTCGAAGAAGCTGTCGGAGCAGGCGTGGCAGGCGTCGAGGTCGACGTCCTCCGCCTCGCACCACCGCCGCACGGCCCGGAGCTTGCCCACGCCCCACACGAAGCCGCCCTCGAGCCGGCCGGTGTAGCGGCCGTCGACGACCTCGTAGCGGGTGGCGATCACCGCGTCGAAACCGAGGGCGTCGGCCAACGGCTGGACCATGTCCTCGGGCGTGGTCGTGGTCAGCACGAGCCGGTGGCCCATCTGGCGGAAGGCCGCCAGCACGCCGGGGGCGAACGGGGCGATCAGCTCGGTCAAGGGCCCGACGGCCCGGGTGGCCGCCTTCTGCACCTCGGCCTGGGGCCAGCCCTTGGCCACGCGGGCCGAGGCCCGGGCGAGGGCCATGGCCGCGGGGTTCTCACCCAGCCGGTCGTAGGCGCCGTAGAGGAGGTGGTCGCCCGGGAGCGAGCGTCCCTTGTGCACCCCCTCGTCGACCAGGGCGGCCTCCAGCACCGGCCCCGAGGCCCGGCGCAGGAGCGTCCGGTCGAGGTCGACGAACACAGCAGCCACGGAAACGAGGGTACCGGTCGCCGGTCGCCCCGCCCGACCTGACGGGCCGGCCGAGCGTCCTTCAGGCCCGCACGCGGCTCGGCCGGACCGGGCGCTCCGGAGGCACCTCCTCGGTGGCCGACCCGGTGGCCGAGGCCCAGCCCGTGCCCAACAGCGCCGGGCCGGCGGCCAGTACGAGCACGGCGGTCAGCCCGGCCACGTCGATGAGCCACCACGGCCACAGCGCCAGGTGCCACTGGGCGACCACCGTGGTGAAGACGGCCACGGCCACCGTGGCCCCGAACCACGCGGCGCTCCGTCGGGCCGCCACGACGAGGGCCACGGCCAGCGCCGGCCAGATGTAGTAGGCGGTCGCCGCCGACTCGAAGTAGCACCGGAGCGCGAGGGCCACCGCGGCCGCCCAGACCACCAGCTGGGCCTCGTCGCGCCAGCGTCGGGCCAGCCAGCCGATAGGCACCGCGAGGGCGATCGCCGCCAAGCGGAAAGGACCTCCTCCCACCTCGAGGAGGCGGCCCTTCCCTTTGATCGTCGGAGCGAGCGAGGTCCACGGTGTCCGGTGGTTGAGGCCCGGGAAGGCCGGCTGGGTGACGAGCGCCTGGTAGGTCCCGTGGAAGTTGGCCGCCAGAGTCGGGAGCGCGACCACCGCCGTCGGCACCAGCCCGGCCACGAGCAGCCGGGCCAGCCGGCGCGTCCCGCCCATGAACAAGATGAGCGGGAACACGACGACGACCATCGTCTGGAGGGCGAGCGCCACCCCGAACAGCCAGCCGGCTCCGGTCCAGCGCCCTTCGAGGACGAAGAGGAGCGAGTACAAGAGCAAGCCCAGCGAGACGGCGTACTCGGGATGGCCCCAGAACACCACCACGTTCCAGAGCAGCACCCCTTCGGCCACGCTGAGAACGGCCCGGCGAGGCTCGCTCACCCCCAAGTGCTCGGCCAAGGCGTCACAGGCGAAGAGGGCCACCGCCGAGAGGGCGAGGACGTAGGGCAGGAGCAGGACGAGGGCTTCTGGATGCAGCAGGTAGTGCTGGCCCCGGATGGGCACCTCGAAGTCGGTGCGCAGGGTCTGGCTGCTGTGGAGCAGGAGCCCGGAGGGATGGGACACGAGGTGGTGGCCGACGGCGCTGATCCGGACCAGCCCGATGTTGAGCCGACCGCTCAGCGCCGCCACCGGGGCGAGGAGCACGAGAAAGCCCGGAGCCGAGAGGTAGCCGCGCCCGTAGACGTCGCTGAAGTGACCGTGCACGAAGGCGCTCGCCGCCGCGTAGGTCGTCGCCAGGTCGACCGGCGACACCCAGAGCGACGGATGGTGGCGGACGACGGGCCCCCACCGGAACACGTAGGCGAGGGCGAGGACCATGAAGACGATGGTCACGAGGGTGGGCCAGAGCCGTCGGCGGACCCGCCGCACCGCTCGCTCGAGGGCCCGATCGGCGGCCGAGCGGCGGTTCCAGGACGACGTCGACCGCTGGGGCGGCCGGCGCGCGCCCGATCGGCGCTTCTGCTGCTTCTTGGCCACGGGCCGAGAGCATCGCATAAGCCCCCCGAGCCGGGCCCGGACGCGGTGAAGGGACCGCCGGGGGGAGGCAGTCCCTTCACACGGACTCGCCAAGGACAGGAGGGGGGGTTCCACGTCCCTTGCGGTCTGAGACCATTCTCGTAGATGTGTCTCAATCTGTCAAGCCGCTCAGGAAGATTCTTGTTATCGTTATCTGCGATGACGGCACCGGCACCCCGGCGAGCCCGCCGTGACCTCACGGCGGTCGACCTGAAGCACCTGCAGGCGCTCATCGGGGTGGCCGAACGGGGCAGCTTCTCCGGGGCGGCCGAGTCGATCGGGACGGTCCAGTCCAACGTCTCGGCCCACGTGGCCAAGCTGGAGCGGGAGCTCGACGCGGTGCTGGTCGACCGGGCCACCTGCCGGCTCACGGAGGAGGGCCAGGTCGTCGTGGAGCGGGCCCGGCGCATGCTCGTCGAGCTCGAGGCCATGGTGGCCGACGTCATGGCCCTCCGCCAGGAGGTCACCGGCACGGTCCGGGTGGGCATGATCGGCACGACCGGCCGCTGGCTCGTCCCCCAGCTCGTGGCCCGGCTGCGCGCCCGTCACCCCCTCGTCCGCATGACTGTGGCCGACGGCACCTCGACGACGCTCGAGCCCCAGCTGGTCCAGGGGTACCTCGACGTGGCCGTCGTGACCTTGCCGGTGCCCGGCGACGAGCTGTCGGCCCGGCCGCTCTTCGAGGAGGACCTCGTGCTCGTGGTGCCGGTCGGGCACCCGCTCGCCCGAAGGGCCACGCCCCGGCCGGCCCCGGCCAAGAAGAGCGGCGCGGCGGAGAAGGGCAAGGCGGCCGGGTCCCGCACCGGGGCCCTCCCGCTCTCGGCCCTCGCCGACCTCGAGCTGCTCCTTCCCCTCCCGGGTACGCCGGCCCGGGACGAGATCGAAGCGGCAGTGCGACCGGCCGGGATCACGCTCCGGCCCTCGATCGAGCTCGACGGCCTGCGCATGCTCGCCTCGCTCACGTTCGACGGCTACGGCCCGGCCATCCTCCCGGCCGGCGCGGTGCCGAACCACCTGCGCGACCGCTTCTCGCTCCTCCCGCTCGAGGGCTTCCCGCGTCGGCACATCGGGGTGGCCCTCCGTCGACGGGGCCTCCCGTCGGCCCCGACCAAGGCGCTCATCGAGCTGCTCTACGAGGTGGTGGCGGACCCGACCGCCGTGCCCGACGGGCTCTTCGCCTCGGCCGTCGGACGGCGCTGAGCGACCAACTCAGTGGGGCGGGCGCGGCTCGCGCCGCATCGTCCAGAGCTTCGGGCCGCCCCGCGGTTGGACCACCTCACCCACGGTGAAGCCGTGGCGCCCGTAGAAGGCGAGGTTGCGCTCCTTCGACGACTCGAGATAGGCGGGCACGCCGTCGTCGTCGCAGCGGGCCAGCACACCGGCCAGGAGCGCTGAACCGAGCCCCTTGCCCTGGAGCACCGGCTCGACGCCGAGGGTCGCCAGGTACCAGTGCGGCTCCTTCGGGTGGAGCTCGGCGACCCGCGGCAGGATCTCGAGCACCCGCCGCAGCCCGGGACCGACGATGAACGGGGCCACCGGCAACACCGAGCGCAAAGCCGGCCAACCGGTGAGGAAGGGCTTGCCCGGCGGGGCCCAGATGGCGGCCCCGGTCCGCCCGGCGGTCATCACCACCTCGCCGTGCGGCAGGTAGTCCTGCTCCACCTGCAGCCGGAAGTAGGTGCGCAGGCCGGGCGCCCGACGGCGGGCCGACGGGAAGAACCAGTTGGTCAGGGGGTCGTCGTCGAAGGCCCGGGCGAGCATGGCGGCCACCCCGGCCACGTCGGCCGCGGCCACCGGTTCGACCTCGGCGGGCCGGCCGCTTCGCTCCGGACGCTCCACGGATGAAGGAGCGTATCAATGATGGTTTTTAGCTCCTCCGGGGTCCACCGCCTGCGGGCTGGTCCTGAATAGCGTCGGGAGCACCCGGGTCGTCGGTCTGACTCGTCGAGAGCACCGCATGGGGTGCCAGTTTGTCGACCGAAGGCCTCGGATCAACCAGAGGCGCGGCACGCCCCGTTCCAGAGGGGTGATGAGCGGGTCTGTTCAGAGCAGACCCGCCCGCACCGTCACTCCTTCCCGGGACGGCCGTGCCACCCCTTGACCACTAATGAAGGAAGGGATGGCCATGACCATCGTAGAAGCTGCTCGCACGGTGACCGGTGGTGTCGACACCCACGGCGACGTCCACGTGGCCGCCGCGCTCGATCCGATCGGCGGCCTGCTCGGCACCGAGTCGTTCCCCGCCACGCCCTCGGGCTACAGGGCCCTGGTGAGCTGGCTCGAGCGCTTCGGGACCGTCGGGCGGGTCGGCGTCGAGGGCACCGGGGCCTATGGGGCCGGTCTGGCTCGCTACCTGGCCCGAGCGGGCATCGAGGTCGTCGAGGTCGACCGACCCAACCGCCAGGCCCGGCGCAAGCAGGGTAAGTCCGATCCCTTGGACGCCCTCGAGGCGGCCCGGGCGGCCCTTTCGGGCCGGGCCGGTGGGGCCAAGACCCGTGACGGTGCAGTCGAGGCCATCCGGGTGCTGCTCGTGGCCAAGCGCTCGGCCCGTCAGGGGCGGGTGAAAGCCCTCGTCCAGATGCGTCACCTCGGTTACACGGCCCCTGACCAGCTGCGGAGCACGATCAAGGGTCTCGGGGTCGCCCAGCTCGTGGCCGTCGCCACCGGGCTGCGGCCGGCGGTCTCAACGGACCCGGTCACCGCGGCCACGAAGGCCTCGCTGTCGTCGCTCGCCCACCGGGTCCGGGCTCTCGACCACGAGATCGAGGGTCTCGACGCCCTGTTGACCCCGCTCGTCACCGCCACCGCCCCCGAGCTGCTCGAGATGCTCGGGGTGGGCCTCGACACGGCCGCCACCTTGCTCGTGACCGCCGGCGACAACGCCGAGCGGTTGGTTTCCGAGGCCGGCTGGGCGCACCTGTGCGGGGTGGCCCCCCTCGAGGCCTCCTCGGGCAAGGTCACCCGGCACCGGCTCGACCGGGGTGGGGACCGCCAGGCCAATGCGGCGCTGTGGCGCATCGTCATGGTCCGGCTCACCTGTGACCCCGAGACCAGGGCTTACATGGAGCGCCGGATGAAAGAGGGCCGCTCCAAGCGCGAGGTCATCCGCATCTTGAAGCGCTACGTCGCCCGCGAGGTCTACCGCCACCTGCCTCGCGGCTGAGAACCCCGGACCCTGGACCTGGCTCTGAGCGTATCTGTCACGCCTCGGCGCTGACCTGAAACCGACCCGCCGGTCCAGGGTCCGGGCATCCGACTCTCAAAGACGCGTGGCTTGATAAGAGCTTGCCCTCCAAAGTCCGAGTGGCCCTTCATTGATCCGCCCGTTGTCTTCACACCCGACAAGAGCCCCGAGTTGCTTGACATCACCGATAGGAGCGTCG
>Ga0310037_10000813_pt1 | contig 18142 bp, 20 predicted proteins | sample Sb_taG_11_FD_200239 | JGI IMG/M metagenome (GOLD analysis project Ga0310037, IMG submission 200239) | Peat soil microbial communities from Weissenstadt, Germany - Sb_50d_3_AS metaG (v2) (version 2) | ecosystem: Environmental > Terrestrial > Soil > Wetlands > Peat | place: Germany: Weissenstadt...
TCCGCGGGCTCCTCCCGGCCGGCTCGCTCTCCAACGTGGGCATCTACGGCTCGGGCCAGTCCTACGAGTCGCTCCTCTTGAAGATGCGTTCGCACCCCCTCCCCGAAGCCCGCTTCTACGCGGATCTAATGCTGACCGAGCTGCGCAAGGTGATCCCCTCGTTCCTCCAGCGCGTGGACGTGACCGATCGCGGCGGGGAGTGGTCGCAGTACTTCGCCGACACCCGGGCCGAGACCGACCGGGTGCTCGAGCGGCTGTGGCCCGACGCGGTGCCCGGGGCGCCGACCGAGCGGCTCGGGGCGACCTCGGGCGAGGTCCGGCTGGTCGACTTCGACCCCGAGGGCGAGGACAAGCTGCTCGCCGCGATCTGCTTCTCGTCGTCCACGCTGTCCGAGGACGAGGCGTTCCGCCGGGTCCGCGCCCTGTCGGCCGGCGAGCGGGTGGCGCTCCTGCACGCCTACATCGGCGACCGCAAGAACCGGAGGCACCGTCCGGGCCGGGCCTTCGAGCGGACCGACTACCGCTTCGAGATCGTGGTCGACTACGGGGCCTTCCGGGACCTCCAGCGGCACCGCATGCTCACCGTCGAGTGGCAGAAACTGACCCCCGAGCTCGGCTACACGGTCCCTGACCTCGTCCTCGAGGCCGGGGAGGAGTCCGCCTTCGTCGAGTCGCTCGAGCGCTCCCGGGCCCTCTACGACGCGATGGCGGGGGACTTCCCGCTCGAGGCCGGCTACGCGGTGTCCCTCGCGCACCGCGTCCGCTGCATCATGCAGATGAACGCGCGCGAGGCGTTGCATCTGATCGAGCTGCGCTCCGGAACCCAGGGCCATCCCTCCTACCGGCGAATCGCGCAACAGATGTTCCGCGCCATCGCCGAAGAGGCCGGCCACCGCGCGGTGGCCGACTCGATGGTGCACGTCGAACACGGGTGGAGCGACCTCGAGCGACTGGAAGGTGAGCGACGCGCCGAATCGAGGCGCGCGCGTCACGGCGCGCGGAAATCTTGAGACGGATCTGACCAGGGAGTACGCCTGAAATCCCTGGTCACCGAGCGCGGGTTGCCCTTGACGACGCGCTCTGCGATCTGCGTATCGTAACGACCGTCCCAATCTTCCCTGGGGTGGACCGTAGGCCTGTCGTCCTGCGTCCGGTGGGGGAAGGCATTCAACGGCGGCAGGCTCGGGGGGTCGAGTAGAGAACACCACGTCGGTCGGCCGACGTGACGGCACCAAAGACCCCCGGGCCCGCCCCCGTCTCTTCACCCCAGCGTGGAGACGTTCCGAGCGCCGCGAGCGGCGCGTCCACACGCTCGCCGCGCGCGCCAAAGCGCCTGAACGGCGGGTCTGAACGTCTATGCTCCCGCCGGCGAAAATGCCCACCCGAAAGGAAATGGTGCCCGAAGATCTCGACGAATCGGCTGCTCCTGAGGATCTCGAGGAACTCGACGAGGACGACCTCGAGGCCGACGAGGACCTCGACCTGGACGAGGACGACCTCGGCGACGCGGACCTGGGGGACGACGAGGAGGATCTCGACGACCTCGGCGAGGAGACCGAGGAGGAGGGAGGCGCCGCGGGGTCGGCCACCCCCGAACGCCCGGGCGAGGAGACCGAGGAGGAGGAGGAGGAGGAGGCCGACGATGAGGACGTCGAGGCCAGCCTGGACGTCATCTTGAAGGAGCGGCTCGTCGTCGAGGACGAGGTCGAGGACGACGAGCCGACCGACGCCGAGGACCGCACCGAGGCCTCCGAGCGGGTCCTGCCCAAGCAGCCCGACGAGTTCGTCTGCCGTTCGTGCTTCCTCGTGAAACACTCGAGCCAGCTGGCCGACAAGAAGCGGGGCCTGTGCCGTGACTGCGTCTGAGGGAACTCGACAGGGCGTGCGGCCCCTCATCGAGGACGCCCTCGACCTCTTCCTCTACGCCCCCGTCGGGCTGCTGACGAGCTCGCTCGAGGACCTGAGCCCCGACGATCTTCCGGAGTTGGCCGAGAAGGGACGCGGCCGGATCGGTCGGCTCCTCTCCAACGCCCGGGTGGTGGGGCACCTCACCATCTCGATGGGCCGCCGCACGCTCGAGTCCGAGCTGCGCCGCTGGCGGCCCCCGCCCGACGCCCATCCCAACGGGAACAGCGGCGCAGCGGCCGAGCTTCCGGTCGAGTCGACCGACGGGCCCACGAGGGCGCGCCGGACCGGAGCCGACGCCGGGCTCCCGATCCCCGACTACGAGGCGCTGTCGGCCTCCCAGGTGGTGCGACGGCTCGACGGGCTCGGCCCCGAAGAGCTCGAGGCGGTCCACGCGCACGAATCGTCGACCCGCCGCCGACGCACGATCCTGCACCGGACCCAGCAGCTCCTCGGGCGCGAGGAGCCACCGGGGCCGGGGCCGGCGGCGACCTGAGCGAGCGCCTGGTGGAGGCGGTCCGCAGGGCGACGCCACCCGATCTCGACCGGTGCCGCGCCCTCGTCGCCGAGGCGCTCGCGGCGGCCGAGGACCAGCGGGGCGGGCCGTTGCTCGTCGCCGCCGCCACCCGGAGCGACGCGGCCGACCTCGTGGCGCGTTGGGGCGGAGACGAGGACGCGCGGCTGTTCGTCGGCACGTTCGACGGCGCGGTGGTCGGGGTCGCCGCCGGTTGGGCCCGGTCCGACGGCCCGGCCCGGATCGAGTGCCTCTACGTCGAGCCCGGGGCGCGGGCGGTGGGGGTCGGTGCGGGGCTGGTCGAGGCGCTGGTCGAGTGGTTCAGGTCACGGGGGTGCGCCGACGTCGACGCGGTGGCGCTGCCGGGGGACCGCTCGACCAAACAGCTGCTCGAGTCGGCCGGGTTCAAGGCCCGGCTGTTGGTCCTCCACCGCTCACTCCGCTGAGCGGGCGCCGCGGCGGGGGACTGGCCCGACGCGGCGGTGGTGGCGGGATCGGAAGACCGATCAGCTTGGCGAGCTCGGGGACGAGACCGGCCGCCTTGCGCGCCGCGTTGCGGGCCTCGTCGGCGTCGGGAAGGCCGGCCGGGCGGACGGTCCGGCGGACCGGGGAGTCGAGGACCGCCGCGAGCAGCGCCAGCCATTCGTCGACCGCCAGCTCGGCGGTCATCGCCGCCGACGCGGCCTGGGCGAGCCGCACGGCGAGCTCGGCCGGGCAGCGCGTTGCCATCTCGGGCGGGCGGGCCGAGACCTGCAGGCCCTCGAGCACCTTGTCGGCCTCGAGGGCCGACTCGATGCGGCGCTCCCACTCCTCGCGCAGATGGGTCACTCGCTCGTTCAGGCTGTCCTGCAGGGCCTTGGCGAGCACTCGCGCCTCGTCGTCCAGCGACACGGTGCGCGATGAGGCCACCACGGCGCGCAGCTCCCGGAGACGCATTGACCGCCCGGCGTTCTGCGCCGCGGTGGCGCGGTCCTTCCAACCGGCCAGGTTGACGATCGGCAGCAGCTCCTCGGCCATCGCGAGCAGCGCATCCGGCGCCACCGGGGGCTGGCCGGCCGCCCTGGCCGCCGCGTTCTGCTCCTCGATCGCCTGACGCACCGCCGGGATCCCGCCCCGGAGCAGCTGCTCGGCCACCGGCAGCTGCTCGGGCCGCAGGCCCGCCAGCGCGGCGTTGCGGTGGACGGCCGACACGGTCGGGCGGACGTCGCGCCGCGGGCCGGCGGCCCGCTCGGGCCGGGGCCCGCGACCCTCGCGTTCGGTGGTCGGCGGCCGCCTCCCGGGCCCCCGCCGGTCGTCCTCGCGGGGCCGTCGCTCGCCCTCGGGGGCCCGACGACCTCGGCGCTCGCCTTCGGGACGGTCCTCTCGGCGCCCGCCTCCGTCCCGCCGGGGACGACGCTCCCGGCCCTCGGGTGCGCCGTCACGGTCTCGCGGCCGCGACCCACGGGCGAGGGAAACCACCACGCCCGGCTCGGGCCGGGTGCCGCCGAGCACCTCGATGCGCTGGGTTCGGTCGGTCGCGCTCCGGACCGGCCTCGGCGACGAGACCGAGATGACCTCGACCCCGTCGAGCCCGGACTCGAGCTCGGCCCGGAGCACGGCGCCGACGCGGCCACCGGTCCCGATGAGGTCGCCCGACACGGTGCCCCGCGGTTGGCGGGCCCCGGCGGCCCGCCAGGTCCACGCGCCATCGGAGGTCTGGCTCGTGAGCTCGATGTCTGTGAGACGAGACATTCGATCGTTCACGCTACCAAGGGGCCGGGAACCCCGAGGAAGGGCCCGGCCGGACCGGGTGAGGCCGGGACCTGGCGGCGGTCCTCTAGCATGGACAAAGCGACGTCGGCGGCTGGCGTGCCGTCGGCAGGTGCGGCGGGCGCCTGGGTGCAGGAGGACCGCTATGAGTGACCGCGACGACGATCCGGGGGTCACGCGCGTCCCGGAGCCGGCCGACCCGATGCCCGGCACCGCCGCAGGTGTCGAGCCCGCCGTCGGCGCGTTCGGATGGGCCGTACCGCCGGGCGGTCACCCCGAGCCGGTCGCCGGCCCCTCCACCGAACCCTCGACGGCTCCCACCTGGCCCGGGTCGACGACCACGACCGAGGAGCACCCCTGGCGCAGCCCGCCGAGCGACGCCTACCCCCCCTCGTATGGGTTCGCGACGCCGGCACCGGCCTCGCCCGGGCCCCCGGGCGACACGGCCGGAGGCGGGCGCGACCGGCGGGGGAGGGGCTGGTTCCTCGTCGCGGTGGTTGCCGCGCTGATCGGGGCCGGGGTCGGTGCCGGCGTGACGGCGCTCACCAACCACAACAGCACCTCCCCGATCACGACGATCCACGAGAGCGACGCCACACCGGGGCCCGCCATCATCGGGGGCGCCAACGTCCCGAAGCTGGTCGACCAGCTCCTGCCGGCGGTTGTTTCGATCGATGTGAAGACGCCCGCCGAGGAGGACGAGGGAACCGGGATGATCATCTCGTCCAACGGGATGGTGGTGACCAACTACCACGTGATCGCGCTGGCCGCGGAGGACGGCGGCACCCTGACCGTGACCGAGTCCGACTCGACGACCTCCATCAAGGCGTCCTTGGTCGGCACGGACCAGACCGACGACGTCGCCCTGCTCAAGATCAGCGGCGGGTCCGGGTTGAAGACGGTCACCTTCGGCAACTCCAACAAGGCAGTGGTCGGTGACGCCGTCGTGGCCATCGGGAACGCGCTCGGGCTCTCCCAGGGCTCCCCGACCGTGACCTCGGGCATCGTGTCGGCCGTCGGCCGCACGGTCACCGCCGGCGGCACCGGGTCCGCGACCGAGACGCTCTCGGACCTCATCCAGACCGACGCCGCCATCAACCCGGGGAACTCCGGCGGCCCGCTCGTCGACTCGGCCGGCCAGGTGATCGGGATGAACACCGCGGTCGCCGGGACCACGAGCGACGGAACCAGCGCGCAGAACATCGGCTTCGCCATCCCGTCCGCGCAGATCGAGTCGCTCCTGCCCGGACTGGAGAAGGGCAACAGCACGGCAGTCCGTTCGCCCGGCTACATGGGCGTCGACATCGCCACGCTCACCCCACAGCTCCGGGCCGAATACGGCTTCACCCCGACCTCGGGCGCGATCATCACCAACGTCCTGGCGGGCGGGCCCGCCAACCAGGCCGGGCTGGCCCAGGACGACGTGATCGTGGCGATCGGCTCGAAGCCCGTCACCTCCTACTCCGACCTCCAGGCGGCCGTGCAGTCCTACAAGTCCGGCCAGACGATCCAGGTCACCTACTACCGGGGCACCCGGAAGCGGACCACCTCGGTGACGCTCGTGTCCCAGTCCGAGATCCAGAACCTGGAGAACCAGGACGCGGGTGGCTTCTTCGGCGGCGGGGGCGGAGGTCTGACCATCCCCTGACCGACGCGGCCGTCTCGGGAGGGGCTTCACATCGGCGGCCGGATTATCTATAGTTCACTAGATGACTAGTGAACTGCTGAGGCAGACGATCGGGTTCCAGCTCAACAGCACCTCGGGTGTCCCGCCCTACCTCCAGCTCGTCCAACAGGTCGAACAGGCGTTGCAAGTGGGGATGCTGCAGCCGGGCGACCAGCTCCCCACGGTGAAGCAGGTCGTCGCCGAAGTCGTCATCAATCCGAACACCGTGCTCAAGGCGTACCGAGAGCTCGAGAGCCGGGGCCTGGTCGAGGGTCGCCAGGGGGTGGGCACGTTCGTCGTGGGCCGCCCGGCTGGCCCGCCGCCCGACATCCACGCCCGGCTGGCCCGCCGCCTCGAACGCTGGGTCGAGAGCGCCCGCGAAGCGGGGCTCGACGACCGCGCCATCGAAGCCCTGATGCGCTCGGGCCTTCAGGACCGGACCGAGAGGGGAGTGGCGTGACCGCTCCCCACTTTGCCATCGAGACGTCCGGCCTCGGCAAGCGGTTCGCCCAACGCTGGGCCCTCGAGGACTGCAGCGTGTCGGTTCCCGTGGGACGGCTCTCGGCCCTCGTCGGACCGAACGGTGCCGGCAAGACGACCCTCCTGCGGCTGCTCGTCGGTCTGCGGGCCCCGAGCGCCGGGCGCGCCGAGGTGACCGGCCGGGCGCCGGCACAGCGGTCCGAGTTCCTCGCCGACGTCGGGTTTCTCGCCCAGGACGCACCTCTCTACCGGCGCCTGAGCGCCGACGAACACCTCCGGGCGCTGGCCGGCATGAACGTCCGCTGGGAACCCGATGTCGCCCGGGCGCGGCTCGGCACGCTCTCCATCCCGCTCGACCTTCCGGTGGCGAAGCTGTCGGGGGGCCAACGCGCCCAGGTCGCCCTGGCGCTCACCCTGGCCAAGCGCCCGCGGGTGCTGCTTCTCGACGAGCCGGTCGCCGCGCTCGACCCCCTCGCCCGACGCGAGTTCCTCGCTTCGCTGGCCGAGGTGGTGGCCGACGGCGACCTCACCGTCCTGCTCTCCTCGCACCTCGTACACGACCTCGAGCGGATCTGCGACCACTTGATCCTCCTCGCCCGCGGCCACACCCAGCTCTGCGGGGACATGGACGAGATCCTCGCGACCCACCGTCTGGTGACGGGGCACCGGTGTACCGATGCCGAGCTCCGCCGGCGCTTCGAGGTGGTCCGGGCCACCCATACCGAGCGGCAGACGACCGCCGTGGTCCGGACGGTCGGCCCCCGGCACGACCCCGACTGGCAGATCCAAGAGATCGGCCTCGAGGAGATCGTGCTCGCCTACATGGGCGCCGAGACCGAGTTGAGCGCGGGGCCCATGAGCCTCGTCGGGAGGGCATCGTGAACGCACTCGTGTGGCGCCTCCACCGCGGCCAGGGGACGGTCGGCTCGGTTGGATTGCTCGGGCTCGCGGTCGTGCTCGCCATTACCGGCGTCGTGATGGCCAATGAGTACCACTCGGCACTGTCGACATGTGGCGCCAGCCACTCGTGCGCGTTGCTCGGGCGCACCCTCTTCCAGGGAGACGGGTTCGTCAAGAACCTCGTGAGTGCCACCGTCGTCCTGCCCGCGCTCTTTGGGATGCTGATCGGCGCGCCGATGGTCGCGCGGGAATTCGAGAACGGAACCCAGGATCTGGCTTGGACACAGGGGGTCACCCGCCGGCGCTGGCTCTCGGTCAACGTGGGGTGGCTTCTCGGCGCCGCGGCAACGTGGGGCGCGATCGTCGCCGTGTTGGTCACGTGGTGGCGGGCCCCGGAGAACGCCCTCAACGGCGGCGCGTTCACCCCTGGCCAGTTCGACATCCAGGGGATCGTGCCGATCGCCTACGCAGTCTTCGCCATGGCACTCGGGGTCGCGGCGGGAGCGGTCTTCCGGCGGGTGCTGCCGGCCATCGTGACAGCGCTCACCGGCTTCGTGGCGGTTCGGGTTCTGGTGACCCTCTACCTGCGACCTCGCTACCAGTCGCCGCTCACCGCACGGCAGTCGCTCACCTCGAGTGGCCTACCCAACACGGACTGGGTGTTGTCCCAGTCGATCACCGGTCCGGGACGCGCGCTCCCCGGGCGGGGCACGCACGCCCTGGCCCAGGTCACGCCGTCCAATCCGCCCTGTGCGAAACACGGCAGCAGCCAGGGCCTCCTCAGCTGCCTCAATCATTCGGGGTTCGCCCGGGTGTTCACATACCAGCCCGGGCATCGGTTCTGGGCCTTCCAGGGGATTGAGGCGGCCATCTTTCTCGCCCTCGCCGCACTGGTGCTCGGCGTCGCCTACTGGCGAGTGGTGGCCACCGACGCCTGAGCGCCCAGCCGGTCGGCCCGACCCGGGGGGCCGGCACTACGGTCGCCGGCATGGAAATCGCCGAGTGCTCGTGCTGCGGCGAGTCACGGGTTGGATTGGTCGCCCTCCACTGTCATGAGGAGATCAAGATCTGTGACGCCTGTCTCGACTGGCTTCAGTCGAGACGCGACTCGCAACAGCGCGCCCACACTGGGGGTTGGATGGTGACCGGATTCGAGCCGGTCTTCACCGTGGCCGACGTCGAACGGGCCGCCGACCACTACGTGAAGCTGGGGTTCGAGATCCATTCTCATGACCACGCCCACGCCTTTGCGCACCGGGACCGACATCTCACGATCCATCTCGCCGCGGCCGATCCCGAGCTCGGGCCCCGCCCGGGCACGCTCTACATCCACTGCCACGACGCCGACGAGGTGGCCGGGGAGTGGCGGCGGGCCGGGCTCCGCGTCGAGGGCCCGGAGGACTCCGACCACGGCAAGCGGGAGGGAACCCACGTCGATCCGGACGGGAACCGCATCCGGTTCGGATCCCCCCTGCGGGCCGACTGAGACCCGACCCGGCCGTGGGGACGGCGCACGAAGGGCAGGCCGCCGGACGCCGGGTGGTGATCGTCTCGGGCGCGCCGGGGGCGGGGAAGACCACGATCGCCACCGGCTTGGCCCCACTGCTCGGCCTGCCGCTTCTGGCCAAGGACCTGATCAAGGAGGCGCTCTGGGACGCCCTCGACCCGCCGGTGGCGGACCTCGCCTGGTCCCGCCGCGTCGGGGCCGCCGCCATGGAGGTCCTCTGGAGCGTGGCGGCGCAGTGCCCGGCCGTGGTCCTCGAGGCCAACTTCCGGCCGGCGAGCGCCTACGAGCAGGAGCGCCTCCGCGCCCTCGGCGGTACCGTCGTCGAGGTCTACTGCTCGTGTCCGCCCGAGGAGGCCGCCCGCCGGTATGCGGCCCGGGCCGCCGGGGAAGGCCACCATCGCGCCCACGTGCTCCCGGTGCTCGACCCCGAGCTCCTCGCCGAGTTCGACCGGCCGATGGGCGTGGGCGAGCTCGTCAGCCTCGACACGACGGCACCGGTCGACGTCGACCGGCTGGCGCGGACCGTCTCGGCGCTGCTCGCTCGTTGAGCCCACCGTCAGGGCGACGGGGCGCGCGTCGGCCGCCCGCTGCCGGTTCGTATTCGGGGCCCGTCGACCGACCGGCCACAATGGCCCCGTGGCAGACGGGCAGTTCCCGGCCGTCGTGGACAACCTCGAGGTGAACGAGGTGAACGACGGGCTCATCATCTACGATTCGGCGACCGACCGGGTCCACCACCTGAACTCGACCGCCGCGATCGTCTTCACGATGTGTGACGGGCAGACGAGCGCCGAGTCGATCGCCCGGGTCTTGTCCGAGGGGTTCGGCTTGGAGGAGTCGCCGATCGCGCACGTCACCGCCTGCCTCGACCGGCTGTCGGCGCAGGGCCTGCTCCAGTAGCGCTCAGCGGGAGCCCCGCCAGGAAAGCACCCGCCCGGGGGTCCCGGCGGTGCAGCCGTTGTCACAGATCAAGAGCTCCTAGTCGCCGCCGTAGGTCTGGTGGGTGAGCGCCTCGAGCTGCTGGTTGATGGTCGCGGCGCCCTGGTGCACGGGGACGAGCACGCTGACGAGGGGAGCACCCGCCGGTGCCGGTCGGCGGCGCTTCGCCCAGAACCGTTCCCTGGCGTCCCTGAGCGACTCCTCAACCCTGGCGACGATGACCTCGGGGCGCACGTCGTCCCGCTCCACGCGTTCGCGAGCGGCCGCCGAGTACCGTCGGTGGGCCTCGTCGTCGTCCCACAGGACCCCGAGGCCGCGCAGCCACCCGCCGATCCCGGCCTCCCGAGGCACGAGGATCCCGCCGGCGCCGACGACCTCGCGGAAACCCTCATCGTCGTAAGCAAGGGCCGGGATCCCGCTCACCTGGGCCTCGGTGACCACCCGGGGCCGGGAGAGGTCGTCGTATGGGGCGAGCAGGAGGCGGGTGCGGGCGTAGTGCTCACGGGCATCGTCGACCGGTCCGGTCACCTCGACGTTCCCGAGGCTGGCGGCCATTCCCTGCAGCTCATGCAGGTAGCGCGGAGGCAGGTTCCAGGAGCGGAGGAAGACGAAGGGGATGTCCGGCCGCGAGGCCGCCAGCGTGATCGCGACCCGGACGCCCTTCTCCGTCACGGGGTTGACGAAGAGGACGACCCCGCCCGTCGGCTCGGTCCGGTACAGGTCGGGCTCGACGAGCGGCGGCACCGTGATCGCGGTGAATCCCGCCGCCCAGGCGGCCACCGTCTTCGTGTCCGCACACCCCCACACCACCTGGGGTTCGATCATCGGCTCGTCCAAGAGCTCGAGCGCGAACGTGTCGTGCAGGAAGAGCACACACGGGATGCGGTCGCGAGCCGCCCTCACAAGCCCGCGCGTCCAATCGTGGAACCACCGGCCGCCCGCGTTCACGACGACGACGTCGGGCCGCCACCGCTCGAGGACCTGGTGCAGAGCCTGTTCCGGCGACACCTGGGAGGCGACCCACACCCGGTAGCCACCCATGTCGAGCGGCTCGACCCCTCCGCGTCTTCCCGAGCCCATCAGGGGCGGCAGATTCTTCGGAGGAGCCACCACCGCGACGTCGTGGCCGAGGGCGCCAAGGCGGCGGGCGAGTTGGTCGGTGTTGCGTTCGATGCCGCCCACCTCGAAGTGCTGTTTCCCGGCGAAGAGGATCCTCACAGGTACCGGACCCCGTGGCGGACAGAGGCGTCGGTCCTTCCGACGCAGCACCCCAACTCGTAGAGCCAGTTGACCCGGGTCGTCGCAGACCAGACGTCGGTCATGGCCCCCCGGGCCATGTGGCGGTATCGCTGCCGCACCTCGGCTGCAGTGGGTGGCTGTATCCCGACCGAGCGATGCCGCACGTAGAGCGCCGGCCCCGCTTGTCCATCCACAAACCCGCGGCCGAGGACCCGTCCCGGGCGCCAGTGGAGGCGGTAGTGGACAACCGCGGCAGGCTCGATCTGGGGTTCGTAGCCCGCCTCGATCGCTCCATGCACGGGCCCGAAATCCACCAGCTCAGCCAGCCACGACCGTTGCCGCGAGGGCGGTCCGATGATCTTTGGTCCAGGGCGGCCCCAAACGAGCTTTCGGGCCATGGAGGATCTCCTCGGCCCGCGCCCCGAGAACAATGCGGGCCTGACTCTCGACGTGTTTCGCGTCATATAGATGGAGCGCCCATTCCCGCTGGTATGCCAGTTCCGCGAGCACTTCCAGGTACATCACCGAGTCGGCGCGGCTTGCCCAGGGTGCCCGGCGTTGGACGGAGATCTCCTTCGGGAAGTCAAAGGGCCATGACCTGAGCGATATCGACTCAATGGGCTCGGACAACTCCTTGGTCAGCTCGTCGAGAGACGCCGAACTCGCCCGCGCCACCGAGGCGCGGACCCTTGTCACGAGGGCTTCCGCTGCGGCGTCACCCAGGGTCTTGACGTCGTGCTCAATCGGTGATGGTGGTATGCCAAGTTCGATCAGCTCGATTCGGTGCCGATCGACAACCTGGTGGTCACTAGAGGCAGAAACGACCACAGCCCACCCAAGATGGTGGGCGATGCCCAACCGCATGCCCCCAATCTAGATTCGCAGCTGTTGCCTCGTTGGATACCATGAACGGCGATCGGTACGCTCATCACTCCTTCACCTCCGGACTGCAACGTGGATCCCAAACTTCGCGAATATCTGCGTTCGGTCTTGCCGGCACGCGTTGTTGGATCCCTGATGCGGCGGAAACACGGACCGGAGATCGCGTCGCCATCGGACGTGAAGTATTGCTATCGCATCCTTCTAGGGCGAGAGCCGGATCCGGCCGGGCTTCGGCACTACACCGACATGGTGACTCGGCAACCCGTCGCCATGGCGACCCTCTTCGAGCTGTTCATTCGGTCTCCTGAGTTCAGATCGCGTCTGAGGGATACGTACTTCTGGTCGTCGGACCAGCTCGAGCTAGTACACCTCGTCGGGGGCCATTCGCTGTACGTGTCGCGCAACGGAGATCCAGACATCAGTGGTGCGATCAAGAAGACCGGCGAGTATGAGCCGGACGTCACCGCAGCTCTGCAGTTCCACCTGTCCGAGGGTGATTGCTTTGTCGATGTCGGCGCTTCGATCGGCTACTTCACCATCTTGGCTGGCTGCGCAGTCGGGGAGCGCGGACGCGTCATCGCATGTGAGCCCGGCCCACAGAACCAGTCGACACTCCTGTTGAACATCGCCCTCAATCACCTCACGAACGTCGAAGTCGCGCCGGTGGCTTTGAGCGATCAGAGAGGGGTTGTCTCATACAGTCGGCTCGGAAGCAACGGCGCCATATCCTCCTACCAGGCAGATGTCGATTCCATCGTCACGGGTGACTTGGTGCAGGCGAAGAGCATGGACGAGCTGCTCGCGAACGCTGATCGGGTCGACGTCATCAAGATCGATGTCGAAGGGGCCGAAGGCAAGGTCTTGGAGGGTGCACGCGCCACGCTCGGTCGCTTTCACCCAAAGCTGTTCTTCGAGTTCACTCCGGCGGCCCTTGAACTCACATCGGCCGTCACCGGCAGCGACCTCCTTCATCGACTCGAGAGCTTCGGCTACGGGTTCACCGTCCTTACGGGCAGGGCAGGTCCAGTAGAAGATCTCGACCAGGACCGGGCCGAGGAGGTAATGACCAAGTTCGAGAGGCTTGGCGGACAGCACATCGACGTTCTGGCTATCGCGGGGACCGTCACCCGGCGCTAACGGCAATCCTGCCGAGGTGTGGCGAGGGTCAAGTTGGGCAGCCCGCGAACGCCATCGATGGCCCGAGCTCTCCAAAAGACACTCAGTAGTGCCAGGGGTATTTGGACCAGTCCGGGGAACGCTTCTCCAAGAATGCGTCCCGACCCTCTTTGGCTTCCTCTGAGCCGTAGGCGAGCCGGGTCGCCTCCCCGGCAAAGAGCTGCTGGCCGACCAAGCCGTCGTCGATCAGGTTGAACGCGAACTTGAGCATCCGCTGGGAGGTTGGGCTCTTGGCGTTCACCTCGGCGGCCCATTCAAGGGCCACGTGCTCAAGATCGGCGTGCGGCACCACCGCATTGACCGCGCCCATCTGAAACGCCTCCTCGGCGGTATAGGTCCGGGCGAGGAAGAACACCTCCCGTGCTCGTTTCTGGCCGACCTGGCGGGCGAGGTAGGCGGAACCGAAACCACCGTCGAAGCTGGCGACGTCGGCATCGGTCTGCTTGAACCGCGCGTGCTCGGCGCTTGCCAACGTCATGTCGCAGACCACGTGCAGGGAGTGGCCACCGCCGGCCGCCCAGCCAGGGACCACGCAGATCACCACCTTGGGCATGAACCGGATGAGGCGCTGGGCTTCCAGGATGTGGAGGCGCCCGACGCCGGGGGATCCCGGGTCGCTCTCCTCGTACTGATACCCGTCCGCGCCCCGGATCCGCTGGTCACCGCCAGAGCAGAACGCCCAGCCACCGTCGATGGGGGAGGGGCCGTTGCCGGTCAACAGCACGCACCCGACATCGGCGCTCTGCCGGGCATGATCGAGGGCCGCGCACAGCTCATCGACGGTGTGAGGTCGGAAGGCATTGCGGACCTCGGGCCGATTGAAGGCGATCCGCACCGTCCCGTGGGCAAGGGCTCGGTGGTAGGTGATGTCGGAGAAATCGAAGCCGGGAACCGCAGTCCAGGCCTCTGCGTCAAAGAGCTCGGAAATCATCATTCCGAGCCTACGAGCAGTTCCGATTCGCCCCGTGGTCCGGACTTGGCGATGTGACGGGATCCAGACCATCGGGACTCTCGGACACACGAAAAGCACACGAACCTCGACAGTGCGTTCGCAACCCGCCGCCTAAGCAGACTCGCTGCCGAGGCGACGGGTCACGCCTGGGAGAACGGATTGGACCCACCTGCACTGCCTCCAGCCTGACCGTTGCCCTGCTGGCCCCGGCTGTCCCCACCGCCGATAATGCACATTATGTCAAGTTGGCCTGGTCATCCTGGGGCCCCCTCGCCCGTTCGGGCCAGAACTGCTACGTCCTGGCCGTCTAGAGCACCGGAGCGACCACACCAAAAGCCGCCGTGGATCGGCTGTTCGAGGATCAGGTGGCTTCGCCGCAGAAGGCGGCTCAGAGCCGCTGGGGTGTATCCGACGGCACCCGGCGGGTTCAGCGGGTCACAAATGCGGCATCCCCGTTGCCACCGGTGGTCGAAGGTCAGTTCGGCCCCTGTCTTCCGTGCCAGTCGCCGTGCCGTCCGGTCGACTACGAAGAAGGTGGCGAAGACCCGTCCGGTGGGCGCGAGCAATCTTTGGAACTCGGTGAGATAACAGAGGATCTCCTCGGCGAACATGTGGGTGAACACCGACTGCAGGATGATCCGGTCGGCAACGCCGTCGTCCATCGGGAACCGAACGTCCAGGGCGGACAGGGTTCCCGATGGGTTGTAGAAGGAGTTCTTCACGGGTAGGTGCTCGAATCGGGCGTTCTGGTATCGGACGCCGATGTTTGCTCGGCACCACGAGATGCTTGGTTCGATGATGTCGACTCCGACATAGGTGCCTCCCGGTCCGATGCGCTGAAGCAGCGGAATCGCGTCCCTGCCTACGCCACAGCCGACCTCGAGAATGGTTTGACCGGGTTCGATTGGGCAGTACCTCGCATAGGCAGCTTGATGGGCGTCGGAGATCGCACCCCAGGACTCGCCGCCTGCCCCGGTGAGGAGGGCCAGGTCTTCGGGGATCGCAAAGCCATGGAACTCGAAGGTCCCATGGGGCGGGTTGATGTCGCCGCCTGTGGTCATGGGATGTTTCCCGTGAAAGCTCCTTCTGGGAGCTCCGCTGCCCGATCTGTTGTGTGACGCACTCCCGAGGTGCCCGCTCGCATTCCGGCTAATTCACTCCCACAGACTCGTAGAGCGCGTTCACCAGGCGCACCGCGCGGGGATCGGGTTGGAGACCGTCCGCCATCTTGTTGTTGACATACCCGCATGCGATGCGGTTCTCGGGGTCGGCGAAGCCCACAGCTCCGCTGGTTCCGGGGTGGCCGAACGACCCGACGCCGCCGTAGGGGAAGAGCGACGAGTGCACCCAGAAACCGACACCGATCTTTATCTCGACCGGGAGGCCGCCCGACGCAAACACCATGTCCGGCCCGTTGGTCTGGGGGGTCCGTGCCACCTCCAGTTGGAACGGTGACAAGAGTGCATCGGAGGGTCCGCCGTCAACCGGACCGAGCACGGCGGCGTACAACCGTGACAGGGAACGGGCGTTGGTGATCCCGTTCCCCGCTGGTTGCTCTGTTTCAAAGGTGGCCGGCTCATTGACCCAGTCGGCCAACTGCCCGATCGACCCGTTGAGACTCGAAGTGCGGGCGAGCAGGGTGTCCGGCTCCCCCTGTCCCTGAGCCGACGGTGGGAGCACCAGCGGGACGACTCGGTCGACCAATCCTCGGGGCAGACCGATCCACATCTCCAGATCCAGTGGCGCCGCGATCTCCTCGGCCAGGAAACGGCCGACCGACCGACCTTCGGCTCGGCGGAACAGCTCCCCCACCAACCAGCCGAACGTAAGTGCGTGGTACCCGTAGGCGGTTCCCGGTTCCCAATACGGACGTTGCGCGGCCAACGCGGCGCAGACCGGGTCCCAAGAGAGGATCTCCTCGGGTGAGAGCTTGCGATCGATTGTCGGCAGGCCGACCTGGTGCGAGAGCAGCCATCTCACCGGCACGTGTTCCTTGCCCGCTTGCCCGAACTCCGGCCACCACCGGGCCACCGGATCGCCCAAATCGAGCACTCCCCGCTGGACCGCCATGTGGAGGCAGAGCGCCGTGATCCCCTTGGTGGCCGAGAACACCACCTGCAGGGCGTCCTCCCCGTAGGGTTCGTCCGACTCGGGGCCCTGCCGCCCTCCTCGGAGGTCGACCACGACCTCGCCATCGACGTGCGCGCAGAATCCGGCGCCCAAGTCGAGTCCTTCGTCCAAGTTGGCCGCGAAGGCATCCTTCACTCGGCCGAACCCCCGAGCGGCATACCCTTCCAAGGCGGTCAAAGCGGTGAACTCCCCCCTCACCTGTGTTCGGGGGTACGCGGGCCGTTGCGGCTCGTTCTCTCCCCCGCCTACTGTCCCGATCCTCGAAACAGCACCAGGCTACGCGGGACTACCCGTGGCAACCCGGCCGGTCCAGGAGGTGGGATGGCATTCGACGGCCTCGGGATGCATCTCGGGAACCTTCCGCGGCTCTCGCCGGCAAGGTCCCGCTCGATCAGTCCTGAGAATCTGGACGGTCGACCCGGTGGCGGTGCCATGGCCACCGAGGGCACCGGCGCCCAGGCGGCCCGGGAGCTCGGCGAAGGCTGGAAGGTCTCTCCTTCGTTGTCGCTCGAAGCGGGTCAGGAGGTCGAGCTGGCCGACATCGAGGGACCCGGCGCCATACAGCAGATCTGGATGACCCCGGCCAAACCCTGGCGCCGACTGATCCTGCGGATCTTCTGGGACGACCAGGACCATCCGTCAGTCGAGTGTCCGGTCGGCGACTTCTTCGCCTGCGGCTGGGAGACGTTCGCGCAGGTGAGCTCGTTGGCGGTGTGCGTCAATCCAGGCTCGGGTTTCAACTGTTACTGGGAGATGCCCTTCCGACGTCGTTGTCGGATCACAATTCTCAACCGCAGCGACGATGCGGCCCTCCTCTACTACCAGATCAACTACACCCTGACCGAGGTGCCCGAGGACGCCGCCTACTTCCACGCCCAGTTCCGCCGGACCAACCCGCTGGCATCCAAGGACGTCCACACCTTGCTCGACGGCGTCCAAGGGGCGGGGCACTACGTGGGCACCTACATGTGCTGGGGCAGCAACAACAACGGATGGTGGGGCGAGGGCGAGATCAAGTTCTACCTGGACGGCGAGGAGCCGTACCCCACCATTTGTGGCACCGGGGTCGAGGACTATTTCGGCGGCTCCTACGGCTTCATCGTCGACCGTCAGTACGTGGAGTTCACGACTCCGTACGCCGGGCTGCCACAGGTCATCCGTCCCGACGGCGTCCTGCGCTCCCAGCAGCGGTTCGGGATGTACCGCTGGCACGTCGTCGACCCAATCCGCTTTTCTCGGGAACTGCGGGTCACGATCCAGGCCCTGGGATGGCGCTCAAAGGGGCGGTACCTCGCGCTCCAGGACGACATCGCGTCCGTGTCCTACTGGTACCAAACGTTGCCCACCGCGCCGTTCCCATCACTCGGCGCCCCCGACGAGCTCGAGATCATCTAGCCCTGCGAGCGGCAGGGGTCGATCGCTTCGTCCTTGAACTCGACGCGGTTCGGTCGCCTTGAGGGCGCGGGACGGTGGGCTCGAAATGACTATAATCATGGTCATGACAGAGACGCTACCCCTCGCCGAGATCAAGGCCCATCTCTCCGAGATCGTTGACCGAGTCGAGCACGAGCACGATCGCGTCGTGCTCACCCGTAACGGTCGAGCAGTCGCCATCATCATGAGCCCCGAGGACCTGGAGGCACTGGAGGACACGTTGGAACTGTTGTCCGACCCGAAAGCCCTCAAAGAGATCAAGAGGGCGAGAGAAGACGTCGCACTTGGCAAGGTCGTAAGCGCCGAGGAACTCCGCGCCCGGTACTTGAAGCAGTGAGTGAGCCGGCGTACCGGCTCCTCATGGCCGCCGGAGCGGAACGGGCTCTGGCACGGCTTCCCGAGAAGGCGGCCGCAGCAGTGGTCGAGTTTGTGACCGGGCCACTGCTCGAAGGTCCCCGTGCGGTAGGGCACCCGTTGCGGCGGGAGCTGACCGGGCTGTGGGCGGCGCGTCGAGGTCCATACCGGGTGGTCTACGAAATCGACGACGATGCCAAGACGATCAGTGTCCTACGCGTCGACCACCGCGCCGACGTGTACCGCTCCCGGTGATCTCGCGTCCGGGCTGACGGTCACGACCCCCTCGTCGGAGCGAGTTGGACCCATGTCCGC
>Ga0310037_10000816_pt1 | contig 18106 bp, 10 predicted proteins | sample Sb_taG_11_FD_200239 | JGI IMG/M metagenome (GOLD analysis project Ga0310037, IMG submission 200239) | Peat soil microbial communities from Weissenstadt, Germany - Sb_50d_3_AS metaG (v2) (version 2) | ecosystem: Environmental > Terrestrial > Soil > Wetlands > Peat | place: Germany: Weissenstadt...
CGATAGCTGCCCGGATCTTCCGCGTGAGCCGGATCTTCCGCGCAAATGGGGCGCTGGCGCACTTCTGGGGGCTTCGGGACGACGGCCGCGCACGGGCATCGCGGTGGCGGCAGCGCGACTGGGCGGGTATCTGCTCAGGCGTCGATGCGGGCGGGATCCAGCTCGGCGGCGGCGCTGACGATGAAGTCGCGGCGGGGGGCCACGTCGGTCCCCATCAGCAGGCTGAACATCTCGGTGGCGGCGGCCGCGTCCTCGATCCTGATCCGGCGCAGCGTGCGGTGCCGGGGATCCATGGTCGTCTCGGCCAGCTGCTCCGCGTCCATCTCGCCCAGGCCCTTGTACCGCTGCACCGGCTCCCTCCAGCGCTGGCCGCGCCGTTCCAGGTCGAGCAGCGTGCGGTTCAGCTCGGCGTCGGAGTACGTGTACCGGTACTTGTCCTGGCCCTTGCGGACGCTGGTCAGCTCGATGCGGTGCAGCGGCGGGACCGCCGCGAAGACCCGGCCCGCCTCCAGCATCGGCCGCAGGTACCGGTGGAACAGCGTGAGCAGCAAGGTACGGATGTGAGCTCCGTCAACGTCAGCGTCCGCCATAAAGACGATCCGCTGGTACCGGGCGGAGTCCAGGTCGAACGTGCTGCCCGAGCCGGCGCCGATGACCTGGATGATCGAGGCGCACTCGGCGTTCTTGAGCATGTCGGCGAGCGAGGCCTTCTGCACGTTGAGGATCTTGCCGCGGATCGGCAGCAGGGCCTGGAACTCCGAGTCGCGGGCCAGCTTGGCGGTGCCGAGCGCGGAATCGCCCTCCACGATGAACAGCTCGCTCCGGTCGTCGGCCGAACGGCAGTCGACCAGCTTGGCCGGCAGCGACGAGCTGGCCAGCAGCGACTTGCGCCGCTGGTTGTCGCGGTGCTCGCGGGCGGCGATGCGGGCCTGCGCGGCCGCCATCACCTTGTCCAGCAGCGCGCGGGGCTTCCTGGCGCCGCGCGGCGGCTTCTCCAGGTAGGACCGCAGCTCCGCGCCGACTACCTGGGCCACGATCCGGGACGCGGCCGGGGTGCCGAGCACCTCCTTGGTCTGCCCCTCGAACTGCGGCTCGGGTACCCGGACGGAGACCACCGCGACCAGGCCCTCGAGCACGTCCTCCTTGATCACGTCGCCGTTCTTGTTCAGCCGGGCCGCGCGGAGCTGCTCGTTGAGCGTGCGGACCAGGGCCCGCTCGAACCCGGCCACGTGGGTGCCGCCGTGCGGGGTGGCGATGACGTTCACGAACGAGCGGACCACGGTGTCGTAGCCGCTCCCCCACTGGACGGCCACGTCGACCTGCAGCTCGCGCTCCACGTCGGTGGGCGTCATGTGCCCGCGGTCGTCGAGCACCGGGATGGTCTCGGTGAAATTCCCCGATCCGGTCAGCCGGATCACGTCGGTGACCGGCTCGCCGGTGGTCAGGTGCGCGCAGAACTCGCTGATGCCGCCGTCGAAGCAGAACTCGGCCTCACGGGGTTCCGGGCCCGCCTCGTGGATGGCGATGCCGAGGCCGGGGACCAGGTAGGCGGTCTGCCGGGCGCGCTCGGCCAGGACGTCGAAGCTGAACCGGGCGTCGCGCAGGAACACCTGCCGGTCCGGCCAGAACCGGATACGCGTCCCGGTGGCTTTCCTGGCTCTGCCGATTGAGGCTGGCCGCCCGAGATCACGCAACCCTGACCGCCTGGTGAAGTCGGCCGCGGGCCCGGGCCCGGCGAACTCGCCGGTGACGCCGCGGCGGAAGCTGGCCCCCCAGGTCCGGCCCTCCCGGTCCACCTCGACGTCCAGCCGCTCGGCCAGCGCGTTGACCACCGAAGCGCCCACGCCGTGCAGCCCGCCGGAGGCGGTATACGAGCCGCCGCCGAACTTGCCGCCCGCGTGCAGCCTGGTCATCACCAGCTCCACGCCGGACAGCTTGGTCTTGCGTTCGACGTCGACCGGGATGCCCCGGCCGTTGTCCCGGACCTCGGCCGAGCCGTCCGCGTGCAGGATCACCTCGATGCGCGTGCAGTACCCGGCCAGCGCCTCGTCCACGGCGTTGTCGAAGATCTCCCACAGGCAGTGCTGCAGGCCCCGGCCGTCGGTGGACCCGACGTACATCCCGGGACGCTTGCGCACCGCGTCCAGTCCCTCGAGCACCGACAGGTGCCGGGCGGTGTAGGCGCCGTCAGCGGGCACGACGGGCCGCCGGGCGGCGGTGGCGGTGGCGGTGGCGGTAGTGAGGGCGGTCACGGCCGGGCCGATCTCCTTCCGGGAAGGGGCCCCGCTGAGGGGCCTCATCGAACAGAGTAGCGTTAGCGGCCGGGTGCGCGGGGCGTGCCACGCGGCTGAGCCCGCGAAATGCTTTTATCTGCCCGCTATCCGGGTATAAGTCCTCAAGACACACGGTGCCTGTGTGCCGCCGGGATCACGTGCCCGGCGGGACACGGGCACCGTGCGTCAGCGCCGCAAAAAGTCAACACGTAGCGCCCGGATCCGGTTTCGCTTGTGGCGTACATACGCCGGGTAGGGAACGCATGGCCCGGGGTATGTGTTGCACTGGACGGTAGGCGTTAGACCGCGTTGGAACCAAGGAGGCGACGTTGACTGGAGCGATAGCCCCGACAAGGCCGCTGACTGCCCTGGACATCTGCGACCGCTGCGGCGCCCAGGCGTATGTCCGCGTGCTGCTCGCCAATGGCGGGGAACTGCTGTTCTGCGCGCACCACGGCCGCGTGCACGCCGAGGCGCTGGCCAAGGTCGCGGTCGACATCCAGGACGAAAGCAACCGGCTGTCCGAGCCGCAGCCGCAGTAGAGCGCGAATAGCCTGGCCGGCACCGGTGTTATCCGGGTTCGGCCGCCGGCATGAAGCGCCGACGCCAGTAGTGACCTGGCGTCGGCTTTTTCATGCCCGCCGGTCGTCAGTCCAGGTAGTCGCGCAGCACCTGGGAACGGGAGGGGTGGCGCAGCTTGGACATGGTCTTGGACTCGATCTGCCGGATCCGCTCGCGGGTGACCCCGTAGACCTTGCCGATCTCGTCCAGCGTCTTGGGCTGCCCGTCGGTCAGCCCGAACCGCATCGAGACCACGCCGGCCTCGCGCTCGGACAGCGTGTCGAGGACCGAATGCAGCTGCTCCTGCAGCAGCGTGAAGCTGACCGCCTCGCCGGGCTGGATCGCCTCGGAGTCCTCGATCAGGTCACCGAACTCGCTGTCGCCGTCCTCGCCGAGCGGGGTGTGCAGGGAGATCGGCTCGCGGCCGTACTTCTGCACCTCGATGACCTTCTCCGGGGTCATGTCGAGCTCGACGGCCAGTTCCTCCGGGGTCGGCTCGCGGCCCAGGTCCTGGAGCATCTGGCGCTGCACCCGGGCCAGCTTGTTGATCACCTCGACCATGTGCACCGGGATGCGGATGGTGCGGGCCTGGTCGGCCATGGCGCGGGTGATCGCCTGCCGGATCCACCAGGTGGCGTACGTGGAGAACTTGTAGCCCTTGGTGTAGTCGAACTTCTCCACCGCGCGGATCAGGCCCAGGTTGCCCTCCTGGATGAGGTCCAGGAACAGCATGCCGCGGCCGGTGTAGCGCTTGGCCAGCGACACCACCAGGCGGAGGTTGGCCTCGAGCAGGTGGTTCTTGGCCCGGGTGCCGTCCTCGGCGATCCACTCCAGGTCGATCCGCTGGTCGGTGGTCAGGCTCCGGCCGCCCTCGGCGAGCTTCTCCTCGGCGAACAGCCCGGCCTCGATCCGCTTGGCCAGCTCGACCTCTTGCTCGGCGTTGAGCAGCGGCACCTTGCCGATCTGCTTCAGGTAGTCCTTGACCGGGTCGGCGGTAGCGCCCGCCACGGCCACCTGAGCGGCCGGCAGGTCATCGTCGTCGTCGCCGAAGACCAGGATCTCCTCGTCCTCGCCGCCGGCGTCCGGGGTGATCTTGACCACGCGCGCGCCGGGCTCTCCGGGGCCTTCGGCCTCGGCGTCCGCCTCCGCGGCGGCCTCCGGCTCCACCCCTTCGAGCACGTCCACGCTCTCCGCGTCGGCGCCCTCCAGGTCGTCACCGGTCAGGTCATCGGCGGCCGACGCCACGTCGGCCAGATCGGGCTCGTCCAGGTCACCTTCGGCGAGCGCGGCCTGGATGTCAGCGTCGTCCGCGTCGAGGTCGGCGAATTCGACCTCGTCGTCGTCGAGATCCGCAGGTTCTAGATCTGCGGTGTCCAGATCGGCCGCGCCGTCCTTATCGAGATCCACCGCGGCCACGCTGGCGTCCGCGTCGGCGCGCACCTCGGAACCAGGCTCAGGCCCACCGGTGTTCCGGGGTCCAGGACCGGCCGGCCCACCCGGCACCGCCGCCTCATCCTCGACGGCCATGGGCTGCTGGCCCGACGTCCTGGGGCGCTTCCGCGCTGCGGAGTTAGCAGCGCTCACGACCACGGTCACCCCTTCCTTGGCTGGCTAGCTGCCGTTCGGACTGGTTCAACCCGCGTCTCTCCCACATCATCACCATAGGCGGCGGCCGGGAGTGACTTGTACGCCTCCGCCCGGGGAAGGGGGCAGGAAATTCGCGGGGGTCACGGCGGCCCTGCCGCAGGCCGGTGCATGACCAGCACGGTTACGTCATCGTCCTGCTCATGGCCGGCGAGCATCCGGTCGACGAGGTAGCGGAGCAGCCGCTCCGGGTGGGCGAGCAGTTCCTCATCGGCGCGTGCGGCCACCGCGGCCAGTTCTTCCAGACCGGCGTCCAGGCCGCGGTTCCTGTTCTCGACCAGGCCGTCGGAATAGAAGACCGCCGTGCTGCCGGGCCGCATGCTGAACGCGTGCTGCCGGCGCGGGCTGGCCCAGCCGAGCGGGGTGCCCGCCTCTACCTGGTCGAAGCGCGGCGGGCTGCCGCCCCCCAGCACCAGGGCGGGCAGGTGACCCGCGTTGCCGAGCAAGCCCTCGCCGGTCACCGGGTCGATGACCAGGTAGGCCACGGTGGTGACCTGCTCCTCCTCCTCGGTGGCGCTGAACAGCCGGTCGAGCCCGCCGAGGACGGCGGCCGGGCGCCCGTCGGTCAGCGCCAGCGCGCGCAGCGCGTTGCGCACCCGGCCCATCCCGGCCGCGGCGGTGAGCCCCTTGCCCATGACGTCGCCGACCGCCACCGCCAGCCGCTGGTCGGCGAGCCGGAAAGCGTCGTACCAGTCACCGCCGATCTCCATGTTCCGCGTGACGGGCAGGTACTTGGCCGTCAGGACCAGGCCCGGGACGCTCGGCAGCCGGTCGGGGAGCAGGCTGCGCTGCAGCGTCTCGGCCGTGGTGTGCTCGCGCTCGTACAGCCCGGCCCGCTCGACCGCCAGCTGGCACTGGCCGGCCAGCGCCTCCAGGAAGACCCGTTCCTCCTCGATGATCTTCCGCGGCCGGGAGAACGAGAACCGCAGCGCGCCCAGCGGCGCGCCCGCCGCCAGCAGCGGCAGGCCGACCCAGGAACGCTCGTCGGAGGTCGCCACGACGGTCGCGGGGTCGATCGCCAGCTCGCCCTCGAACTGCCTGCGCAGGTCCTCCGGGTCCTCGACCAGCACCGGCCGCCTCGTCGCGATCGCCCGGGTCATCACGCTCGGGGACTGCAGCGTCAGCGGGCCGCCGGCCGAGTCTGGCGCGCTGGCCAGCCCGTCCTGGTTGACCACCCGCAGCCGCGCGCCGTCGGGCTCCAGCAGCGCGACGGCCGAGCGCAGCGCGCCGATCGCGGTCCGGCCCACCTCGGTGATGACATCGACCACCTGCTCGACGGTGAGCGCCTCGGCCAGCATCGAGGTGGCCTGCTGCAGCCGCGCGGTGCGCAGCGCCGCGGCGGACAGCTGCTCGGTCAGCCGCCCGCGCATCTCCTCGGCCTCTCGCTGGCTGGTGACGTCGGTGCTGGCGCCGACCCACTCGACGATCCGGCCGTCCCGCTCGATCGGCACCGCCCGCACGTCGTAATGCCGGTACGAGCCCGACCTGGTGCGGATCCGGTAGCGGTCGTCGAACACCTTCCCGGTCCGGACGCACTGGCGCCAGTCGCGCTCGACCCGTTCCCGGTCCTCGGGGTGGATCGAGTCCAGCCAGCCGTGGCCGATGTAGTCCTCGGCCGACTGCCCGGTGATCCACCGCCATTCGGGTGAGTCTTCCGTCATCGCGCCGTCGGGGCCGGCCACCCAGACCACCTGGGCACCGGCCTGGACCAGCGAGCGGTAGCGCTCCTCGCTGCGCCGGATCTCCTCCTCGGCCGCGGCCCCGGCGCCGGAAGACAGCACCAGCCCCACGCCGACAATCTCCCCGTCCGGGTCGTGCACGGGGAACCAGGTCGCGGTCAAGGGGGGTCCGGGGGGATGGGTCCCCCCGGGCGCGGGGGGTTTCGGGGGGTCGTCCCCCCGAATCACAGAGTGCTCGGTGACCGGGAGGCCGTCGGCCAGCACCTTGCGCGCCGCGGCTTCGGCCCGGGCCGCCAGATCCTCCGGCCAGACCTCCGACGGGAGCTTGCCGGCGTGGTCTGCCTCGGGCTTCCCGACGATCTGGCCCAGCGCAGCGTTCACCCGGCGGAAGCGCAGGTCAGGCCCGAGAAACGCCAGGCCGACGGGCGCCTGGTGGATCAGGCTCTCCACTAGGTCGGCGTCAGACATATCTCGTTGCCTCGGGAGGGAAGTCTCTGTGCTCACACTGAACACCTGCGTACCGCGCCGGGGGCTGCCATGGGCGGCTCCTTCCCCGGGATCATCGTTCAAGCTGCCTATCAATTAAGCGTGCCACAGACCGGCAATTGGTGCGGCCTGGAAAGCGGATTCGCCGACAGCGAACGCCGTCTACCATGCACCTCAAGCGTATCCGCGTGTCGCGTGCCGTTTATGAGGCGAAATTACAGCGGGCATGACACCGTAGCATAGCGTCCGCATGTCCAGATCTGAGAGGCTATCAGGGTGAGCCCCCAGCGCCGCAGCAGCCAGACCCCGGGCGGCCCAGACCCCGGCAGGTCAGGCGACGGGCCGGGAGGCGGCCCGCGGGGCACGGACGTCCCGCCGCCCAACGCCCTGTTCGCCGAGATGCTGCGGGCGGCCCGCGAGCTGCTGGCCGTGCGCAGCCCGCTCGACGCGGAGCTCATGGTCAGCGAGCTGCTCGGGACGTGGTGGGGGCAGCGATCCTCCCGGACGGGAGGCCGGCGCGCCGCCACGGTCGAGCAGCTGGTCGGCGAGGGGCTGGTGGACTACGCGGCCGGCCAGCGCAGCCCGGCCGCGCTGGCCCTGCTGTCCGGCATCGCCTGCCTCGGCACCCCGCGGCAGGCGGCCAAGGCCGAACGCGCCGCCCTCGGCCTGATCGAGAGCGGCGTGCCGTGCCCCGGCTGGGCGGAGCACGTGGGCGCGGTGACCTGGGCCGAGTGCTATATCAACCCCGACCTCCTCGGCGACCAGGACGAGGTCATCTGCGTGTTCAGCTACGCCGGGGAAGAGCCGCACGCGCTGGTCACCGTCGTGAACTACAACGTCGACGGGATGATCCGGGACGGCTGGGTGACCTCGCGGGTGGACAAGCTGCTCGACCACTGCCGGGAGATGAGCGCCCAGCGCCGGGTTTCCAAGGGAGCCGAGGGCAGGCACGCGTTCCGGCAGGTCGACGCGGGACACGCGCGGCACCTGCTGGAGACCGCGCTGGCCGTGACCGACGGGGCCACGGATCCGCCGGTCAGCGACTCCTTCCCTTCCTACCACGCGTTCATCCGGGCGCGGATCAGGGCCCTGCCGCCCCAGCGCGGCCGCGGCATCTCCGGCGCGACCGGGCCGCGGCGGCAGACGTGGAGCCGGGACCGCCGGGCCATGCTCGCCGCCGAGTTCCTGGCCTCCGACGAGGCCGAGGACCTGTCCGACCGGGGTGCGGCCTCGCACTGCGCGGACCGGATCATCGACTACGGCTGCGACCGGGACTTCGGGCGCCCGCTGCGGATGAGCCCGGTCAAGGTGGAGACGTTCCTGCTCAACTGGCTGCCGCGCAAGGTCATGCTGTCCTTCGCCGAGCAGGACGCGATGCCGCACGTGCTCGCGGCCTGGGTGCGCTGGGCCGGCCGGCGGCGCGGGCTGGACGAGGCGGTGGTGAACGAGACCCTGGAGGCCGTGTTCAACTCGATGGGCATGTTCGCCGAGGCGTACCGTGATCCGGCGGAGTTCGGCCTGGATTACGTGCTGGTCCGGCGGCTGCTGCCGGACGGCGACCTGGAGGCCCTGCCACGGCGCGCGTTCGCCTTCCCGGTGCTGGAGGGCTGGCATTCCGGCACCGACCTGAGCAGCCTGGACCCCGCCGATCCGCGGGACCGGCGTGCCCTGCTGGCCGCCGACCACGCCACGCCGGCGCCCGGCGGGGTCGGCCGGCACATCGAGCGGCACCTGGTGCTGGCCGACCGGCTCTGGCGCGGCGACCCGCCCGAGCTGTGGGAGGCGGCCCAGCGGCTGCTCGACGCCGGCCAGGACCGGCACCTGGTCCTGCACGCGCTGATGGCCGTGCTCGAACACGCCAGCGGGGACGAGGCCGCGCTCGTCGCGGTGCTGCGCGAACTCGACGCCGGCGAGGGCTAGATCCGGGGCCCCCGCGAGCCAAAGGGCGCGCCGCCGCCTGGACTGAGGAGCGACGAAGGAGCGACGAGGGAAGGCGGCGGGTCAAGAGCGCCCGGAGGCGAGCGGGAAAGCAGAGCACCACGCCCCGTTCGGTATCAAAATAATCCGTAACCGCCGCCGCCCGGGGTCTCGATGACGAAGACGTCGCCGGCGCGGACCTGGACCGAATCACAGCCGCGCAGCGAGGTGACCGTACCGTCCGGGTGCTCGATCCAGTGCCGGCCCAGGGCGCCGGGCTGACCGCCGGCCATGCCGAACGCGGGGACGCGGCGGTGGCCGGTCAGCGTGCTGACGGTCATCGGCTCGTTGAACCGGAGCCGGCGGACGCCGCCGTTCCCGCCGTGCCAGCGGCCCGCGCCGCCGCTGCCGGGCCGGATCCGGTAGGACTCGAGCAGGACCGGGTAGCGCCACTCGAGGACCTCGGGGTCGGTGAGGCGGGAGTTGGTCATCTTGGTCTGCACGACGTCGGTGCCGTCGAAGCCGTCGCCCGCGCCGGAGCCGCTGGCCACCGTCTCGTAGTACTGGTAGCGGTCGTTCCCGAACGTCACGTTGTTCATCGTCCCGGACCCCTCGGCCATCACCCCCAGCGCGGCGTACAGCGCGCCGGTGACGATCTGGGAGGTCTCCACGTTGCCCGCGGCCACGGCCGCCGGGTACCGCGGGGACAGCATGGTGTGCTCGGGGATGATCACGGTGAGCGGCTGCAGGCAGCCGGAGTTGAGCGGGATGTCGTCGTCGACCAGGGTGCGGAACACGTAGAGCACGGCCGCCATGGCCACGCTGGACGGGGCGTTGAAGTTGTCATCCAGCTGGCCGGACGTGCCGGTGAAGTCGATCTCGGCGGTGCGTTGCCCCGGGTCGACGCGGACCGCGACGCGGATCTTGGCGCCGTTGTCGAGCTCGTAGGTGTACTGGCCGTCGTGCAGGGCGGTGATGACGCGCCGGACCGACTCGGCGGCGTTCTCCTGGACGTGGGCCATGTAGGCCCGCACCACGTCCAGCCCGAAGTGCTCCACCATGGCGCGGAGCTCGGAGATGCCCTTCTCGTTCGCGGCGATCTGGGCGCGCAGGTCGGCCAGGTTCGTCGCCGGGTCGCGGGAGGGGTATTCGGCGGTTTCCAGGAGCTTGATGGTCTCCGCCTCGCGGAGCCTGGAGTCCTGGACGAGCAGCCAGTTGTCGATCAGCACCCCCTCCTCCTCGACCCGGGTGCTGGCGCTGGGCATGGACCCGGGCGAGATCCCCCCGATCTCGGCGTGATGCCCCCGCGAGGCCACGTAGAACCAGATCCCGTCCTGGTCCGGGGCGAAGACGGGAGTGACGACGGTGATGTCTGGGATGTGGGTGCCGCCGTGGTACGGGTCGTTGAGGACGTAGACGTCGCCGCGGCGGAGGTTTGGGTTGCGCTTGATCACCATCTTGATGGACTCGCCCATGGAGCCGAGGTGGACCGGCATGTGCGGGGCGTTGGCGATCAGGCCGCCCTCGGCGTCGAAGACCGCGCAGGAGAAGTCCAGCCGCTCCTTGATGTTGACCGACTGCGCGGTGGCCTGCAGGCGCACGCCCATCTGCTCGGCGACCGACATGAACAGGTTGTTGAAGATCTCCAGCAGCACCGGGTCCGCTCCGGTGGTGACCCCGGCCCGGTCCGGCCGGGCGGTGACGCGCTCCAGCAGCAGGTCGCCGCGGCCGGTCACCACGGCGCGCCAGCCGGGCTCGACCACCGTGGTGGCCAGGTCTTCGGCGATGATGGCCGGGCCGCCGACCTGGTGGCCGGGCTTCAGGGTGGCGCGCCGGAACAGGTCCACTTCGGCCCAGGCCCCGGCGGTGAACATGCGGACGCGCGCGGGCTGGGCGCCGTCTTCTGGGACCGAACGGGCCATCGTGTCAGCGGCTTGGTCTTCCTGCGCGCCGGTCACCTCGACGGACACGGCCTCGGCGATGATCGTCTTGCCGGGCATGAGGAAGGAGAACCGCCGGGCGTACTCGGCCTCGAACGCGGCCGTCATCTCGGCCAGCGAGCCGACCGGGACGATGACCGCGGTGTCGGTGCCCTCGTAGCGCAGGTGTGCGCGGTGCGCGGCACGGATCCGGGTTTCCGCTACTCCTTCGGCCCGCACCTCGGTGCGCGCGTCGTGCTCGAGCGGCCGGAGGGTCTGCGGCAGCGCGGCGATCAGGGCGGCGTCCAGCGGGGCCTCGACGGCCCGCTCGCGCATCGCGACGATGTCGGCGAGCCCGATCCCGTAGGCGGACAGCACCCCGGCCAGGGGATGGATCAGCACCTTGGACATGCCCAGCGCGTCGGCGACGGCGCAGGCGTGCTGGCCGCCCGCGCCGCCGAACACGTTCAGGACGTACTCGGTGACGTCGTAGCCGCGCTGCACCGAGATCTTCTTGATCGCGTTGGCCATGTTGGCCACGGCGATCTCGGCGAAGCCGGCCGCGACCTGCTCGGGTCCGCGGCGGTCGCCGGTGGCCTCGGTGATCTGCCGGGCGAGCCCGGTGAACGCCGCGGTGGTGGTCCCGGCGTCGAGCGGCTGGTCGCCGGCCGGGCCGAAAACGTGCGGGAAGTAGGCGGGCTGGATCCGGCCGAGCAGGACGTTGGCGTCGGTCAGGGTGAGCGGGCCGCCGTTGCGGTAGCAGGCGGGCCCGGGATCGGCCCCCGCGGAGTCCGGCCCGACCCGGTACCGGCTGCCGTCGAAGTGCAGCACCGAGCCGCCGCCCGCGGCCACGGTGTGGATGGACAGCATCGGGGCCCGCATCCGGACCCCGGCGACCTGGGTCTCGTACTCGCGCTCGAAGCTCCCCGCGTAGTGCGACACGTCGGTCGACGTGCCGCCCATATCGAACCCGATGACCTTGGTGAAGCCGGCGTTGCGCGCGGTCCGGGCCATGCCCACGATGCCGCCGGCCGGGCCGGACAGGATGGAGTCCTTGCCGCGGAAGCCGGCCGCGTCGGTCAGGCCGCCGTTGGACTGCATGAACAGCAGCTTGACGTGCTCGAGCTCGCCTGCGACCTCGGTCACGTAGCGGCGCAAGATGGGTGACAGGTAGGCGTCCACCACCGTGGTGTCGCCCCGGGAGACCAGCTTCATCAGCGGGCTGGTCCGGTGCGACTCCGACACCTGGGTGAAGCCCGCCGCACGGGCCAGGGCGCCGATCGTTTCTTCATGGCCGGGGTAACGGTAGCCGTGCATGCAGACGACGGCCACCGACCGGAAGCCGTCGCCGTAGGCGGTCGCGAGGCCTTGCCGGATCGCGTCCTCGTCCAGCGGGGTGAGGACCTCGCCGTGGGCGGTTATCCGCTCGTCGGCTTCGATGACCCGGTCATAGAGGAGTTGAGGCAGTTCGATCCGGCGGTCGAAGATCCGCGGCCGGTTCTGGTAGGCGATGCGCAGGGCGTCGGCGAAACCCCGGGTGATGACCAGGACGGTGGGTTCGCCCTGGCGCTCGAGCAGCGCGTTGGTGGCCACCGTGGTGCCGAGCCTGACCTGCCTGATGCTGTCCGCGGGGATCGGCTGGCCGGGTTCCAGCTCGAGCAGTTGCCTGATGCCGGCCACCGCGGCGTCCCGGTAGGCGCGGGGATTATCGGAGAGCAGCTTGTGCGCGATCAGCCGCCCGTCGGGCCGCCGGGCGACGATGTCGGTGAACGTGCCGCCCCGGTCGATCCAGAATTCCCACCGTCCATCCACCCGACGAGCGTAGCTACCCCTGGTCAGGGACCGTGCCCAGGGGATCCAGTTCGCGGTAGGCGGTCTCCACGTCCGCGGCGGTCAGCGTGGTCAGGTCCGCGGAGGTGGCCTGCTCGCCCAGGCGTACCACCCGGACGTCCCGGCAGGCGCAGGCCCGTTCGAACAGGGACCGGGCGAACCGGCCGTTGCCGAGCTCGTCGATCCGGCCTGCCGCGCAGGCGGGCGCGAAGATCCTGGCCAGGACGTCGGTGGCTTGCGCCTCGAACGTGTCGCCCGCCTGCTCGGCCAGCAGGACCGCGATGCGGACCAGGTCGTCGGGCTGATAGCTGGGGAACGTGACCCGGGTGCTGAACCGCGAGGCCAGGCCGGGGTTGCTGCGCAGGAACCGGTCCATGTCGTCCGGGTAGCCGGCCAGCACGATGACCAGCCGGTCGCGGTCGTCCTCGGCCCGCTTGAGCAGGGTCTGGACCGCCTCGGCGCCGAACGCGTCCCCGCCGGTATACCCGTCGTTGTGCAGCGAGTACGCCTCGTCGATGAACAGCACGCCGCCCATGGCCGAGTCGACGAGCCGGTTGGTCTTGATCGCGGTCGAGCCGAGGTGCTCCCCCACCAGGTCGGCCCGGTGCGCCTCGACCACCTCGGGCCGCACCAGCAGCCCGTAGGCCGCGAAGATGCGGCTGAGAATGCGGGCCACCGTGGTCTTGCCCGTGCCGGGCGGCCCGGTGAACACGAAGTGCCTGACGGGCGGCTGGCTGATCAGCCCGCGGGCGTCCCGCAGCCTGGCCACGCGGAGCTGAGCCGCGATCGCGCGGACCTGCTGCTTGACCGGCTCCAGGCCGACCAGCTCGTTGAGCTCGGCGATGGCGCTTTCCACCGTGGGCGTTTCCTCATAGCCGCGCAGGCGTGAGGTCAGCTCGGAGTAGGCTTCCTCCAGGTCACCGCCCCGGATCGTCACCAGGTCTTCCGGTGCGGGCTCGCCGGTGTTCCGCATCACCCGCACGTCGCGGGCCTGGCCCGCCTTCTCCAGCAGGCTGCGGACGAACCGGCCGTTGCCCAGCTCGTCGGCGATCCGGCGGCGGGCCACCTCCTCGAACCTGCGGTACAGCACCGGCCGTGCGTCCGGGTCGAGCTTCTCGCCGTGCCGTTCCAGGGCGTACTCGGACAGCTTCAGCATTTCGCCCGGCGAGTAGCTCGGGAACTTCAGCCGGGTAGCGAACCGCGAGGCCAGGCCCGGGTTGGAGGCCAGGAACGTCTCCATCTGCTTCTCGTACCCGGCGAGGATGATGATCAGATGCTCCCGGTCGTCTTCGGCGCGCTTCAGCAGCGCCTGGACCGCCTCGGCGCCGAACCGGTCAGCCTGGCCGTCGCCCTCGTTGACCAGGCTGTACGCCTCGTCGATGAACAGCACCCCGCCGAATGCGGAATCGACCAGCTCGTTGGTCTTGATCGCGGTCGCGCCGAGGTACTCGCCGACCAGGTCGGCCCGGTGCGCCTCGATCACCTCGGGCCTGTCCAGCAGGCCGAAGGCGTAGAAGATCTTGGCCAGCACCCGGGCCACGGTGGTCTTGCCGGTGCCCGGCGGGCCGAGGAAGACGAAGTGCCGCATCGGCCGGTCGGTGGTGTAGCCGGCCAGCGCACGCCGGCGCGCCGCCTCGATCGAGTCGTGGATCGACCGGACCTGCTCCTTGACCTGCGTCAGCCCGATCATGGCCTCGAGCTCGGCCATGGCGTCCTCGACCGAGATATGCGGCTGAGGCCGCGGCGCGCCGGCCAGGTGGTCGCGGACGGCGTGTTCGGCGTAGGGCTGCGCGGCGGCCCGGGCCGGGACGCTGTAGGCCGGGGCACCGGAGTGGCCCGCGAAGCGCCCGCCCGGGTACGCCGGAGCGGACGTGCCCGCGGGGACCGGCCGGCCGGGGTACCGGTCGCCGGAGGCGGTACCGGGCCTGCGGGCCTGGCTTCCCGGGGTTCTTGGGTCCACGCCGTCCGGGCCGTACATCCGCTCGTCCTGGACGACCTTGGCCAGCCGCCAGCCGAGGATGGCCAACGCGATGAGGATGGCCGCGACCACGCCGATGAGCGGCTGGTGCGGCCACAACCGCAGCAGGATGAAGCCGGCCGGGATCGACCAGAGCATGGCCCAGGCCGTGCTGCGGCACGGCACGTACACGCGGGCCAGCCTTTTCGTGCTGGCGAGCCAGGCCACCGCGAACGGGAGGATCAGCAGCGGGATCGACCAGGCCCGGTAGACGTGGGCGAAGATCGCGACCGGGAAGACCCAGGTGGCGGTGGCGTAAGCGGCCGCCCGGCTGGGCCGCTTCTGGGCCACGGCCACGGCGGAGCTCAGCAGGGCAAACGGCAGCAGGAACGGCCACAAGACGAGGGCGGCGGCGACCAGGATGACCTTGATGACCAGGGGCGCCTTGCCCACCCAGCGCATCATCCGGGTAGGCCAGCTTGGCTTGTCTTGCGCGGCGGGCTGGGCCCGGTCGTGTGGCAGCATCTCGCTTCTTCGTCCCTAAATCCCTGCCTCGCGCACTCTTTCCGGCGGCGCCCGCACCCGGTTGCCGGACAGTCGTATGTCCTTGTATAGCGCATCACCCCGGATCGTGACAGCACGCATGTCGATACTGTCGGTGAAAAATCCTCATGGTGGAACCGCCGCGGGGACCCACCGGGACAGGCGGCGGGGTTTCCACGATGGACCGGACGTGCCCCGGCGGGCCAAGATAAGCGGTGTCAATGCTCCGGAACCACGGGAGAGGCTCATGCACAGAATCGAGGCTGACCTGCTCATTCCCGGGCGCGGCGAACCCGTGCCTGGCGGGGTGGTCGTACTCGACGGACCGCGGATCGGCTACGCCGGCCCGGCCGGGGGCGCCCCGCCGACGCCGGGCGCCTCCGTCTCGCGCGCGGCCGCGGTGATGCCGGGAATGTGGGACTGCCACGGCCACTTCCTCGGGTCCAGGACCTTCGACCTGGGGCGCCTCCCGCTCGAGTCGCTCGCGCTGCGCGGCGCCCGTTCGGCGCGGGACCTGCGGGCCGCGCTGGACGCGGGCATCACCTCGGTACGCGAGGTGGGCGGCCTAGGCACCGAGCTGGCCCTCGCCGTCGCCGAGGGCGTCCTGGACGGCCCGGCCATCTACGCCGCGGGCGCGATCTTGTCCACCACCGGCGGGCACGGCGACCTGCACTCCTTCCCGCTGGACTGGATCGGCGACTGGGGCCGGCAGGCCGGCACCACGCGCCTGGCCGACGGGCCGGACGACTGCGCCCGGGCCACCCGGGAGCAGTTGCGGCGCAACGCGAAGGTGATCAAGGTGTGCGCGAGCGGCGGGGTGCTCTCCGAGGTCGACGACCCGATCCACCAGCAGTTCACCCTGGCCGAGCTGCGGGCCATCGTCGAGGTCGCTGGCCTGGCCGACCGGGTGGTCGCCGCGCACTGCCACGGCAAGCCCGGGATCATGGCCGCGCTGCGGACCGGCGTGCGCACCATCGAGCACGGCACCTACCTCGACGACGAATGCTGCGACGCGATGCGCGAAACCGGCGCGATCCTGGTCCCGACCCGGACGATCGTCGAGGACATCCTGGCCAACGCCGGCGACGTGCCGGACTACGCGCTGGTCAAGCTCGAAGCGATCGCCGGCATCCACGCGCAGGCCGTGAGCCGCGCCTACGAGCACGGGGTCACCATCGCCATGGGCACCGACATCGGCCTGACCGGCCCGGGCCTGCCGAATTCGTGGGGGCAGAACGGATCCGAGCCCGGGTACCTGGTGAAGCTGGGCATGACGCCGCTGGAGGCGATCGAGGCGAGCACCGCCACCGGGCCGCTCACCCTCGGGCCGCAGGCCCCGCGCAGCGGCCAGCTCGCCGACGGCTACGACGCCGACGTGATCACCCTGGACGCCGACCCGCTGGCCGACATCGGCGTGCTCGCCGACCCGCACCACGTCACCGGGGTCTGGACCGGGGGGCGCCGGGTCAAGGAGACGGCGGCCCAGCCCGGCCTCGAGGGCCGGATCATGTAACAGCGCTCTCGCTGGCACCACCGCAGCGCTGGTCCTGACGGCTGGCGCGGTCACGGCGGTGTTCCAGGTACTGGCGTTCGGCGGCGTCGTGGGTCAGGCTGATCGCGCGGTCATAAGCCGCGACGGCCTCTTGTTGCCGCCCGAGCCGGGCCAGCAGGTGCGCACGGGTGGCCTGGGCCGGCTGGAAACGGCGGGCGGGCTCACCGGCCTCCGCCAGCAGCGCGTCGAGCGTGACCAGTCCCGCCGCAGGCCCGTCGACCTCGGCGGTGACGGCGGCGAGGGCGACACCGCTGCCGAGAGAGGGCGCGACGGCGTGCAAGATGCGGTGCAGGGTGAGCAGGGCCGGCCAATCCGTCGTGCCGTCGCGTCCCCGGGCGCAGTGCACGGCCTGGATCGCGGCCTCGAGCTGGAACCGCCCCAGCTGCCCCCGCGCGTGCGCGGCCCGCAGGTGTTCGTGGGCCCGGCTGATCAGGTGCGGGTCCCACAACGAGGGATCCTGGTCGGCGAGCGGGACGAAACGCCCGGCCGCGTCGACCCGCGCCGGCGCGCGTGCGGCCGAGAGCTCGATCAGGGCCGCGAGCCCCCGGGCCTCCGGATCGCCGGGAACGAGCGTGGTGAGCACCTCGGCGAGGTGCAGCGCCTCCGAGGGCAGCCGGCGGGCTTGCGGTCCGGTCGCCCAGTCGATGACATAGGCACCGTAGACCGCCTCGAGGACCGAGGTCATCCGCGCCGGGAGGTCCGCCCGGTCCGGAATGCGGAACGGGATGCCGGCGGCCTTGATGCGTTTCTTCGCCCGGACCAGACGCGTCGCCATCGTCGACGTCGGCACCGAGAAGGCCCGCCCGACCTGCTCGGCGGTGAAGCCGAGCACCGTGTTGAGCATGAGAGGCGTGCGCACCGCGCGTTCGATCGCCGGGTGCGCGCACACGAGCATCAGTTCAAGCCGCCGGTCAGGGATCGCGTCGACGTCGATGTCGTCGATATACGCCAGCGCGTCCTGGCCGTCATCGAGGGGGACGGCCCGCTGCGCCCGCGCGGACTTCCACTGGTCGCGCAGCCGGTTGCGGGCCACGGTCAGCAGCCACGCGTCGGGGTGGCCCGGCACCCCCTGCGACGGCCACGTCCGCAGGGCCCGCTCGAACGCGTCGGCCAGCGCGTCCTCCGCCGCGGCCAGGTCACTGGTGGAGGCGGCCAGCAGGGCAAGCAGCCGGCCGTAGCTGTCCCGGGCCGCCACACCCGCCGAGCGGGCGGCCGGCCCCGGCTCACCCTGGCCGGGGCCGGCTTCCCGCGTGCCGCCGCCGGCCGTCAGCGTGTCCACGCGCCGTCGACGAAGGCGGTCGCGGTCGGGCGCACCTCGATCACACCCCACTGAGCGCCGGGACACTTCTCGGCCCAGCCGATGGCCGCGTCAAGATCGGGTACCTCGAGCACGAAAATCCCGGCCAGTGCCTCCTTGGTCTCGGCGAAGGGCCCGTCCTGGACCCGCAGGCCGCCTTCCCTGCGGGTCACGGTCGTCGTCGCGGCGGACGGCTGGAGCACGTCGGCCGACAGCAGCACCCCCGCGGACTCCAGCGCCCGGCCGTAGGCCCCGAACGCCTCCATGGCCTCCGCGATCGCCTCCTGGCTGATCTCCCCCTCGCCGGGCTCCCGGTAGTGCATGAGCAGCGCGTAACGCATCGTCGTTGCCTCCCGTCCCAGTGTCGCGCCGATCGCGACATCTGCACCGAGATGACGATCGAACCACCCTCAGATCGTCACCCGGAAGCTCACCGGAGGTCCCCTAG
>Ga0310037_10000821_pt1 | contig 18028 bp, 17 predicted proteins | sample Sb_taG_11_FD_200239 | JGI IMG/M metagenome (GOLD analysis project Ga0310037, IMG submission 200239) | Peat soil microbial communities from Weissenstadt, Germany - Sb_50d_3_AS metaG (v2) (version 2) | ecosystem: Environmental > Terrestrial > Soil > Wetlands > Peat | place: Germany: Weissenstadt...
CCGGCACAGAACTTCGAAATTGTCCGCTGTTTGTTCGTGAATGGATTCGAAGGGAGCGTTCTGAGCTCGCAAGACGTGAGTGAAATGAATCAGCCCCGGCTCCATGTGTTTAGCAGGAATGATGGAACTCAATATCAATTTGCAGAAAAGGAGGAAGCAAAATGTCAGCCAAGCAGTTTGGGTCTAACCCGCTCGCAGCGGGAATTGAGGAAATTCGCACTTCTTGGGGATGGTTCCTCGCCCTTGGGATTCTGTTCATCCTTCTTGGCGCGGTATGCGTGATCGGTAACGTGAGCGCTACCTTTGCCACGGTTCTGGTCTTCGGGTGGATGCTGCTGTTCAGTGGCATCTTCGCTTTGGTGCATGCCTTTCGCACTCACAGCTGGCAGGGCTTTCTGCTGTCTCTGCTCAGCGCACTGTTCCGGGGGTTCACCGGATATCTGCTGATCCGGTATCCGCTCGCCGGGGCAGCTAGCCTCACTCTGATCCTTGCTTCCTTCTTCATTGTCGGCGGTCTCTTTCGCGCCATTGGGGCAGGAATGTTGAAGTTCCCGCGGTGGGGCTGGTCTGTGTTTTCGGGAATTGTTTCGCTGGTGCTGGGGATCATGCTGCTGGCGCAAATGCCAGTTTCGAGCGTCTGGTTCATCGGATTCGCCATTGGCGTGGATCTGATCTGCGACGGGGCGTCGCTGATTGGCTTTGCCACAGCGATCCACAGCCTGCCTCACCTCGCACTCGAAAGAGCTGCGTAGAAACCTAACCCCAATAACCTACTCGCTGGATGCGAGCATTTGAAAAGGAGAAATGCCATGGAAAAAATGCTAGTGGTAGTTTTCGACAATGAAACCAAAACGTATGAAGGATCGCGAGCGCTTTATCAACTCGATTCCGAGGGAAACATCACGATCCATGCCGAAGCCGTCATCAGCAAGAACAATGATGGGACGATCACGGTGAAACAGGGCGAAGGTGATTTTCCTGTTCGCACGGTGAGCGGAACAGCGATCGGCAGCCTCATCGGCTTGCTGGGCGGCCCGGCTGGTCTCGCAGTCGGGGCACTTGCCGGCACGATGGCGGGAAGTTTTGCCGACTTGTTCGTAGCCGGAGTCGACTCAGATTTCCTGGCCGAAGTTTCGAACCTCCTCACCCCCGGTAAGTACGCGATCGTCGCGGATATCAGCGAAGAATGGGTAACCCCGGTCGATACCAGAATGGAAGCACTCAATGGCTTTGTCTTCCGCACGGCCAGAGAGAGCTTCGAAGAAGCCCAACGGGCCCGCGAAGTCGCCGAGCTGCGAGCCGAGATTGACCAGTTGAAAGCCGAGCACGCTCGCGTAAAAGCGGAGCAGAAGGCCAAACTACAAGCCAAGATCGACCAGCTCAATACTCGGTTGCAAACGAAGTTGCAGCAGGCCCGGCAACGGTCGGAGCAAATCAAGAATGAGACCGATGCCAAGGTGCAGGCCCTGCACAAAAAAGCCGCTAAGGCTCAGGGCGAAGCCAAAGCCGCCATCGATGCGCGCGTAACTGAGATCAAGAAACAGTACGAGCAATGGGTGGAGCGGGCAAAGAGCATGGTGGCTTGAGACTGCAGGCTCGATAACGCTCTAAGGGCAACACGGGGGATCCTGGCTCGATCGGCCATGGATCTCCCGTGCGACTGTCTTGTCAGAGGCACTAATGACATCCAATGAGACAGTCGGAACAAGGTTTTTTCCGATAAGATGTCGAGCTCAGTGAGGAGCAGACATAAAGTTGCGCGTCGCGGTGAAAAACTCGTGCCAGAAAAAACATCACATACTCAAGTGAACCAGGAAGGAAGCAGAGCGGAGGCCGTACCTGGGAAGTTTTCGGTCGGGACGGTTTTCTTGCTGGTTTTGGCTGCCGTCGCGCTCTATTTCTGCTATGTGATAGCCAGGCCTTTTCTGACTCCCATCTTTTTAGCGCTGATGATCGCAATCGTCTTTCATCCGATCCATCTACGCATCCAAAGCCGCATCCAGCGCAGGAATTTGACAGGTCTGACCTCTACGATTCTGGTCCTTGTCACTGTTGTTGTGCCAGCGGTAATACTGGGAGTCCTCGTTGCCCGGGAGGCCCGCGCGCTGTACCTCCTGTTGAGCGGGAGAAGCGCGGAACAGGGTGGTTTGAGTCCCTACGCGATGCACTTCGTCGAGCGTTTGTCGCGATGGGCGGGACACTACGTTGACCTCTCCGCACTTGATTTGCGCGGAGCGTTGGGTCGTTGGCTGGAGCAGATTAGCCATTATTTGTTGTCCTGGGGAACGCATTTCCTGAGCAACATCGTTTCATTTTTTGTGGAAGCAATAATTGCGTTCTTTACCCTCTTCTTTCTGTTTCGGGAAGGCGAGTCATTGAAGCTTCAGCTAGCGGCGTTCTTGCCCCTTAGGGCCGATCAATTCGAGCGTCTGTTCACCGGCATCAGCGATTCGATCGTCGCCAACGTCTACGGTTGCCTGGCCGTGGGCGCATCGCAGGGGATCCTAATGAGCTTGGGGTTCTGGGTGCTTGGTCTGCCGTCTCCTATCCTATGGGGACTGGTAACGGCTCTTTGTTCGTTGCTTCCGATCGTTGGCTCATTTGTAGTATGGGGACCCACTACGATGTTCCTTTTCATTTCCGGACACTGGGGAAAGGGCTTGATCTTGTTATTTTGGAGTGCAGCGGTAGTGTCGCAAATTGACCATCTGCTCCGGACCTGGGTCATCAGTCAACGAGCGAATATGCATCCTTTACTCATGTTTTTCGCGCTCTTGGGGGGTGTGAAGGCGTTCGGGGCCCTCGGGCTGTTCATCGGACCTGTAGTAGTTTCGGTTACACTCGTGGCGCTCGCGATGCTGCGTGAGGCCAACCTGGATGCCCCTGCAGCCTGACACCTCTCTCCTTGTATCTTGATTGCAACTGCCCGATCTTGCGATCCCGTGGTACATGGGGTCGGATCGGGTTTCGGCGGGAGGCCGTTCATCTCCTTAGGCGCAGTGAGCCGAGCAGCCTGGATTATAGATAGGCCCCCCGCCCTCCTCTCCCACGCCGTGGAGAATCCTAGGCCGCTTGAGCCTGCATTCACAAGGTCGGCGCGAGAGGCAGCACAGGGTCGGGGAGCCGGAACTCAGTCTAATCCCATCGTGAGGATGGTTATGAAAAAAACTGAGAGAGCCAAACTTGCGGTCCAAGACTTCGCGGGGATCGATGTTAGCGCGCACGAGTTGGACGTGGCTATGCGACGTGGCATCGATGACCAGTTCACGATTGCAACTTTTAGCAACAGTGCGGCCGGACACAAAGCCCTGCTGAGGTTTTGGCTGCACGGCAAGGCTCGAGTTCGCGTATGCGTGGAAGCCAGTGGAAACTACACTCTGGATCTAGCGTTGACCTTGCAAGCACATCCGCAGGTGGAGATCAGCGTAGTAAACCCTCGTCGCGCACGGCGCTTTGCAGAGTCGTTGGGTAAGCGCAACAAGACAGATCGGGTCGATGCACAAGTGCTCTGCGAATACGTCTGGCGCATGCCTTGGCTTCCTTGGCAGCCACCGAGTGCAGTCGCCCTACACTTGCACGCCATTACACGTGCCATTGCGGACCTGAGTAGTATTCACACGCAACAGAACAATCGTGCCCATGCCGCGGCGGCGAGCCAGGCCTTACCAGAGTTGGTCGTTAAGGAAATGCAGCACCATCAGAAATATCTTGAACAGCGCATGACACGGTTGCGTCGACAAGCCTTGTGCCTCATCGCTGAGGATCCCGAACTGGACCGCCGCTTCCGCCTCATGCTAACGGCAACCGGCATCGGCGAAACCAGTGCTCTGCAGATCCTGGGCGAACTCGCCGTTCTTCCCGATACGCTGGATGCGCGTCAATGGGTCGCATTCAGTGGGCTGGATCCCCGGCTCTTCAAGTCGGGGAAATCGGTTGAAAAGCGGCCTAGAATCAGTCGCGGCGGTAGTCGTCACTTGCGTCGTGCTCTTTACATGCCAGCGCTCGTCGCGCTGCGTCATGATCCTTGCCTGCGACGCTTCTATCAAAACTTACTAGCTCGTGGCAAAGCTCGTCTGCAAGCCGTCGTGGCCGTCATGCGAAAACTATTACACGCTTTGTTCGCCATGTTCCGCACCAATCAACCGTACGACGGGTCGAAGTTATGCGCAGTGAACCCGAACGACAATGCCATCGCTGTCTGCGCTTGACTGATTCCCAAAAAGAGAGAGGTTCTCCTGCACCTCTCCAGAGAGAAAAAATTTGAATTGCAAGAGAGAATCTATAATAAGGAGAGAAGCCAAAATGCAAATCAGAAACTTTCGGCAGCGAAAATGGGGAAGGCTTGTGACGAGAGCTGCGCTTTCGGTGATGCTTCTGGCGAGCGTTCCCAGCTTTTCGCAGTCGAACTCAAGGCTACAGGAGTTCTTCCGGAACGACATCGGCCTGAGCGAAGAGCAGATTGCCGCACTTAAGAGCGGGAGAGCCGTCGTGAAGGCGATGCCATCGCGCAACCTCGCCGAGGTTTTTCTGTTCGGAGCGGTTTATGTCCACGCTGCGCCGGAGAAATACATCCAGTTTGCTCATGATTTTGATCGTCTTCGGCAACTTCCGAACTACCTGGCGCTCGGAGTGTTCAGCAACCCGCCTCAGCTTTCGGATCTGAGTGGTTTTTCCTTCGATGATGATGACATCAAGGCCCTGAAGGACTGCAAACCAGGCGATTGTCTGATCCAGATGCCGGCAAGTTCCATGGACCAGGCCCAGAAAGCGATCGATTGGTCGGCGGCGGATCTCAGCCAGCAGGTCAACGACCTTCTACACAAGGCAGCACTGGAGCACGTACGTCGATACCAAAGAGAGGGCAACCAAGCGTTGGGCGTCTTCCACGACAAACGTAACCCGACCGATGTGCCCCAGCAATTCGCATATATGCTCAGCTATGCCAAAGTGTTGCCGGAGCAACTTCCGGATTTCCATCGCTACCTTCTTGAATACCCGGATTACAGGCCCGCCAATACTGATGACGCGTTCTACTGGGGCAAGGTTAAATTCGGCTTGAAGCCGACGCTGCGGATCGTGCACCTTATTACCATGCGTGGCAAGCCGGGTGATCCGGTTATCTATGCCGTGGCGGAAAAGCAGCTCTATTCCAGCCATTACTTCGAAACCGCGCTTGACCTTTCCTTCTGCGTGCGCGCAGGCGAGAACGCCGGCGAACCCGGTTTTTACCTGATCAAGGCTATGGGCTCTGAGCAAGTGGGCCTGGCTGGTTTGAAAGGTTCTATCGTCAGAAAAGCAGCGGTTAGTAGCTCGTTGTCGAATCTGCAGAAGGCTCTGACCGCGATACGCAACACTTTGGAGCAGTCGCGCAATACTCTGGCTGTTGAGGTGTCTTGTGAATGTCGAGTTCTATCGGAGCCATTTCCAATCCCCGGGATTCTCCTAGACCGTCAGCACCGGGCATACTCGATTCGTGGCAACATGCTTCTTAAAGGAGGCGAATGATGGGTGTGAATTGGAGCAAGGATATCGATCAGACTCTGGCCGCAGCGAAGGAGCAACCCCGCTCCATCCTACTGGACTTCAGCGCGGCTCCGGCCTGAGGAGCCTGTGCTCGGCTGGATACCGAGTCGTATGAAGATCAGAAGACTGCCGAATTCATCGGCCAAAATTTCCTTCCGGTAAAAGCTCACATTAAGGAACATCCAGCATGGTTCCACCGCTTTGATGCGGTCTGGACACCGACTGTGCTGCTGCTTGATAGCGAGGGCAAAGAGCGTGTGCGACTGGAGGGTTATCTGCCCAACAACGACTTCGTCGCTGCTCTAATGAGCGGTCTCGGTCGCATCGCCTTTGTGCATAAGAAATACGCCGATGCGGAACGATGGTACGGCGATGTGGTCGCTCGCTATGAATTCGCATTTTGCACCGGAGGCGATGTACTGGCGGGCTGTGGCGCGCTACAAGGCCACGAACGATCACGCCGTACTGGGCAAAGTCGCCGAGGAACTTCGAAACACTTATCCGTCCAACCTGTGGACGAGCAAGTCATTCCGTGGCTGCATTAATACGAATAGGTCGACTGGCAAAGATCGATTCGCAGCCACTCCCCGTTTGACGGGCAAACCGGACGCCTCCTCCGTTCATCGTAACGGCGGCGGACCATCCCATTAGTAATCCACCCTAGGCAAAGGAACGAAGGCTGACAGCCTGAGAATTCACTGGTCAGGCGTCGCCGAAGTCGGACTGGCTGCGGATTGAATCTGTCAACCGTATGTTTGCTCTGACGTAAGCGTCTGACCAACACACCTGTTCGAATGGCGGGGGTCTGTGTTGAAGTTTCCGGATGACCGCAAAAACAGAGTTGTCAGCGCCCAAGCGACGTACAGGTGCGGAGGTTCAGAAGTTGGTGGCTGAGTTTGTGAGCAGCGGTATGCGCCGCAGTGAGTTTTGTCGGACTCGGCGGTTGAGCTTCAGCACGCTGGATCGCCATCTGAAAAAGCGGCGTTGGAAGAGAAGGCGTAGACCAGTTTCTTCGGCTGGCCGGTTGGTGCCGGTGGAGTTTGGACGCCAGGAAATCGCCGAAGCAGAGGTGCGCGATTACTTTTCCACGATTCTCCCCGGGCTTACCGATCTCCCGATCAGGTGCCTCCCAGACGTTACTCCCGCTGTGTGGGTCGCCCGACATTCATAGACTCAAGCAACCGGGGTATCTCGGCCATCACTCGGTCTCTACCCTTTTTTCGGTCGTGGCTTCTATCCCCCTGCTCCGAGAGCGTCAAAACCGTTGCTGCCTTTTAGTGCTCCTCGTGCATACCTGCACCCTGAGTCATTTGGCTTTGAAACCTGAACTAGAGTCTGGATCTGCTTCGGGCTTGGGATGAGGAGGGGGCGGCCATCTATCGAAATGGCCGCCCAGGGGAGTACATCGGTGGGCTACGTGAGGAAACTTTTCGACCAACTGCATCACAGTCGATACATTCGGCGGAGCTCATAAACCTGCGCGTGCAGATCAGTCGGTATGCGCGCAGCTCGCTGCTCCTCTGCGCTATAGGTGAATTTGTCCGTTTCTATCTCGGACGGCGGCAAACCCACAGCTTGAATCACCCTATCGGGGTCGAATCCCCACACTGCCTCAAACGACATATTGAACTCCTTTTCATCCCATTGAATAAATACAGACGATCGAGATTGGCTAGTTCTGATATTGAACTTTCGTGATGCCGAGGCGGCGAATCTTGTTTTGCAGCGTCGTGCGTTTCAATCCGAGACGTTCGGCGGCTCCGCCCTTTCCTGCAATCCGTCCCGACGCAGCTCTCAATGCCTCAACGATCACACTGCATTCCGCATGTCGAAAGCTAGAGGCCGACGCAGCAACCAAAATCATTTCGGAAGAGGTACAGAGCTCCGCTATCGGCACCTCTAACTCCTCACCACGTGTGAGAATGACAGCCCGTTCGATGAAATTAGCCAATTCCCGGATGTTGCCTTTCCACGGGCAGTTCGTCAGCGTGTCCATCGTCTGTCTGGGTATCGACCTAATCTGTTTTCGCATCCGCCGAGATAGTTTCGAAACAAAATAGTTCACCAGCAAGGGAATGTCCTCGCGCCGTTCACGAAGTGGCGGAATCTCAATTGGAAAGACGTTGAATCGATAGAACAGATCCTCGCGGAACTTCTCTTCCTTGATCATGTCCCCAAGGTCGCGATGGGTCGCGGCGATGAGTCGCACATTCACTTGGATCGTCTTGGAGCTTCCCAGCCGCTCGAACTCCTGCTCCTGGATGGCACGCAATAGTTTCGGCTGGAGTTCCAGGCTGATGTCGCCGATCTCATCCAGAAACAGCGAGCCTCCGTCGGCCAACTCGAATCGGCCCTTTCTCTGCATCAGGGCTCCGGTGAAGGCTCCCTTTTCGTGCCCGAACAGTTCGCTTTCCAGCAGTCCCGAGGGAATGGCCGCGCAGTTCATGCGCACATAGGCGCGCTCGCGCCGGGAGCTTAAGTTGTGGATCGCGCGTGCGATCAACTCCTTGCCGGTTCCTGTCTCACCGTGAAGTAGCACTGTGGAATCCGTAGGCGCAACGATCGCGACTTGTTCCAGCACCTTCCGGAGACCCTGGCTCTTGCCCACAATGCCTTCGAAGTAGTGCTCAGAGTCGTTTTCAGGTTCGAGATAGAACTGATCGGCTTCGAGCCCACTTACGTTGGGAAAACTCGTTCCTGCGAAGCCTCCGACGTCGGTGAAATCAATACTGGCGCATCCCATAGTCTCCTCCGACCTTTACACTTGCAGTGCTTTGCGAACTTGTGTACGAAGAAAGTGACTAGCAGCTAACCTGATCTCTTCGCCTGTGGGCAAAACTCGATGATTTTTCCGAGTTGCGGCTGAGCCACCGTCCTTAACGGTTTCCGAAAGTTCTTCGGTATGTAAAACTCAATCACTTTTGCCATGACAATCTCCTTAACCTCTGTGGGCGAGGCTAAAATCGGCTTCAAAATTGCGGCTCCGAACAACGAAAATTTTCATTCTCGCGATATACGATTTCCCGACCGTTCTCGTCCCATTGAGTTACCGTGATGTACGTGTAACCCTCATCGTCGATGCGAACTCGGATTGATGTGCCATCTTCTGTCATAACGCGACCTCCGTTTCTTTGACCACTCATGCGCACATTGTCAACCCAGTTCCGTTTGCGGTCAGCCCCACATCGGGGCAAATCGCAGACTCTTGGGGAGCGAATAGCAGCCTTCTTTTGAGGCAAGAAATTTTGGTCGTTGGGGCAGTCTATTTTGGGGCAGTCCATTAAGGAGAGTTAGAACTACTTTTGCGAGGCGGAGCTTCGATGCGCTTCCACCCGAAAAGACGAGCGTCGATGGACCATCGGCCCGGTCCTAACATTGCTAGAGCGGCAGCGGCAGTTCCCAACAGCAGCCATACCCATTTGTCCCCGGCTACCGTAAGCATCTTCCAGATTTCAATCAATGCGATGGAAGTTCCCACGATCGGCGTCCATAAGCCTACGATGAGCAGGATCCCTGTTCCCATCAAGAGCACAGCGGGAATTGTCACATTCATCGGCGGTAGATCGCTCCACAGCCTCAAGCCCGCACGCACAATCAGCACGGAGCCAACGACCAAGCGCATGAGAAGCAAGCCCGTTCCGGGCCAACCGCCAGCGAATGTGGAATAGAGACGCCGCAAAATGCGCCTTTCTGGACATTACTATATTGTGATGTTGTGAAGGCGAACCGATACCCCAAAAAGAGCTAGGATCGTCACTCTTTAGAGTTCTGCATTTGGCTGACGCCGGGCAGGCAAGGTGGTGGAAGCTACAGCTCGATGATTCCTCTCTTCATGCCGATCATTGCGGCGTGGGTTCGATCATTGGCGCCCAACTTGGAAAGGATGGACTTGACTCGACTCTTGACGGTTTCCTCGGTGATCTTGAGCTGATCCGCGATTTGTTTGTTGGCATTGCCGGCCGCGATCAAACGTAGCACGTTGATTTCTGCCGGCGTCAGGGCGTCATCGGTCGCATGCTCGGCGATTTCGTACGAGGCTTCGGCAGAAAGCGCCTTTCTTCCGGCATGAACGGCTCGGATCGTTTCCACGAGTTCCTTGTGAAATGTATTTTTTAGCAGGTACCCTTGTGCTCCTGCTTTCAGGGAGCGAAGAATCTGAACGTCGCCCTTGTAGGTCGTCAGCACGACAATTTTCGCATCGGGGAATTCTCCCCGAATCGCAATGATGGCATCGCGGCCGTTCATCTCCGGCATTTGCAAATCCATCAGCGTGACGTCTGGACGATGTGTGCGAAACTGTTGGATGGCCTCGCGGCCGTTTGAGGCTTCGGCGACCAGAGTCATATCCGGCTGGGTGCCGACGAGTACGGCTATGCCCTGCCTTACGAGGGCATGGTCGTCAACCGCCAGAATTCGAATTTGAGCTGACCCATCACTCACGCTCGATCGTTTCCTTCCCATCGGTATCCGTCGCAGAGCGCTTCCCAAAGTACCAGAAACGCCGCGTCGATTTCGCATATGCTCTCGATGCCGGAATCATCAACTCGATCTCCGTACCGCTATCCACTTCACTCCAGATCGTCAGCTTGCTGCCCACAAGCTTGGCTCGTTCCCTCATGCCGTGCAAGCCGTAGTGCCCCTTATGTCCGTCTCCGCGAAGAATCTCGGGGCCAATCCCTTTTCCATCGTCGCGAACGCGAAGCCGGAAATACTTTTCGTCATAGTGGATTTCAACTTCGACGGTTTGCGCTGCCGCATGCCGGAACGCATTGCGTAGCGCCTCTGCCGCGAGCCGGTAAACTTCGTCTCGAAGAATCGGATGCAAATTCCGGGATGTCCCTTCCACAACCACCTCGAATTTGGGTGCAGATTGATTGGTCTCGGCCGAAGCGAGTTCTTCCCCAACCGTCCGAATGGCTACCGCAAGGTCGTTTTTCTCGACCGTGGACATGCGCAACCCTTGCACGGCATCCCGACCCTCGGTGATCGCTTCAGCCGCCTGATCGACAGCTTCCTCTAGTGTCTTGCGGGAATTGGCCGCACCCTCCGGCAACTGATAGATAGCAGCCTGAAGGCGTGGCAAGAGTGCTTGAAAACTTTGCAACAGCGTGTCGTGCAGGTCCCGAGCAATCCGGGTGCGCTCGCCCACGCGCGTCTCGAGCGTCATGTCGAACTGATGTTGCAATTGCCGGACACGCCAGTCGTACGCCGCCCACAGCAGTGCCAGAAAGATGACCGTGCATAAGGCGCGAAACCAGTTCGTCTGGTAGTACGCGGGAGCGATGGAGAAATCCAGCTGGGCAGCGCTTTCATTCCAGATGCCGTCACTATTGCATGCGATCACGCGAAAGGAATACTTTCCGGGAGGCAAATCGGTGTAGAACGCCTGCCGACGCGTGCCGGCCTCGTGCCAATCGTGATCATAGCCGTCGAGCCGGTAGCGAAACTTTACCCTTTGTGGAATCGAAAAACTGGGTGAGGTGTAATCGATTTGCAAGTCCCTAGGATTTGGAGGAATTTTGAGGTTGGGCGCGGCTTCGAACTCCTTTCGGTCAGCGATGAGGGATTCGATGTATGTCTGTGTCGGAAGCGCTTTTTGCAACAGCCTGGATGGGTCCACCGTCTGCACCACAACTCCCGTAACAAACCATACGTGCCCGTCAGCAGAGTAAGCCGCAGACCTGAAAGAGGGGGGACTCGGTCGAGCTCCGTCTAATGCGTCATAAAGCCTGTTTTGAACTAGCGTTTCTGGGTTGGTCCACCATCGCTGGAGCTCGGCATCGGACAGCTCGACGATGCCACACTCGGTGTTGAGCCACCACTGCTTGTGTTTGTCCTCAACAAAAGAATAGACCCAGTTGCAAGGAAGACCGTTTTTCTTCGTCATCCTCTGCGCCCGGTCGTTGCGCAATCCGAAAAGCCCGTCCGTGGAACCCGCGAGTACTGAGCCGTCTTCCTGGGCAAGAATCAAATCGGCGACTGAATCGCCTTTGAGATTTACCTGAAATTTTTTCCCCAGAATACCATTCCGAAACAGTGCCACGTCCCCCTTAACGGTGCCTATCCAGATTCCTCCGTGTGGATCCGCTCCGAGACTATGTCCAGGTGGGACTTGTGATTCAGGAAACTCTTCACGCACCTGAAAATCGCGAATCCGTACAAGCTTTCGCGGCTTGCCGGAGCATTCTGCCCAAATATTCCCATCAGTGTCCTCGGTGATTCCGACTACCATTCCAAGCGGTTTGTGATTTGGTTCTGGGAGAGGGAGGAAGCGCGCATTCTTGAAAAGATAGAGTCCGTTATCCACTCCCACCCACATGTTCCCTGCTCGGTCCTCAAGTAGTGAGGTGACTTGCTCTCCGGGAAGGCCAGCTCCCATTCGAATGGAGGAAACGGTCCCGTTGGCGATGCGATCGAGCGAGCCGTTGTTTGCAATCCAGATCGTACCGTCTTTACTAGCCAGAATGCCCACTGCTGCATCCTTGGGTAAGCCTTCTGAGGCTGAGAACGTGGCGACGGCTGGATCTCGAAAGCTGTCGATCCCGTTCGAAGTCGCCGCCCAGATAATCCCTTCCCTGTCTTCAAAAAGAGACCACACCGAATCGCTGGACAATCCCTCGATGCGTCCATAGTGGTCCACATCATTGCCGTGGATGCAGAAGACCCCTTTTCCGTCGGTGCTTACCCAAATGTGACCGTGGCGATCGGAGATTATGCGGGTGACTCCGACTTTACTTCCGTCGAAGGTCGAGGTCACGAAGGGTTTGATGGTCCCGTTGTTCCATTTCGCAAGTCCTAGTCTAGGGCCTTCGTTTAGCATGCCCACCCAGAGCGATCCGCCGACATCCGGTACCAAGCTCACGACTTGGCCTCCCGTCCGATAGGTCTCGGCAACGCCGCCATGCCAATGCACAAGTGCCGTAGGTCCTCCGAGCCAAAACCCGTCTTTGCCATCAGCCAACAGAGAATTGATTGGGGCAATCGGGATTCCTTCATCTTTACCGAAACACTTGAGAGCCTCGTGCGTGACATGGCAGAGCGGCGAATCTAAACTTCCCGGCGAGCCTCGCACGACCCACAACGAACCGTCAGGATCTTCGCTGATGTTTTGAGTCGATTGAACTCCTTTCAGTTCGAAATGTGAGCTGACGACTCTCCCTTGCAAGTGGGCGATTTCATCGTCCCCAACTACCCAAAGCCCACCAGAACGGTCGCCAAAAACGTTGGCTATTGCATGCATCGAAACGGTAGGCGGCAAGGCCCAGGGAACGAACCGAAGACCATCGAATCTGTAAAGGCCCCGAGTAGACACGAACCACAGAAAACCGTCCGATGTCTGTGCTATCGATATTATGTCCGCTGCTGGGGCGGACCCATCTTGGGTTCTCCAGGAGTTGTGGATGTACTGGGTAAGGCGCAGGTTCGGATCGAGGGCGTGAACCGTGCCTGCCAGCAACAATACGCAGGTGACACAAGAGGCCAACGTGGCCGCGGTCGTCATGCGGGGCCAGCTAAAGCGAAGCGGAAGCGGTCGGCGAGAAGCTATGTTTCCCATGTTGCAGCGTGAGACAACGGTTTATTCAGCCGCGCTTATTCATGGTCTATATCAAAAAACAATAAAGCAATGATACCGCTGACGGGGAGACGTGATCTTTGAATTAGGATACGCGCTGCGAAGGAAATGTGTTTGTCGCCCCCCCCACGACCAGTGAAGGGACCGCAATCTTGTCCCAACGGCAAGGCATTCTTGTAGCCTGGGAACAGTCTAACCGGCTCGGGGAGCGTGTCTGCGATCTTTTGTATTCGATCTCAGACAATTCTCCAAGGCTTGCAGGGCGTAGAGGGCAGTCTCGATAGCCTCAGTTTCACCGTCATAATTGGGGGAAGTTTCAAATAGCTCTCGGGATCGAAAGACGAGCACCCTCCGGGCTTCTTCGATGCGTGATGGTATTTTGTCGTGATAAACGAGCGAGTGTGCGGTCGTTCTTGACCGTGGAAAGTTGGGCGAGCGACGGACTTGAACCCGCGCGGCCTCTCGGGTGACAGCAACCCTAACCGGCAGTAAACCGCGCTGGGCAAAGAAACGAAGACTGACAGCCCGAGGATTTTACTGGCCAGGCGTCGACGAAGCCGTAGTGGCTGCAGATTAAATCTGTCAACCGTGTGTTTGCTCTGACACTTACTGGTAAGTGTCAGAGCAAACACATGGTTGACGATTAATCCGCAGCCAACGTGACTTCACCACTTGATCACTTGATCAGCAAGTTCAGGCGGCCAGTCTTCGTCCCCCCGTTCACGGCGGATTACTAATGGGATGGTCCGCCGCATCTACCCAGCCAGCAGGTTGGGTATAAGAGGTGAACAAGGAGGCGTCCCCATGCAACTACACACGATCGGCATTGATCTCGGCAAGACCCTTTTTCATCTGGTTGGGCTCAACCAACGCGGCGAGGTTGTGGTGCGCAAGAAGTTTTCCCGCAAGCAACTGCTGCACTTCACAGCGAACCTGCAGGTGGAATTGATTGGCATGGAAGCCTGCGGAGGCTCCCACTTTCTAGGGCGGGCTCTGCGAGAACAGGGTCACGAGGTGCGGCTGATGCCGGCTCAGTATGTCAAGCCGTATGTAAAAACGAACAAGAGCGACTACATTGACGCCGAGGCGATTGCGGAGGCAGTCGAGCGGCCGAAGATGCGCTTCGTACCGATCAAGAGCGATGACCAACTGGATCTGCAGTCCCTGTATCGGGTACGGGAGCGTTGGGTGATGCGTCGCACCGCCGTCATCAACCAGATTCGTGGCTTGCTGCTCGAACGTGGAATCACCTTGCGGCAGGGGCGACGCCATGTGGATGAGGCCTTGCCCGGGATTCTGGAAGACGCCAGCACCAAGCTCTCGGGCGCAGTGCGCCTGCTGCTGGCACAACTGAGGCTGGAACTCGATCACTTGCAAATGCGGATCGACGAAGCCGATGCGGTCATTCAGAAGATAGCTGGAGAGAACGAAGCCTGCCGACGGCTGGTCGCGATCCCGGGCATCGGACCTGTGACGGCGACCGCCATCATCGCCGCGATCGGCAACGGAGCAGCTTTCAAAAAAGGGCGAGGATTTTCCGCGTGGCTCGGAATCGTCCCGGGCGAATACACCACTGGCGGCAAGCAAAAGCTGCTGGGGATTAGCAAACGCGGAAACTCTTACTTGCGAAGACTCTTCGTGCAAGGGGCTCGCGCCGTCCTGCAACAGAGCACGAAGCAATCTTCCGGCCTGAGTGCGTGGCTGGCCCAACTCACATCTCGCACCCACCGGAACGTGGCTGCAGTGGCCCTAGCGAATAAGCTGGCGCGCATGGCCTGGGCTGTGCTCGCTAAGAATGAACCCTATCGGCCACCGATGTTGGCCGTTGCGGCGACCACGTGACTGGCCTGCAGATGACGCCTGGCTGAAGCCAGGCTTGGAAATCGCCTTGGCGATTCCCACATCTACAGACCAGCGGCTACTACGGAGTGGATGATTTTCTGCCAGGTCTGCTGGCGAACTATGAGATGACACAACGGTCGAACCCGGCGCTCTCGAAACCTGTTAACCGGAAAATGCCTTCCAAGGCTGCATTACTAATTAGGACGAGCGCGCAGCGCATTCCATCAAGTGCCAGGAGCTTGTGCTCCACAAAGGCCGGATACATTTGCGCAGACCATCCTGTCACTTTCGTTTTTCGCTTGCGACAAAGCGGCGGACCATACATTCCGGTTTGCCCGTGATCCGCTCGGAACTGCGGCGTCGGCAGACCAGATGTACGACATGCCGACTATACATCCAAGTGGGTGCTTGTTGGATTGCCGGCCCCCGATCCGGAATCTCCGCCGGCGCTTTTCAAGGGTCTTGAATGTGTGGCTAAGATGAGGCCACAGGCGCATATGCGGTGATGGCAGCAACGCGGAGCTCGACTTCTGTGCCCGCGCCGACCTCACTACGGATCACTATTTCACTCCCAATCAGTTTGGCCCGTTCGCGCATGCCATGCAAGCCATAGTGTCCTTTGAGGCCCTCAGCACCCAAGGATTTTGAGTCGATCCCCTTTCCATCATCGCGAACAAGAACCCTGAATTCCTTTTCTTCGTGGTGGATCTCTACCTTTATGTGCCGGGCTTCGGCATGTTGGAAGCTATTGCGGAGGGCCTCGATGGCAATGCGGTAAACCTCGCCGGCAAAAGTCGGATCCAGCTCACGGGCAACGCCTACAAGCTCGACTTGGAATACGGGAGAGCCATCGTCTCCGCGATCGGCTGCGTAACTCTCTCCAAAGGTCCTTATAGCGACTGCCAGGTCGTTGATTTCGACCTCGGGTGAGCGCAACCCCTGTATCGCATCACGGCCTTCGGTAATCGCTTGCGCAGCCATGTCAATCGCGCTGTCAAGCATCCTCTTGGCTTCAGCCGTGCGGGTGGGCAACAGGCTAGAAGCAGCTTGAAAATGAAATAACGTTCCGTGAAAACTCTGCAACAGAGTATCGTGTAGCTCTCGAGCAATGCGTGTCCGCTCGCGAACCCGCTCTTCCAGGCGCACTTCTTCCGCCCGCACGCGGTCACTGATGTCCCGGGAGACATGCAGCAGGAAGCGACGCCCGCCGTACCAAAAAGAACTCGTGTTTGCTTCGACAGGAAACACCGAGCCGTCCTTTCGCCGATGGCGGTGTGTGCCGACCACGGTTTCACCCGCCGCCGCTCGCTCCGCGGCTGATTCCATCTCCGCTCGATCCGAATCCAGGTGGAAGGCAACTGCCGTGTTCCCGATCAGTTCCTGCCGAGTGTAACCAAGGCTCTCGCATGCGGCCTGATTAAGATCAACGATGGTTCCTTGCTCGAGATCCTGGACGAAGAGGGCGTCGCCTGCGTGGTCCACAAATGTGCGAAAGCGCGTCTCGCCCTCGCGCAGCGCTTCTTCGGCACGCTTGCGTTCCGTCATGTCCCGCGCCACATGAACGACCTGTATAAGTTCACCGCTCGGGTCAAATACGGGGTCAACGGAAACCGACAACCAGGGGCCTCCCTCTCTAGCCAGGAGCTCCGCTTCTTCATGCGTCCGAGATTGGCGCATTTTGGCGAGAGGGCATTCCGCAGGGGACGTGGGAGTCCCATGGGTCAGCTCGTAGCAGTGTCCCCCGACGATTTTGTCAAACGGCAGCCCCAGAAACTCCGCCGCTGCATGGTTGGCTCGCAAGACACGGAAATCCTTGTCGAGCAGCAAGACCAAATCCTGCACCGCGTCAAAGGTAGCCTGCCACTGCGCGGCGGTATTGCGCACTTCTTCTTCGGCGCGCTTGCGTTCCGTGATATCGACCGTCGTGCCCAGCACTTCAACAAGCTCTCCGTCGGCATTCAAAACGGGGTGGTCCAGGCGATATGCGTGTTTGACGGTTCCATCGGGCAACACGATTCTGAATTCGACATCGGAATCTACTTTCTCATGGGTCGCCTTCTGGAACGCCTTCCAGAACTTGTCACGGTCTTCCGGGTGTATTCGTTGCAGCAGTTGGTCCAGCGTCGGTAACCCGTGATCCGGATCAAATCCAAAAATCCGGAACAGTTCTTCCGACCAATACAGCGGCTTGGTCGAGTCATCGGTGACAAAAGTGCACGTATGGGTCAGCCTCTGCGTTTCGGCTAGATACGCCTCACTCTGCCGCAGAGCTTGCTCTGCCTGTTTGCGTGCGGCCCGGGAACGCAGGTTGACGATGCCGAACGCCAAGTCCCCAGCCAGTTCCTCAAGCAGCCGAACCTCTTCCGATGTAAAAGCGTTGGGCTGTGCGGAATGAATGGTGAGGCTGCCGAATGCGTTGTCGTTTTCGTCCTTGAGGGGCAAGGCGATGCCGGAACGAAAACCGCGCTGCAAAAGGCCCTCCCGCCAGGGGGCGAGTCGAGGATCCTTTGCGAAATCCTGAATGCAACAGCTTTTCCCGCTCCGGATGGCGGTTCCGGTGGGGCTGCGCCCACGGTCCGTGTCGGCCCAGGTTATGCCGGCGGATGCGAGATATCCCTCCTCGGCTCCGGTCCATGCGACCGGGCGCACGCTCTTGACCTCGTCGTGTTCGGCATAGGACACCCACGCCATGCGGTAACCCGCCTCCTCGCAGACGATCCGGCAGATTTCTTCGAGCAAGCTTTTCTCATCGGTGGCGCGCAGGAGGGCCTGGTTGCAGTTGCTGATCGCTCGCAGTTCGCGATTCAAACGACGCAACGCCTCCTCGGCATGCTTGCGCTCGGTGATGTCGCTTACCAGGGCCAGACAGCCGCTGTGCTGTCCATCCCTTAGAACCGGTGATACGCGCAGCAACGCCCAGACTTGAGCCCCGTCCGCCCGCAGGAAGGGGAATTCGTAGTGTTCCTGGAGCCCTTGCTCCCGCTGGAGCAGGTGATTCAGTAACTCGTCTTTTTTCTCCTGCGGCACAAAGGGCAGAATGGATTTGCCGATCATCTCCCCCGGCGATGTGCCCAGGATAGCGGCCATGTT
>Ga0310037_10000822_pt1 | contig 18019 bp, 16 predicted proteins | sample Sb_taG_11_FD_200239 | JGI IMG/M metagenome (GOLD analysis project Ga0310037, IMG submission 200239) | Peat soil microbial communities from Weissenstadt, Germany - Sb_50d_3_AS metaG (v2) (version 2) | ecosystem: Environmental > Terrestrial > Soil > Wetlands > Peat | place: Germany: Weissenstadt...
CACGGCTCCATCGGGTCTACAAAGTATTCAACAGCCTGAGCGAATTGGAGGTCGCTGCGGCACGGTCCATGGCCAAGCTGCGCAGATTCCTGGACCCGCAGACCGGTCAGCTTCAGGCCCAGGTCGAGTCCGGGCCAGCGGTCTACGACCGTATCCCCGTGCCGCCTGCGCTCTATGCCGAGCCGCGGTACATCGGGTCCCACTCGTTCGTGGGGCGCACTGCGCACCTGGCCAGGCTCAGCGACTGGACCGCGCCGGCCGAGGCGCATCCAGTGCTGCTGTTCGAGGCCATCGGCGGGACCGGCAAGAGCATGCTGACCTGGGAGTGGACCACCCGTCATGCACCTGGTGCCCGGGATGACTGGGCCGGGCTGTTCTGGTACTCCTTCTACGAGAAGGGTGCCATCATGGCCGACTTCTGCCGCCGCACCCTGGCCTACATGACGGGCAGGCCGCTGACGACGTTCCAGAGTAAGAAGCAGCCCGAGCTCACCGAATTGCTGACGCGTCAGCTGCAGGACCGGTGCTGGCTGCTGGTCCTCGACGGCCTGGAGCGGGTCCTGGTCGCATACCACCGCTACGACGCCGCCCAGCTGGCCGATGAGCAGGCCGGCCAGACCGATGAGATCGCCCGCCGCGACCCGTCCCAGGCTATCCGTCCCTAGGACGACGACCTGCTGCAGCAACTCGCCGCGGCGAGCCCGTCGAAGATCCTGATAACCTCCCGGCTGGTGCCGCGGGTGCTGCTGAATGCGGCCAGCCAGCCCATCCCCGGCGTCCTGCACGAGCAGTTGCCCGGGCTACGGCCGGCCGACGCCGAGGCCCTGCTGCGTGCCTGCGGCGTGACCGGCGACTCCCAGCAGATGCAGGACTACCTGCAGCGGCACTGCGACTGCCATCCGCTGGTCACCGGCGTCGTGGCCGGCCTGGTCAACGACTACCTCCCCGGACGCGGTCAGTTCGGCGCCTGGGCCGCCGACCCCGATCACGGCGGCCGACTCGACCTAGCCCGCCTCGACCTGACCAAGAAGCGCAACCACATCCTTACCGCGGCCCTGGAGGCGCTCCCGGCCGCCAGCCGCCGACTGCTGTCCACGTTGAGCCTGCTGCCGGAATCGTTCGACTACGCCATGCTGGCCTTGCTCAACCCCCACCGGCCGTCGCGCAAGCCTGAGGCCGGGCCAGAACCGACAAGATCCAAAAACAGCCCGGGCGCGGCGGAGGAGCAGGAGCAGGACGCGCTGACCGCGACCGTGCGCGATCTCGAGCAGCGAGGGCTGCTGCAGTACGACCGGCATGCCGGCCGCTGGGACCTGCATCCCGTCGTCCGGGCCGTCGCCTCCCACAGGCTGCGCGACTACGACCACGACCACCTCGGACAGCAGATCATCGACCATTTCTCCCAGCGGCCCCAAAATCCCTATGAGCAAGCCAAGACCGTCGACGACCTCCACGACGGCATCACGATCGTTAAGACCCTGTTTCAGCTGGGCCGCAAACAAGAGGCCTGGGGCGCGCTGTGGGGGGATCTTCTCGATGCGCTTCACTTCAATGTGGAGGCATACCCTGAGTCCCTCTCCCTGTTGCGGCCGTTCTTCCCCCCTGACTGGCGCGTACCGCACGAATATCTGAATTACAACCATCTCGGTCTGCTGGCCAATGGCGCAGCCTTCGCCTTTACCGGGCTGGGCGAATTCGCGCGGTCCGCAGAGCTTGAGCAGGTGGCCCTTAGGATCCACATTTCGGCCAGGAAATGGCCCGCAGCGCGGATAAGCCTTAAAAACCTGGCAATAAGCTTCTATAATTTGAACCGGCTGGCGCTATCGGATCGCTATTCAATGCTTGCCCTCGAGCTGGCTGAGGCGCTCGACAGGCCGGAGGACCTGTTTCGTGCCCGGCTGTTTCGATTTGAAATGCTCGCCCTGGCGGGCCGCTGGGCTGCGGCCGAGGAGATGTGGAACCTGCTCGATTCGATGGGACGGAACTGGCCACGTCGCCTTTACCGGCCGGGAAATGCCGAGCGAACCCGCCTTGAAGTGCTGCTGTTCCCGCGAGGACGCCTGACGGAGGAAGACCTTGCGGCCGCCGAACGCCTGGCCCGCGACGGACAGGACCATGCTTCGATACGCAGCCTGTCCCGTTTGCGGGGCAAATGGCGGCTTTCCCGCGGCGAGCATGCCCTGGCCGCGGAGAGCCTCCAGGACGCCATCCGGATGGCTCACGAGACGGGCTCCTCCGATCCCGAATCCGAAACCATGCTCGCGCTGGCCCGCTTCCGCCTAAAGCAGATTCCGAGCGCTCGCGAGGAGGCAGTGCGCCTGTCCGCCGGGCGGAACCCGGCGCATCTTCCGCTGGCGGAGTTCTGGCACGCTCTCGGCGACACCGGCGGTCCTGGCGGTCAGAACGGTCCACCTCCACGACCCGGATGCCAGCCGCGGTGACATGACGAGCCAGGCCCGCGCCGTAACTGCCCGTCCCTTCGATCCCGACCAGGCCGACGGACCCGAACCCGCCCAGCGCGGCCGGTCGCAGTCGCTGAGCGTGACCGCAACGCTGGCCTGTCTCATTCAGGCCGAACGTCCCGCAGAGGCAGGCCGGATCGCCTCTGGTGGCCCATCGCGAGGCCGGGCACAGTGAAATAAATCGGGCGGTAGAAGGTGACAGGTGATGGCAGCCGTCATGACAGATACAGGCTTGCCGCCGGATTCCCGCGGTGAGGGCGGAAGGGTCATCGTGGGTGTCGATGACACGCCGGGCGGTGTGGCGGCATTGCGTTGCGCGGTGGCGCTTGCGCGGGCGCGGCGGGCCCGGCTGGTTGCCGTCCGGGCGTGGGGGCTCGGGCTGCCCCGGCACGGTGGCTGGCGGCATCACCGTAGCGGCCGCGGCCGCCTGGCCGTCGCCTATACCGGAACCGTGCCACGCCAGCTGGCCAGGGAACTGGCCAGGCGTGCGCTCCGCTCCCCCACAGGGGACATTCCGGATGATCTCGACGTGGTGATCCAGACGCCGGAAGGCAACCCAGGCCCGGTACTGACCACGATCGCCTTGCCCGGCGATGCGCTCGTGGTGGGAACCGCCGGGCGGCACAGCTTGAAACGGGTTGTGCACGGCTCGGTCAGTGGCTACTGCGCTGCACATTCGCGCTGCCCTGTCGCCATCGTGGCGGCTGGGCGGCCGCGCTGGTACTTCCCGCAACAGGCAGGACGGCTGCGGCCGGCCACTAAGCCTCGCGGCCCCGGCCGTAAGCCCTGAGCCATGGACACGCCTGCGCAGCCAGCCGACGGCGCTCGCTGACCTCAGCATCGCCGCGTATTACTCCGGCGACATCGACGCCGCCTGGCCGCTGGGCCAACAGGCCCAGATCCCCGACCTCCCCGGCTGGCTCGCCCGCAACGATGCCCGGGTGCCGCCGCGCCGATCAGCCATTATCGAGCGCCAAGTGGTAGCTTCCGGTCGCGCTCTTGACGCGTCAGATCGGCGGTTCCGGTTCACTCTGGGGTTTGCGGAGTGTAACGACGTGAAATGGTCGCATCGCTGGCCGGGTCAGTTTCCGGCGGGCCGGGCTGGCGCCAGGCCGGTCATCTTTTCGCTGAGCTCCCACAATTCCCGCGCGACCGTGTCGTCGTGCGCGGCTGCCGACGGCTCACGCCGCTGCCCAGCCGGCCTGGCCCAGTGAGACGGGTACTGACAGTGCCCCAACGTCAGGCCTGGCGCACCCAGATGCCTGACCTGACCGCCGCTCACCAGGACAAGACACCAGGACAGCGCTCATGACAGAGTTCTCGGCGAAGAACCCTCCGGACGCCCGTTACGCGACGCCATCTGCCGCCGCGGCGCGGAATGGCCGCCGCTGGCGCCGGGTTCTAACACCATGACCACCACCCAGCAGGCGCGCGGCGCAAGCCCCGTCGACTTCGCGACTTTCGGCGACTACGGCGACTTCCGGCGGAAGCAGCCCCAGCCAGCGACTGGGGAGTTCGTACGGTCCGCCTACCCGTTCCGCGGCCGGATCACCGCGGACGGCTCCAGCGGGTATCCGGCCGTGGCCGGCCGGTACCACCTGTACATCTCCTGGGCCTGCCCGTGGGCGCACCGGACCGCGATCGTGCGCAAACTGCTCGGCCTTGAGGAGGCCATCTCGCTGTCAGCGGTCGACCCGGTGAGGGACGGCCGCGGCTGGGCGTTCCGCGAGGGCCCCGGGTACTCGCTGGACCCGGTCAACGGGTTCTCGCTGCTGCGCCAGGCCTACGAGGCCACCGAGCCCGGCTACGACGGGCACATCTCCGTCCCGGTGCTGTGGGACCGGCAGACCAGCCGGATCGTCAGCAACAACTTCCCCGACATCACGATCGACCTGGACACCCAGTTCGGCGCGTTCTCCAACGGCACGGACCTGTACCCGCAGGCCCTGCGCTCCGAGATCGACGTGATCAACGCGGTCATTTACGAGACCGTGAACAACGGCGTGTACCGCTCGGGCATGGCCACCTCCCGGGAGGCCTACCACGACGCGGCGTCCAAGGTCTTCGCCACCCTCGACAGCCTGGAGGAGCGCCTGGCTGGCCGCCGGTACCTGTTCGGTGACGCGATCACCGAGGCCGACATCAGGCTCTGGGTGACCCTGGCCCGGTTTGACGCGGTCTACCACTACCACTTCAAGGTCAACCTGCGCCGGCTGACGGACTACCCGAACCTATGGGGCTACGCGCGCGACCTGTACTCGCTGCCCGCCTTCCGGGACACAACGAACTTCGACCACATCAAGCGGCACTACTACACCACCCATCCGCACATCAACCCGACCCGGATCGTCCCCGACGGCCCGCTGCTGGATTGGGCCACGCCGCACGACCGCGCCTTGTCCTGATCCGGACCGTTTCTGACCTGGTCGCAACCGCCATGACCCAAGAAAGGAGGGCAATGGCCGCCGCCCACCCGTTCGGTATCATCGCGGGCAGCATAGCCAGATCGACCTTGGCCGCGCATAGTGGCGCGAGTGCGCGCGTCACCGGGATCGAGCGCCAATCACACTGAGCGAGCAAGAGCACCAAACCACCGCGATCCGGATCGAATCGGCGCGGCTGAGCAGCGGTAGCGAATGATCCCGCACGAGCGCGCAGATTATCCAGTTCGGACGGGCCCATCACTCGGATCCGTGTCACCGGGGGAGGTAACTGACGGGTAATTGTCGGCCGGGCGCTGCTTGCGTCGTAAAGCGACGAGGTGCTCGCCTGGTCGGCCGCCTTGAGGGAGGATCAGATGATGCAGTCCGACGAGGACCGGGTGCGGCAGGCCAACGCGGCCTTCGGGAGCGGAGACCTCGGCGCGCTGCAGAGTCAGTTCCTCGCCGAGGACGTGGTGTGGCACGTTCCCGGCCGCGGCCCGCTGGCGGGCGACTACCAGGGCATCGCCGAGGTGATCGCGTTGTTCGGCAAGATCTCCGAGCTTTCCGGGGGCACGGCACGTTTCACGCTGCACGACGTTCTCGCTAACGGCAATCACATGATCTCGCTCGCCACGATCACTGCCGAGCGGGCGGGCAAGCAGTATCAGGACAAACTTGTCCATGTCATGCAGGTCCATGACGGCAAGGCGACCGAGGTCTGGACGTATGCGGCTGACCCGTTCGCGGCAGCGGAGTTCTGGTCATAGCGCCGTCGCGATACTGACGCTGGGACCTGCGGGTAGAGCAGGCTCTGGTCTCGCGCTATTTCCGGAGCTGATGGCGCTGATCGCCGACCTGCCGGCCGGCCCCTTCGGCAGGCTGCCCTGGCGCCAGTTTCAGAACGTGACTGCGAGTTTAGGACCGCACGGCGGCCTGCGTGGCCGGCATGCCGCGGTCACGGCGGCTACCACCTCAGCAAGCGGCACCGGAACACCGTCACGCTCGACGGCTCCGTGCCGGATAACGAGGTGCTGGAGCTGATCGGTCACGCCTACGACCTGGTGGTGGCACATCTGACCAAGGCTCAGCAGAGCAAGCTGATCACCTGACAGCCGATCGGCGGCCGCGGTCACCCGCCCGCGACCCATGATCGCGCCCGGACAACTGATCGTTGCCCGGACCTGGACCGGCCGCCGGTACCGGCCGTACGATCCCGGTGCGGGTAAGGAGCGTCAGCATGCGATTCACCGACTACTCCTTCGGGTCCATCCGGGTCGACGGCGTGACCTACGATCACGACCTGGTCATCGACCGCGGGAAGATCCGGAAGCGCAAGAAGGCCGCGTCGCGGAGGTTCCGCGGCGCGTACGGGCACACTCCGCTCTCGGCCGCGGAGGACATCCCATGGCGATGCCGTCGGCTGGTGATCGGCACCGGCGCCGACTCCGCGCTGCCGGTGTTGCAGCAGATCCGGGAGGAGGCCCGCCGCCGCAAGATCGACCTCGTCGTCCTGCCCACGGCGGAGGCGATCGGCGTGCTGGCTCGGACCACCAAGGACACCAACGCCATCTTGCACCTGACCTGCTGAACGTGTCGGCGTGGTACCGGAAACTCCCTTCAACGGTTGCGTTCCTTCTCCGCCCCGTCCGCCTCGTCGCCGCCAGCAGCAGCGGCTCCCGGCTTTGCCGATCGAAGAGATGCAGGAAGCTCGCCGGCCACGGCCAGGGGTGCGCTTCGCCCTGTTCTACCTGCTGAGCATCTGGTCCTGGCTGGGGAACGGCGTTCCGCTGTGCCAGGGCAGGACCTGGCCGAATTGGACGAGTTCGCCGTAGGTCGCTGGGTCGGGCCGGTCGGCCAGGATTAGGTCGAGCACGGCCCGCGCGGCCTGGTCGGGGGTTTGCGCGCGGCTGTAGTCGTCGAACCATGGCCGGGACGCCCGGGTGTCCACCAGTCCGGGGCACACCGCGGCCACGAGGGTTCCCTTGGCCAGATCTGCCGCCCGGCGCTGCGTGGCGACCGCGCGTACCGCGGCGACCTGGGCCACTTTGGAGGGCACGTTGATCCAGCGGGGCCAGCTCTGTTCCTCGGCCGTGCCGTCGTGGATGGCGGTCCGCCAGGACTCCACGGCCGCCTCGACCTCCGCCAGCGTGGCCCCGTCGAACAGCGGCTGCAGGCGAGGGTCAAGGTGGCCGAGTGTGCCCAGCGAGCTGGCCACGACGATGAGCCGGCCGCCGGGCCGGAGCACGGGGCCGAAGGAACGCAGCACCGCATGGGTGCCCCCGTTGGCGACGTCGATGAATGCGTCGGCCTGCTCGGGCTGCGGCCGGTCCGGGGTGAGCGCGGCGATCGCGTTGGAAATCACGATGTCCACCCCGCCGTGACGGTCAGCCAGTTCTGCGGCCAGCCCGGCCACGGCGCCGGTACCGGCGACATCGAGAACCCGGCCCAGTACCCGGCTCCGCGTCCCGGCGCGCGTGCTGACCGCAGCGGCGGCGTCGGCGACTCGCCGGGCGTGGCGCCCGGTGAGCAGGACCAAGTCATCGGGGTTCATGCGGGCGGCCAGGCCCGCGGCGAGGGCGAACCCCAGCCCCTGGTTGGCCCCGGTGACCAGGGCGATGCGTGCGTCTGACATGACCACCAGGCTAGACATGTCCGGGTCATGCGTCTAACGAAAGTTACGCATATGTGGTATGCGTAAAGCTCATGGACTTCGCCGATGTGTCGCTGGTGGCGCTGCGGGTCTTCCGCGAGGTGGCCGAGCGGGGCACCCTCACCTCGGCGGCGACCGCGCTGGGCTACACCCAGTCCGCGGTCTCCCGGCAGGTCGCCTCGCTGGAACGCGCGGCAGGGGCACCGTTGCTGGAACGGCGCCACGACGGGGTGCGGCCGACCACCGCCGGGCACGTCGTGCTGCGACACGCCGCGACCGTGCTCGATCAGATCGACACCGCCGCACGGGAACTCGCCGGCCTGCCCGCTGAGGCGGGCACGGTCCGCCTGGGCTGGTTCGCCAGCGCGGGCGCCAGCCTGCTGCCCCGCGCCGTCGCGGCCCTGCGCCGCGCTCATCCCGCCATCACCGTCATCAGCCGGGAAGGCAGCACCCCCGCGCTGGTCCGCGCGCTGCGGGCCGGCCGCGTGGATCTGGCCCTGCTGGCCTCAGCGCCGCCGTTCCGCCCACCCGACGCGGAGTCACCGCCGCTGGACCTTCAGGTGCTCGCCGAGCGCAGCCTGTGCGTCGCGGTACCCGCCGCCCACCCGCTCGCCCGCCAGGATGCAGCCGACGTCGCAGACCTGCGCGGTCAGCGGTGGATCGCCAGCCCCTCCTCTGCAGACGAGACGCTGATGGGGGTCTGGCCCGGGCTGGACGAGCGACCCGAGATCACCCACACCGCTCGGGACTGGCTGACCAAACTGCACCTGGTCGCGGCAGGATGCGGAGTGACCACCGTGCCCGCCTCATTCGCGGCCATTGCCCCCCCGGGTGTGCGGGTCCTGGCCGTGCGCGGCGGGTCGCAGGAACAACGGCGCCTCATCCTGGCCCGGCTCCCGCACCCGCTCACCGAGCCAGCCGCCCGCCTCGCCGACGCCCTGCGCGCCGCAGCCACCGACGTGCCGACCCCGAGGTAGCCCACACCAACCACGCACCGGCACACGACGTTCCAGATCATCCTCGTCTGTTCCCTCTGCCCAGAAGCATCAAGGACGCCAACGACCGCCCAGATTGGGCGGGAGTGTGCGCTTCGCTACGGTCGAGGACCAATCACACAACGTGAGCAGAAGCAGCCGGCCGCCGAGTTCCCGATCGCTTAGTACACGGGTGATCCGTGTCGCTCCACTGTTCTCGCGTCACGCGCTGAGATGGTGCTGAAATGAGCAGCTTCCCGTGTCTTGTGCGTTTCGTGTCGGGGTCTGGCCAGGTCCGTTACCGGCTGGGCGACCAATCGGCCATTTCCAGGCACACAGTATCGGGTGCTGTTTGCTAGCACCGCCGGGCGGTGTGGAGCGCCTCACGACGCGTCTCGTGGCGGGCGCACGAGGCAGCCGGTCACCCGGTCATGGTGAGGTGGCCGTCTACCCTGCGCAGCCTGCCAGCACGGACCTGGCCGTCCACGAGTGTGTCCGTCCAGTACCAGTGCCAGGAGAACCAGCGCCGCAGCTCACGCTCGGGCGCGACGACCGCGGCGCGTACGCCGGCAGCGATCAGGTCTGCCAGGGCGCGGCCGGGATCGGCATCCGCTTCGCCGTGGCCCGGGTAGGCCTGATCCCAGCGGGCCAGCTCGCTCGGATACGGGTGTCCCTCACCAGCGGTCACGTGCAGCGAGCGCGAGATGATCGCGCCGCACCGCTCCAGCGGGGAGCGCAGCGCATTCAGTTCCTGCCTTTTGAGCCGGAGCTCTACCCGCAGGTCCTCGACGCTGGACGGCCCGGCGGCGGCCAGATGATCCAGCAGCCGGCGCCAGCCAGGATCGGCAGCGCGCATGCGGCCGATCTCGGCCCGGCAGATCGGGTCGAGCAAGCCGGCGACCTCGCTGGACACGAGCAGATTCTTGCCGCGGTGGACCCCGGCGATGAGGTAGCCGCGCCCGGCGAGCTCGCCGAACCACGGCCACTTGGTCGCCGGCCAGGTCGCGAAACCCGGGCTCCCTGCCTTGTCTGGATCCTCATGGCACGCCTCGTACAAGCTCGGCAGCGCGCAGTCTGCGGTGCGGGTCAATAGCCCACGGTCCCGCAGGAACGCCTCGGCCTCGGCGAGCGTCTCCAGCGCCCGGTCAGGGGTCAGCCGGCATTCGAACGCCCGCCGCCGCAGCTGCTCCGCCAGCGGCTCCACAGGTTCCATCATCCCTCCGGATGCGAGATTGCTGATCTTCAGGTCCGGGGGGCCGATGGGTGCGTACGCGATGGCCTGCTCGAGGAGGTCCCGCACGACCTGCCGGTGCTGGGCCGCGATTCCGGCCCACGGTGCGCGTGCGATGGGGTTCTCCAGTTGCACGAAGGCGAAGAGCAGCGTGTGCTGCTGGCATTCGAAGAGCAGTTCGCCCGACAACCCGAGGCGGCCGCTGGCGCCAAGGAGCGCAACGTCCGGGGTGCTGCGCCGGATCTCCGAGCCGAGCACATCCGAGACCTTGGGATAGACGATCCGGGCTACGCGTGCGCCGGTGCCGGATCGCCGGGGAGCGCCTGCCAGCCCCGCCCGATCTCCCGCAGCATCGGCGGGTACACGATCAGGTGCCGGAACGGCCTGATCGCGGCCATGTAGCCGGTCCCGAGCAGCCCGTTTGGCTTGACGAGGACAGCCATCTGGCCGCGGTAGCCGCCGGTCCCATCTGGAACCCAGCCGAGGTGCATGATCCCGTGAACGGTCCGGTTGACGATCTCCGCGGCCCACTCGTCGCCGGTCAGGTACAGCGAGGTGAAGGGGAGGGCGGCGAAGTCCGGGCCGGGTGGGGCCTCGCGCAGATCCGCCGGCAACCGCTCGCGAAGCGTCGGCCGCTCCGAGCCGGGGCCGGCATCCGGGCCGTCCCAGCCGAGCAGCTCCCCGGCCTTCCAGCGGATCGTCCAGAGCGCACGGGCGGCTCGGGAGGCGGAGGCTTGCGACGGGTCGCCGCGCGAAGCCCACCACTGCACCAGCCGCGGGAAGTCGTCCGGGCCGCCCGGCGTCGGCAGTGCCCACACGTCCTCGAGCCGGAAGTCACCCGTGAGCTCGTGGATGCGCCAGGGCCGGGAGGTGTGCGCGGTGTCCGGGAGCCGCATGCGGACCTCCATCTATACGGTACCGTATAGATGAATATAGCACCGCCAGCGGTGCTGTCAACTCCAGGACGTGATAGTGAGACACCATGGCCGCCATCACCCGGACGCCCCGCAGTAGGTGGATCGAGGAGGGCTTGCGGGCCCTGGCGGCCGGCGGCCCGGACGCCGTCCGGGTGGAGGTCCTGGCGCAGGCGCTCGGCGTGACCAAAGGCGGCTTCTACGGGCATTTCGCCGACCGGAACGCGCTGCTCGGCGAGATGCTCGACTCCTGGGAGCGGATGAGCACCGATGAGGTGCTCGAGCGCGTCGAGCGCCACGGCGGCGACGTCAGGGCTAAGCTGCGGCTGGCGGGGGCGCTCACTTTCTCCAGCGAGCTGCTGCCGATCGACCTGGCAATCCGCGACTGGTCCCGGCGCGACCAGACGATCGCCGAGCGCCTCCGACGCGTCGACAACCGGCGCATGGACTACCTGCGCCTGCTGTTCGGCGCGATCTGCCGCGACGAGGACGAGGCCGAGGCCCGTAGCGTGCTCGCCTTCTCACTGGTGATCGGCCACCACTTCATGGCCGCCGATCACGGCGTACGCAGCCATGCAGACATACTGGAGCTGGCCGCGAGGTGGCTCCTGGCGTGACACCGTGAGCGGTGCGAGCCTGACCGGGCGTTGTTCCGCATCTTGCGGTGGTCAGCAACGCTCCGGCTCCAACCCGGTGGCTCCCTCGTGTCACATTGCGAACGTTGCAGTCCAGCGCGACGGCGTGAGATTCATAGTCCAGTCGCGGCCCGCCGTACGTGGGTGCACGCCGAAATCGGCTGGGATCGGCTCGGCCGCTCGTCCTACGATCGGACGCATGCCGAGCTATGAGTCAGTAGACCTGTCCAGCGTGTGCAACGCCGGTGTGGAGGTTCTCGGTGATGAGCCGGGCGATGTTCCGCTCGGGAGGGTGGACCTGCGCGGCCTGCCGTTCCTGATCGGGTCGGAACCGCCGTCTGCAGAGCGGTGCTTCCTGCTGCCCGGCGCCCCGGCGTCGGTTGAGATCGGCCGGCTGGCGCGGCGGGTGATTGTCGCGCATCGGCTGCTTGAGCCGGGCGCACCAGCCGGTCACGCGGTCGGCCGGACTGTTGCGGAGTACGTTTTTCACCTCGCCGGCGGCGAGGTCGTCACCGCGCCCATCCGGGAGCGGTTCGAGATCCAGGTGGTACCGCCGGTATGGGGTCGTCTGCCGTTCCTCGCCGTCACCGACACCAGCGACCATAACCTGCCGCGTTTTGAGGGCAGCTGGGGCGAGGCCGGGGCTCGCCTGGCGGAGCATGATATGGGATGGCCGGCCGGGTACTACCTGTGGTGCTGGGACAATCCTCATCCGGAACGACCGGTCGAACGGATCGAGTTCATCCCGCGCGGCACGCGATTCGTCGTTGCGGGCATCACGACCAGCGACGTTGATGAGCACCCGTTCGTCCGCGCGCCGGCGCGCCCGGTGCGGCTGGTAGCGAAGGACGGGCGGAACGGCGTTCTCGACATCGACGTGGACCGAGGTGTCGCGACCTATCCGCAGCCGCTGCCCGGCAAGGACGACCGGGCCGGCTGGGGAGCGACCGAAGGAACGTCCGCGTATGCGTCGATCGCCGCGCTGCCGTCGGCCACCGTCGCGGTGCGGCGGGGCGACGACGAGCTCGGCCGGGTGCGCTGGGGCGACATGGAACGTGACGGGCGGGCGGACGCCGGCCAGGTCTCGCTTGAGCTGGTGGAAGGCGGCCGCAACTGGGTGCATGTCAGCGTCGTCGACGACGCGACCGGGCGGCCGGTGCCGTGCCGGGTCCATTTCCGTTCGGCCGAGGGAATTCCCTACCAGCCGCACGGCCACCATAATCACGTCACGCAAAATCTCGGCAGCTGGCATTACGACGTTGGCGGTGACATCCGTCTGGGGCAGCGCAGCTACGCGTATATCGACGGCACCTGCCAGGGGTGGCTGCCACGAGGCGACGTCGTGGTGGACATTGCGCGCGGGTTCGAATACGAACCACTCCGGCAGACTGTGCGGATCGAGCCGGGTCAGCGAGACCTGACGCTGCGGATCAGGCGCGTCGCTGACATGGCCTCGGAAGGATGGTGGTCTGGCGACTCGCACGTGCACTTCCTGTCGACCCCGGGTGCTCAGCTTGAACAAAGGGGTGAGGATCTGCGTGTCGTCAATTTGCTGCAGACGCAGTGGGGCGCGCTGTTCACCAACACCGAGGATTTCTCCGGCCGGCCCAGTGTCGTCGACGGCGGCGGCTACGTGACGTATGTCGGCCAGGAAAACCGGCAGCACGCGCTCGGCCACATGGTCCTGTGGGGCCTGAAAGAACCGGTCATGCCGTGGTGCAGCGATGGTCCCGATGAGGCCGAACTCGGCGGCGCGCTGGACGCGACGCTGAGCGACTGGGCCGACCGGACGCACGCCCAGGGCGGCACCGTCGTCGCTGCGCATTTCCCGAATCCGAACGGCGAGCCGGCCGTTCTCGTCGCGACCGGCCGGGCCGACGCCGTCGAGATGCTGGCCCATTCCGACGACGCGATGCTCGAATATTACCGGTACCTGAACAGCGGCTACCGGCTGCCGCTCGTCGGCGGCACGGACAAGATGTCCAGCGCCGTGCCGGTCGGTCTGTATCGCACGTACGCGCGGCTGGACGAGGAGTTCAGCTATGAGGCCTGGTGCCGGGCGGTGCGGTCGGGTCGCACGTTCCTTTCCGGCGGGCCGCTCCTAACGCTGTCGATAGACGGGTGCGAGCCGGGCGGTACCGTCGAGCTTTCCGGGCCGGGAACGGTCAGCGTCCATGCCGCGGTGCGCAGCATTTTCCCGCTCCGTTCGCTCGAAGTCGTCCGTAACGGCGAGGTCGTCGCGAGAGCAGAAGCCAACGGCGGACGGCAGGCCGACATCACCGAGGAATTGCGGATCGACGGGAACTCCTGGATAGCCTGCCGAGCGTTCGGCGTTGATCACCACCTCGATGAATGGGGTCGCCGGGTTTTCGCCCACACCTCGCCGGTCTACCTCGCCTGCGGCGGCGACTGGACGATGACCGACCCCGAAGGCATCCGCTATATCCGGACCCTCGTCGAGGGTGCCCGCGAATACGTCCGGCACACTGCGGTCCGCAGGTCCGACCAGCTCACGACACACCATCACGGCGAGGCCAGCCACCTCGCCTGGCTGGAGCGGCCGTTCGCCGAGGCCCTGCGCGCGCTGGAAGAGCGTGGCCTTGGGTGAGCGAGACAGAATGCCGCGGCGTAATCGGTAAGGTCCGGCGCGGGTCGCTGGGATCGGCACACAGGAGATGCGCGTACTCTTCGGGTTCGGTGTTAGCTGGCTCGCAGTGGACGCCTCAGAGGCCGTAACCAGCGATCGGCACACAGTGCTACGCCTGCTTCTGGGCGTGAGCGGCCTGCCGAATATTCACGGCCGCCACAGGGTCCGGGCGCGGACCAGTGCCGATCCGGCCACCGCGACACCGCAGGCAATGGGCGGCGGGCGCGGGGTGGGTTCCTCCGGCCGGGCCGGCCGTCCTGCCGAGGTAGCCGGATCGTCGCGGCCCGGACCTGGGCGGCGATAACCGGGTGCGCCGCCCCCGGATACGGGCCTATCGTGCCGGTCATGCTTTCTTACGACGTGGCCGGGACCGGCCCGGCGCTGGTCCTGTTGCATTCCGCGGTGTGCGACGGATCGATGTCCTCTGCACTCGTCGGCTGAGGGATGCCAGCGTTCCGTAGTGGTGCTGAAGGGCAGATTTCCGTACCTTCGCGGCGATCCCGCTAGCCGCTACTTCCGGATCGCATGGTGACCTTGGTGCCGCCGCTGCCGTGCCTGGCCACTTCCGTCAGGCCAAGCCGCCGGTAGAGCGCTCGCGCGCGGCGGTTGACGGTGAGCACGTCGAGAACCAGGTCCTGGCCTTTGCGCTCTGCTTCCTCCACAAGCGCGCTGATGATCCGGCTGCCGATGCCGTGGCCTTGATGGCCGGGGTGGATTTCGATGCGGGACAAGTAGATCTCCCCGCGGCGGTAGTCGACATCAAGTATGCCGATACCGGCCTGCCCGGCGGTGATGATCTGCCATCGGTGCGGGTTGAAGGCGCGCTCATGAAACGCGCGCTGGACCTGCTCGTCCCACCCCCAGATCGCCGTGATGTATTCGCCCATCGCGGCCTTGTGCAGCTGGTAGCAGAACTCGGCATCGGCGGGGGTAGCCGGCCGCAGCGCGATAGCAGACTTGGCCAGGCTGGCCCGGAGCGTCCGGTCAGCACGCCCGGCTGGCATCGTTGCGGGCCCGGCGGCCGGCTGTGGTGATGGTTGCGGTTTGAGCGCGTGACTATCGCCGCGGTCCTGCATACCAGGAGCGTGCCCGATGCCCGGCGCCGGTAACGTCCCTACCGCACGCAGGGCCGGATCACGAGCCCTGGCGATCAACGTCGCGATTCCGGAGGGACTCGGCTGGACCGACACCCGGCGGGGTGAGGAATTCGCGCCCTGGGCCGCCCACCGCGGCTTCAGCTGAACGTCCGGCTGCTGTGACGCAGCGGGCCCATCGTAACAGCAGCCGCCCAGGCGTACAGGTTGCCGCAGACGCCCCTGAACCGTGCCCAGTGCGCACGTCCGGCGGCATGAGTGAGCATTCAGCCACCACTTGTTATCGCCAGGCCCGCTGGTCCGGCCGGGCCGCTTACACCTCCGGCTGCCAGAAGTCAGGCACCTGAACCTGCGCCGAACCGGGCCGGGCGAGGGCCGGGTAATCCGCGATGACCGCCTCTGGCCAGCGCGCCGATAGCCGCTCGTGCAGTCCGCCGGCCAGGGCACGAAGGCCGGGAAGCACGCCCGAACGGCCTGCCGCGGAAGTAAAGCTGCGCAGCCAGGCCAGCAGCCGGGGCCGCATCGTGGTCGTGCCCCACTCGTCGTCTTCCTCCAGTACCTTGGTGATCGCGTCCCCCCAGGCGACGATCCAGGCGCCCAGGGCAGCCGTCATGGCTACATCCCACGAAGGTCCGAGATCGATGCCCGCCGCCTCGAGACGGCCGTGGTAGGCCGACATGGCGGGCGCAGCCACCGAGGAGGGCAGGCGGCCGAAGCACCAGCAGCTCGGGAAGGGCGCCAGCAGGTAGGACGCATCGAGGACGACCGCGCCCCAGCCTGAATGCTCGAAATCGAAGATCCGGCAGCGGCCATCGAGGAACCGCACGTTATCCGGGCAGGCGTCACCGTGGACTAGGCCGTGGTAGCCCGTTTCGTTCAGCAGCAAAGAAAGCTGGTCGATCTCGGTTCCGGCGGCTACGGCGGCCAGGCCCAACGAGACGGCCACGCCAAGGAAGGCGTCCTTGCCCCGGGCCACGGCGTCCGGCCAGGGCGGGGTCCCGAGGCGGGGATCCCTGGGCCGGCCCATGCTCCACGCGTGCATCGATCCCAGTGCCTCGGCGTAGGAAACAAGGTCTGCCCGCACGCGCGAACGGTCGCCGGTCAGCAGCGAGTCGGCCAGCGAGGGGCCCGGGCCGAGATCCTCCATCAGCAGCATGCCGGCGTCGGCGTCGGCGCCCAGCAGCCGCGGGACGACCGGTTCGGGCATCCCGTTCAGGTACTCCAGGGCGGCCAGTTCGACCCCGAAGGTGTCCTTGTCTGCCCGCTTTTTCATCACCACAGAACGGCCCGTGGCCAGATGCAGCCGGACCACGTGACTGCGGTCCCAGATCGGCTCCGCCGCGCGCACCGACGTCCCCGGGCCCCAGGCGCGGGCCAGCAGCGCCTCGGCCGCCCGGGTCTCGGCCGCCGACAAGGCTGGCAAAGTGGCCACCACCGCATTCTCGCCGCCAGGCCAGGGGACCGCGAAGGGCCGGGATGGACATCCAGTCCGCGCAGGCGCGATGCTGTCCATGACCGATTGCCTACTGACGGGGGCCATGATGGAGCCAGACGCCAAGCCGACCATCGTCTTGATTCACGGTGCGTTCGCCGATGCCTCCGGATGGTCAGAAGTCATCCAGCGCTTGTCCGCGCTGGGCTACAGCGCGTGCGCGCCGGCGAATCCTCTGCGGGGCGTGATCAGCGACGGCGACTACGTGCGCACTTTCCTCGGCACGATCCAGGGCCCGGTCGTGCTCGTCGGGCACTCCTACGGCGGCTCGGTGATCACCAACGCGAGCGCCGGCGCGCCGAACGTCCGCGCCCTGGTTTATATCGCGGCGTACGCGCCCGATGAGGGCGAGACGCTGGCCGCGGCCGGCGCGCTCGACGGAGCATCGAACGACCTGCCCGGCCACCTCCTCGTGCGTCCCTACCCCGGCATGCCCGACGGAGACGGCGACGCCTATATCAACCCCGAGTTCTTCCACGAGCAGTTCTGCGCCGACCTGCCGGATACGCTGGCGGCCGTGATGGCCGTGAGCCAGCGGCCCGTGACGTTGTCGTGCCTGGGCACGCCGTCAGGTCCGGCGGGCTGGAAGACGCTGCCGAGCTGGTACATGGTCGCCAGCAACGACAACGCGATCCCCCCGGTGGCGGAACGGGCGATGGCAGCCCGGGCCGGCGCCCACACGGTCGAGATCAGCAGCTCCCACGTTGCCTTCATCAGCCACCCGCAGGAGACCACCGATCTCATACTGGCCGCCGTACAGGGCAGCTGACGCCACCACCTGGCCGGGACAGTCCTGTCCGCGTTCACCTGAGACCCCGCGCTGCGCCCCTCATCGGCAGATACGCGCACCACTCGCGACATGAGCGGATCAGTTCTATGAAGCGACTTACCAGGTCATGTGAGCGCGTTCGATTGGACGCATCCGGAGCCTGTTCTGCTGGTCCTCCGTTCGGCTGGCGAGCTCGCCCCTGCTGCGCCGGAGCTTCCGGGGTATGCGGGTGGGTGGTTCGCTGATCCGGGGTCACCGTGCCGGCAGGAGCAGTGGAGCAGATGCCGCGCCGTACGCCATCAGTACTCACGGATGCGCGGTTGCTATCTGGTAGCCGTCACTGCCTGGATGATGATGGCGTAGAGGCGGTGCCAATGCGGCGAATGCAATCCCGCTTCCGTCACCAGCTGGGTTGCCCGTCGTTTTGTGCGCGCCTGGCCGTGCCGCCCGGCCAGCTGGGTCGGCAGCAGCAGCGCCGAGAACAGGTCGGCCAGGACCAGGCAGCCACCGGGCGCCAGCACCCGGGCGCACTGAGCTAGCCCCGCCCGCTGGTCCGCCCAGTGATCGAACGAGGTCGTGCTGACCACCAGGTCGAAAGTTGCTGTGCGCCAGGGCAGCCGCTCGGCGGTGCCTGCCACGAAACGCAGCCGGTCATCGGTGGCCGCGTCCCTGGCGACCCTGATCATGGCGGGTGCCGCGTCGATCCCGGCCAGGGCCTCGGCCTGCGG
>Ga0310037_10000825_pt1 | contig 17996 bp, 17 predicted proteins | sample Sb_taG_11_FD_200239 | JGI IMG/M metagenome (GOLD analysis project Ga0310037, IMG submission 200239) | Peat soil microbial communities from Weissenstadt, Germany - Sb_50d_3_AS metaG (v2) (version 2) | ecosystem: Environmental > Terrestrial > Soil > Wetlands > Peat | place: Germany: Weissenstadt...
CGACGGCGCGGGCTCGGCTTGGCCTCCGGCAGGTGGAGTCCGCGTGATCGCCTTCTCCTACCTCTTTGCCTTCGTGGCCATGCTCGGTGTTCTCGTTTTCGTGCACGAGTTCGGCCACTTCCTCGTAGCGAAACTGTGTGGCGTGCGCGTGCTGAAGTTCTCTCTGGGCTTCGGTCCGACGATCGGAATCGGACGCTGGAAACTCGCCTGGACGCGCAACGGGACCGAGTACGTGATTGCCTTCTTCCCCCTCGGCGGCTTCGTGAAGATGCTGGGCGAGAACCCCGACGAGGCAGAGGGAGATCCCGAGGTCCGCGCGCATCCCTCTGAAACGCTCGGCGCAAAGCCGGTGTGGCAAAAGCTCGCCATCGTCTTCGCGGGTCCCGCGATGAATCTGCTCCTCCCCATCGCGGTTTTCGTGGGGATGCTTTTTGTCGGCATCCCTCGTGCCCTCCCGGTCGTGGGTACGGTCGAGATCGGCTCGCCGGCGGCGCAGGCGGCCTTTCGTCCCGGCGACCGCATCCTCGCGATCGATCAGAAACCGGTGGCGTGGTGGGACGATGTTGAAGAAGCGCTGCGTGCCCATCCCGGACAATCGGTTCAGGTCGCGTTCGAGCGCGACGGCCAGCGGCGCGAGCTCCCGCTCGAACTCACGGCGCGCGGCGGACTCGACGAGTTCGGCGGCGTGCATCGGGTGGGCTGGTCGGGTCTCGGCTACCAGCGGTTGCGCGCAACCGTCGGGATCCCTAGCAAAAATTCATCGGCCGCCAAGGCCGGCCTTCGATCGGGAGACCGGGTCCTTAAGGTAGGCGGAGCCGCGATCGAGGACTGGGTGCAGTTCGAGCGGGCCTACACCCAAGCCGGAACCCAAGGCGAAGTGGAGCTCGCGATTTCTCGGGGAGACGAGGCGAACCCCGAGCAGCTGAGCCTGCGCGTTCCAGCGCTCGGTTCCCTCGAAGCCTTGGGGGTCCTGCCGGCGAGTGTTCTCGTCTCCCGGGTCAGCCCGGATTCGCCCGCGGCACGCGCCGGCATTGAGCCCGGGGACCTCATTCTCAGCGTCGATGGCTCGCCGGTCGGTAGCTTTGCCTCATTCGCCGAGATCGTGCGGACGAGCAAGGGGCGCACACTCGAGATCGAAGTCGCGAGCCGCGGCGAGACGCGCGTGTTGCGGATCACGCCGGAGCTCGCGAATGCGGACACGGGTCTCGGGGTGCCGGAGGAGCGGTATCTGATCGGTGTCACCGCGGAACCCGCGGCGATGGTCGGAGCGCTCGGCCAGGACATCGAGCGGAACCCGATCGTGGCGTTTCCGCGCGCTGTCTCAATGACGTCGGAAGTGATGCGAAACTTCCTCCAAGGCCTCGGAAAGATCGTGACCGGGGAGGTGTCGAGCAAGCAGCTTGCGGGCCCCATCGGCATCGCAGAGATCGCACACAACGCGCTTCAACGAGGCTGGAGGGACTATCTTGTTACGCTCGTCCTCATCAGCATCAACCTTGGCGTGCTCAATCTCTTGCCGATTCCCGTGCTTGACGGGGGCCAGGCGACGATCTTTTTGATCGAGGGCGTGAAGCGCTCGCCGGTCTCGCTGCGCACACGCGAGGTCGTCCAGCAAATCGGTCTCACGGTGCTCGTCCTGCTGATGGGTTTCGCGTTCTGGAATGACGTTTCCCGTCACTGGTCAAAGCTCCTGGAGTGGTTGCGCACCAGCACTGGGCTCTAACGGTGGGGTGGAGTCGGGAGCAACTTCGCTGGGGCTTCGCTTGGGTGCGGCGTTGAACGCGCCCTCCCTGTTGCTCGCGCTTGAGTCCGCGCTGCGTACGCCGGGAGTCGCGCTCCTGCGCGACGGCGAGCTCGTCGCCGAGATCACCCTCCCCGCAACCCAGCCGGTCTCTGAGCAGCTGCTCCCGGGCATCGATCACCTGCTGGCTCTTTGCGGGAGCGCGCTCGATGCGGTCGACGCGTTTGCGGTTTCGATCGGCCCGGGATCGTTCACCGGACTTCGCGTGGGCGTTGCGACGGTGAAAGGTCTGGCATTCGGGGGAGCTCAGCCGGTTGCGGCGGTTTCGACCCTGGCCGCGCTGGCCTGCGCGGCGGGCTCGCCCGGAGATGTGGTTGCGGCCGTCCTCGACGCGCGTCGCGGAGAGGTGTACGCGGGCGTGTACGAGCTCACGCAAGCGGAGCCGTCCCTTAAGCTGGCGGATGGCCTCTACACGGTGCCGGACCTCACTGCAAGGCTGCCGCGATCGTGCGTGCTCGTCGGCGACGGCGCCTTGCTATACGCAGAGGCCTTTGCTGCGGCGCTCGGGGCGGGCGCCCGGATCCTCCCCGAGGCCCTCGCTCGGCCCCGCGCCTTTCAGGTCGGTCGCCTGGGGCACGCGCTCCTCGCCGCCGGGGCCGGAATCGGGGCCGAGGCGCTGTGCCCGCGCTACCTGCGTCGAGCCGAGGCCGAAGCCCGTCGCACGGGAGAGAGGCTCGAGACGGCGCCGCCGTTTTGACACTGGGGAGTTGCTCCCGTATTCTCGCCGAATTCCCCGAGGGCGGGATTCGAAACCCGAACCCACCTCCGATTTGGCCGCAACCCACCCTCCCGATTCGCAACCCGGACGGGAGGGCTGCCGCACCGGGGCAACCCCCCTTGCGCGCGAGGAGGGACGCGTGAAACCCAACGGCTCCGATGTGCTCATGAGGGCGCTCCGCGAGGAGGGCGTGGAGGTGGTCTTTGGCCACCCGGGCGGCGCCGTCCTCCACATCTACGATGGGATTTATCGCCATCAGTTCCGCCACGTGTTGGCCCGCCACGAACAAGGTGCGGTCCACATGGCGGACGGCTTTGCGCGGGCCACCGGCCGGCCCGGCGTTGCGATCGTGACCTCCGGGCCTGCCCTTACCAACTCGATCACCGGGATTGCGACCGCCTACGCGGATTCCATTCCGATCCTGATCTTCTCCGGTCAGGTCGCGACCAAGTCCATCGGAAGCGATGCGTTCCAAGAGGCCGACAACGTGGGTCTCACGAGGCCGGTCACCAAGCACAACTACTTGGTCAAAGACGTGCGCAATCTCGCCGGCACGATCAAAGAGGCCTTCTACATCGCGACGACAGGTCGCCCCGGCCCGGTCCTGGTCGATATTCCGAAGGACGTTTCCGGCGCGGAGTGTGAGTTCTTCTACCCGAAGGAGATCCACCTCGAGCACTACCAGCCCTGCTTCGAGGGCCACTGGGGGCAGATCAAGAAGGCACTGGCTCTCATCCTCCAGGCGCGCCGCCCGGTGATCTACTTCGGCGGCGGCGTTATCTCCTCACACGCGGCTGCCGAGGTGCGCCAGCTCGCCGAGAAGCTGCGCGTTCCCACGACCTACACCCTCATGGGGATTGGCGGGATCCCCGGCGACCATCCGCAGTCTCTCGGGATGCTGGGTATGCATGGCACCTATCGCGCGAATCTCGCGGTAGACCAGTGTGACGTCCTCGTAGCGATCGGTGCGCGATTCGACGACCGCGTGACGGGGAAGCTCGATGAGTTCAGCCAACACTCGCGCAAGATCCACATCGATATCGACCCCACGACCATCCGCAAGAACGTCCACGTGGACATCCCGATTGTTGGTGACGTGCGCAACTGTGTGGGGAAGCTGCTCAAGCTCCTGGGCGACGAGCGGGATCTCACGCGCTACCACGAACAGATCGCGCCCTGGTGGAGCCAGATCGAAAGCTGGGACCGCGAGCACCCCATCGCCTATACCCAGCCCGCCAAGGGCCCGCTGCTCCCCCAGTTCGTGATCGACAAGATCTACCAGCTGACGCGCGGTACGGCGTGTATCACCACCGATGTGGGTCAGCACCAGATGTGGGCGGCGCAGTACTACCACTGCCAGTCGCCGAACAACTGGCTCTCGTCGGGTGGTCTTGGCACGATGGGTTACGGCCTGCCGGCGGCCATCGGGGCCCAGATCGGGCGTCCAGGGGATCTCGTCATCTGCATCGCCGGGGACGGCTCGATCCTGATGAATATCCAAGAGATGGTGACCGCCGTGGAAGAGCGCCTGCCCATCAAGGTCGCGATCATCAACAATCAGTATCTCGGCATGGTGCGCCAGTGGCAGCAGCACTTCTACGAAAACCGGGTATCCGCGAGCGACCTGCATACCGCGCCGGATTTCGTGCGGCTGGCCGAGGCATTCGGTGCGCTGGGCCTTCGAGCCACGGAGCCCGACGAAGTCGAGCCGGTGCTTGAGAAGGCATTCGCTCACGCCGGGCCCGTGGTGATGGATTTTCGAGTTGCGGAGACCGAAAACTGTTATCCCATGGTCCCATCCGGCGCACCTTCGGCCAAGATGGTTCTCCACGACCCCGTCGGCTAATCGCGAGGCGGAAGGACTCCCGTGCGGCACACCATCTCGGTCCTCGTGCGTAACGAATTCGGCGTGCTCTCCCGCGTCGCCGGCATGTTCAGCGGTCGTGGGTACAACATCGACAGTCTGAACGTCGCGCCGACCCTCGATGCCACCATGTCGAATATGACGATCGTGACGGAAGGAGACGACGACACGATCGAACAAATCACCAAACAGCTTCACAAGCTGATCGACGTGATCAAGGTCACCGATCACGTGTCGGGCAGCTTTGTGGATCGCGAAATGGCCGTGCTGAAAATCGCTCCGCCCCCGGAGGCGCGTGCAGAGGTGCTGCGCGTTACCGAGATCTTCCGGGGCAAGATCGTCGACGTGTCGGCCAAGTCCTTTGTGATCGAGGTGACGGGTGGGCCCGACAAGATTCAAGCTCTGGTGCGGCTTCTCGAGCCGCTCGGCCTGCGTGAGCTCGTGCGGACGGGACCGCTTGCGATGGCGCGCGGGCTTTAGCTCGACCTCGCCGGACCAGGACACGAAGCAAGAGAGGAGTAAGGACTGCGATGGCACTGCGGATCTTCTACGACAAGGATGCCGACCTGGGACGCCTTTCCGGCAAGACGGTGGCCGTTCTCGGATACGGCAGCCAGGGCCACGCCCACTCCCAGAACCTGCGGGATTCGGGCGTCCAGGTGGTGGTCGGGCTGCGCAAAGATTCGGCCTCATGGGTCAAGGCCGAGCGAGCGGGCCTTCGGGTCGCGGTGCCCGATGAGGCTGCGGCGAGCGGCGACGTGATCATGCTGACGCTGCCCGATGAGACCATGGCGGAGATCTACCGGCGCGAAGTGGCGCCCCAGCTACGCCCTGGCAAGTACCTTGCGGTGGCGCATGGCTTCAACCTCCATTTTGGGCAGATTGTCCCGCCGCCGGATGTGAACGTCTTCATGGTCGCCCCCAAAGGTCCCGGGCATACCGTGCGCGCCCACTATCAGGAAGGAAAAGGCGTCCCCGCGCTCGTGGCCGTTCACGCCGATCCCTCGGGCGATACGCTCCAAACCGCGCTCGCCTACGCCAAGGGAATCGGCGCTGGCCGGGCGGGCATTCTCGAGACGAACATTCGGGAGGAAACGGAGACGGACCTTTTCGGCGAGCAGTCGGTGCTCTGCGGCGGCCTCACGGCGCTCATGACGGCGGGCTACGAGACCCTCGTCGAGGCTGGATACTCACCGGAAATGGCGTACTTCGAATGCATCCACGAGGTGAAGCTCATCGTCGACCTGATTTACGAGGGCGGAATCGCGAACATGCGGTACTCGATCTCCAATACCGCCGAGTACGGGGACCTGACCCGCGGCCCGCGCCTGATCGATGCAGCCGTGCGGGAGCGCATGAAGGAAGTGCTGAAGGAAATCCAGGGCGGCCAGTTCGCAAAGGAGTTCATCCTCGAGAACCAAGCGGGAAAGGCCTCCTTCAACGCGATGCGACGGCGGGCCGCCGAGCACGAGCTCGAGAAGGTCGGTGCGAAGCTGCGAGGACTCATGCCCTGGCTCAAGGAGAAAGCCCTCGTCGACCGTTCAAGGAACTAAGCCCATGCCTGAGCCCGGGGTCCCTGTCTTTGCCGAGCGCCCGACCGAGCCGATCGTTCCGGACGCTTGGCGCATTTCTGTGCTGCTCCTCGGGATGGCCCTCGCGTTCCTTCTGGCACGCTCTAGCTGGACGCTGCTGTGGCTCGGCCTCGCCGCCCTCGTCCTCGCGTTCTTTCGCAATCCAGAGCGCGTAATCCCCGGCGACGAACGGACGGTCGTTTCGCCCGCGGACGGCCGCGTGATCGCCGTGGGAGAGGTGGAAGACGGCGACGGATCGAAGCGCCTGCGCATCGGGATCTTCTTGTCCATCTTCAGCGTGCATGTGAATCGGGCGCCACTTGCCGGCCGCGTGGTGGAGATCGTGCGCTCGGGCTCGGAATACCTCGCCGCCTTCAACCCCGATGCGGAGCGTCTCAACGTCTCTTGCAGCCTGACCCTCGAGACGGCGAGCGGCGAGCGGGTGCGGGTCGTTCAGATCACGGGTTTGATCGCGCGCCGCATCGTGTGTCATCCGCGGGTTGGGGAATGGCTGCGCCGTGGCGACCGGTATGGCCTGATCCGCTTCGGCTCCCGCACAGATGTCCTGCTGCCGCCCGCCGCGCGGCCGCGGGTGCGCGTGGGCGACCGGGTGCGGGGTGGCAGTAGCGTTGTGGCCGAGCTCCTGCCGAGAGGGGCTTCATGACCAGCATCGAACCCGCGGAGAGTTACGGCAGCTTCGGCGCGCGTCGCAGGAGGCGTCGCCGTGCGCGCAGCGGGCGGCGCCGGGGCATGTACCTTTTGCCTGGGCTCTTTACCACCGGGAATCTCTTCTTCGGCTTCTACGCGATCATTCACGCGACCCTGGGCGAGCCGAATCGTGCCGCGCTCGGGATCGTGCTCGCAGCGATCTGCGATACCCTCGACGGTCGCGTGGCGCGTCTCGCGCACGCCACCAGCAAATTCGGTGCGGAGTACGATTCGTTGGCCGACGTTGTCGCCTTCGGCGTCGCGCCCGCCGTGCTCGCCTTCGCCGCGGGGGACCTGCGCGTCCTCGGTCGACCCGGCTGGATGATGGTGTTCGTGTACACGGTGTGTGCGGCGCTGCGCCTCGCCCGCTTCAACGTACACCCCTCGCGCTACAAGGGACGCTTTGAGGGGCTTCCGAGTCCGGCCGCAGCGCTCATGGTCGCGGCCACGGTGTGGTTTACGGACTTCGTGCACCAGCACTTCGTGCGCTTCCGCTTCCCGGAAGCGGTGGTCGCGATCGGGGTGGTGAGCGTGGGCCTGCTCATGGTCAGCACGTTCCCCTACCGGAGCTTCAAGGAGCTCGACCTGCGTCACTCCTATGGGACCCTTGTCTTCGTGGTCATCGCCCTTGTGCTCGTCGCCCTTGAACCGAGCGTGACGCTCTTCGGTATCGGCGTCGCCTATGTCGCCTCGGGCCCGATCGAGTGGTTCTGGCGCCGCAAGTACGGCCAGCCCTTGGAGGAGCTCCCGCCGCCCTCCGCAAAGGATGGAAACCATGAGCACTGAGATCATCCGTATCTTCGATACGACACTGCGAGACGGTGAACAGTCCCCGGGCTGCAGCATGAACCTCTCCGAAAAGTTGGCACTTGCGCGCCAACTCGAACGGCTCGGCGTCGACGTCATCGAGGCAGGCTTTCCGATTGCGAGTGAGGGCGACTTCGAATCGGTTCGTGCCGTGGCTGCAGAACTGCGGGAGACCATCGTTTGCGGACTGGCCCGGACCGGCCGGGAGGACATCGAGCGCGCGGCACGGGCCCTCGAGCGCGCCGCCAAGCCTCGCATCCACACGTTCATTGCGACGAGCGACATCCATCTTCAGCACAAACTGCGGATGAGCCGCGAGCGCGTGCTGGAAGAGGTCGATCGCGCCGTCCGACAGGCCCGCAGCTTTGTCGATGATGTGGAGTTCTCGGCCGAGGACGCCACGCGCTCGGATTGGGAGTACCTGGTCGAGGTGTGCAACGTGGCGATTGTGGCCGGCGCCTTAACGCTGAACCTCCCGGACACCGTCGGTTACACCTCGCCCGAGGAGTACGCCGATCTCATCCGGCATCTTCGAGAGCGCGTCGCGGGAGCAGGGAACGTCGTCTTCAGCGTCCACTGCCACAATGACTTGGGTCTTGCCGTCGCGAACAGTCTCGCCGCAGTGCGTGCCGGGGCGCGGCAGATCGAGTGCACGGTCAACGGGATCGGCGAGCGTGCGGGAAACACCTCGATGGAAGAGTGCGTCATGGCCATGAAGACGCGTCGCGATGTGTTCGCCGGCCTCGACACCAGGATCCGCACCAGCGAGATCTATCCCTCGAGCCGGCTGCTCTCCTCGATCATCGGCGTCCCCGTGCAACCAAACAAGGCGGTGGTCGGAGACAACGCGTTTGCGCACGAAGCGGGGATTCACCAGGACGGCGTTCTCAAGGCGGCGATCACCTACGAGATTATGACGCCACAGTCGATAGGGAGGCCGTCCAACGAGCTCGTTCTCGGCAAGCACTCCGGACGTCACGCGTTCCGCGAGCGGCTGCAGGAACTCGGTTTCCCCCTGGAAGGGGAGGAGTTCCAGCGCGCGTTCCAGCGCTTCAAGGACCTCGCGGACAAGAAGAAGTCGATCTACAACGAGGATCTCGAGGCGATCGTCGCGGACTCGGTGATCGCAAGTGACGACCGCTTCGCGCTCGGCGACATCAGCATTGTGAGTGGGAGCTTCGGCGTTCCAAACGCGACGGTCGAGCTCACAGTGGATGGCGTTCCTCGCAAAGCAACGGAGTTCGGTGTGGGCCCTGTGGATGCACTGTTCAAGGTGATCGCAACGCTGACGGAGACGAAGAGCGAGCTGCTGCGCTACCAGGTGAACGCCATCACCGGGGGCATGGATGCACAGGGTGAGGTATCGGTCACGCTATCGGAAGGGGGACGCAAGGTGATCGGTCACGGCGCCCATACCGATATCCTGGTGGCGAGCGCAAAGGCGTACGTGCACGCCCTCAATAAGCTCGAATGGCACAAGCGTCGCCACGCGATCGCGGAGCCGAAAGGGATCTAGCAGGTCCGGCACCGGTTCCGCCCGCTGCCACCGGCCACGCTCGCGCCGGGTCGCGGGATTGGCGCGCGCAGCTTGCCACGAAGGGAAACCGATGGATCGCATCGTCCTATTGCCCGGGGACGGAATTGGCCCCGAGGTGACACGAGAGGCCCGACAGGTCCTCGAGGCGGCCTGCGCGCGACGTGGCCGCAAGCTCGAGTTCGCGGAAGAGCTGATCGGAGGGGCGTCGCTCGACGCACGCGGCACGCCCCTTGCCGACGATGTCGTAAAGCTTGCACGGCAAAGCCGCGCGGTGCTGCTGGGCGCCGTGGGCGGTCCGAAGTGGGACGCGGCCCCCGTCGACCGGCGCCCGGAGAAAGGGCTGCTCCGCATCCGCAAGGAGCTCGGTCTGTTTGCGAACCTCCGGCCGGCGACCGTATTCCCTGCCTTGGCAGGTGCATCGACGCTGCGGCCCGAGGTGGTGGAGGGGATCGACCTTCTGGTGGTGCGCGAGCTCACGGGCGGGCTCTACTTTGGGGAGCCCCGCGGCCGCACACTGGTGGACGGGAAACGCGAAGCCCGGAACACGCTGGTGTATGACGAGGTCGAGATCGCGCGGATTGCCCGTGTTGCATTCGAGGCGGCGCGCGGTCGGCGTCGCCACGTGACGCACGTGCACAAGGCCAATGTCCTCGAGGTGTCGCAACTGTGGGTCGAGGTCGTGGAGGAGACGGCGCGCAGCTACCCCGATATCGAACTCGCGCACCAGCTTGTGGATTCGTGCGCCATGCTGCTCGTGCGAGACCCACGCCGCTTCGATGTGTTGCTGACCGAGAACCTCTTCGGCGACATTCTCTCCGACGAGGCGGCCATGATCACGGGGTCTCTCGGAATGCTGCCGTCGGCGAGCCTCGGCGAAGGAGGGATTGGCCTTTACGAGCCTGTCCACGGCTCGGCTCCTGACATCGCCGGGAAGGATCTGGCAAACCCCCTGGCTGCGATTCTCTCGGCCGCGATGCTCTGCGAGCACTCGCTCGGGGCGAAGGAAATCGCCGCCGACATCCGGAGAGCCGTGACCTCCGTGCTCGACGCCGGCTATCGCACGGGTGACCTCGTCCTGCCTGGCCAGGCCCAAGCGGCCATCGGTTGCAAGAAGATGGGAGCGCTCGTGCTCGCGGGGCTTGACAGGCAGAACTGATGGGCGATGAACCGTGGGCGATGCGCTGCCAAGCCGGAGATCTTCTCCCGGGGCGCGGCCGAGGGGTCGGCGGCTAGTGCCCGTGCGCGCGCTTCGGGTCGCCGTCGCCGGCGCCACCGGGACGCTCGGCGGCGAGCTCCTCTCGGTGCTCGACGCCCGCCGCTTCCCCCTTGGCGAGCTTGTGCCCCTTGCGACCCAGCGCTCGGCCGGGGATGCGATCGAGTTTCGCGGCGAGGTCTACGATGTATGCACCGATGCCGCGCACCTGCGCGGCGTCGACCTGGCATTTCTGTGCGCGCCGCCCGTGGCCTCGCTTGAGCTTGCGCGACGCGCCCTCCACGAGTGCGTGCCCTGCATCGACCTCTCCGGCTGCCTCTCGGCCAGCCCCGACGTACCGCTGCTCGTGGCCGATCTCGAGCCCGCCCCGGGCGCGCTCCTCCAACCGATTCTTTCTTCGCCTGCGGCCCCGGCACTTGCGTGGGCGACCGCGCTGCGCCCCCTGGATCGTGCCGCGGGCCTTGTGCGCGTAGTCGCCACCTCGGTTCATTCGGTCTCGAGCGGGGGGAGGCTTGGCATCGAATCGCTCTCCTCGGAGACGATTGCCCTTTTTAACCAACAGGATCCGCCCGAACCCAGCGTTTTTGGCCAACCGGTGGCGTTCGACTGCGTGCCCTCGTTAGGGGACGTCGAGCCCGGGGGCGCCACAAGCTTCGAGTCCGCTCTCGCCCGCGATCTTCAGCGCATCCTGGGCGGGCACGTGGGAATCGCTGCGACGGCGGTTCGGGTACCGACATTCTCGGGCGATGGGGCCGCCCTCACCCTCGAGTTCGAGCGCCCACTGGCCCCGGACGATGCACGCAGCGCCCTCGCGAAGGCAGCCGGGGTCGAGCTTTGGGAGGGTGCGATGCCCGGCCCCGCGACTCGTGCGACGACAGGGCGAGAGAGCGTTCTTGTCGGGCGGCTGCGGGCGGACCCGACGAGGGAGTGCGGGCTCATGCTCTGGCTGGCCGCCGATTCGGTACGGCTCGCCGCAACGAACGCCGTAAAGCTCGCTGAGGCGCGCCTCGCCCTCGCGTGAGCCCCACCTTTCGGCTGGTTCTCGAATATGACGGCGCGCAGTTCGCGGGCTGGCAAGCGCAGGCCGAAGGTGCGCGCACGGTACAGGGCGCGCTCGAAGCAGCGCTCCAGCAGTTGACCGGTGCCCCGGTGACCGTTGTGGGTGCGTCGCGGACCGATGCCGGAGTCCACGCGGAGGGGCAGGTGGCGAGCCTGAGCTTCGGGACGCGCCTTGATCCCGCGGCCCTCGTCCGCGCACTCAACGCGCTCCTGCCGGAAGACGTAGCCGTGCGTGACGCTGCGCTTGCACCCGAGGGCTTCCATGCCCGGCGGGACGCGCGGAGCAAGCTGTATCGCTATGCGATCTGGAACGGCGCCGAGCGCTCGCCCCTTCGGGGCCGCCGCTTTTATGCCGTGCGCCAACCCCTCGACCTTGGGGCCATGCGGACCGCAGCGGGCGCGCTCGTGGGCACGCACGACTGGAGCGCATTCCAGGTGCGGGGTTCCGAATGGAGGGCCGAGGGGGCGGCGCAGGGACGCACCCGGTCCGCAGTGCGCGAAGTGACGCGGCTCTCGGTCCTTGGCTTTGGCGTCGGCGAGGTGCTGGTTGAAGTCCAAGGCGAGGGCTTCTTACGCCAGATGGTGCGGACCCTCGTCGGCACTTTGATCGAGGTCGGCCGGGGTCGGCGGGATCCCGCGTCCATGCCCGCTCTCCTCGAATGCCGGGACCGCGCCGCCGCAGGGCCTACCGCACCGGCGCACGGACTTACCCTCGTGCGCGTTGACTACGCGCTTGCGTCTCTCAGCGAGGAGGACGAATCTCACGCAAAATCCGCACGTTGAGTGGCCTCGAGGGTTGACGCTCGGGGGCCCATCGGGTATCAACCCGCGGTCCCAGCGCCTTTTGGGGCGGCGCGGGCCACCGGATTCTGGTGGGTTTTCGCCTTCCTTGATCTTGTCGACTCGGTCGACCCTTTGGAGACCCTGGCATGGGAGCCCAAGCGCACGGGACCACGCGGAGCGCGCGGCCCGGAGAGCGGACCCCGCATTGGTACGTGGTGGACGCGTCGGACCAAGTCCTTGGCCGCCTCGCCACCCGGTTGGCGACGGTCCTTCGCGGCAAGCACCACGCGCTCTTTACGCCCCACGTCGATACCGGTGACTTCGTCGTCGTCGTCAACGCCGAAAAGGTGAGGCTTACCGGGAGAAAGCGCGATCACAAGATCTATCACCGACACACCGGCTGGACGGGCCACGTGAAGAGCATCACGGCAGGCCAGGTTTTAAGTTCGGCCCATCCTGAGCGGGTGATCGAGCGAGCAGTGCGCCTCATGCTGCCGAAGAACGCTCTCGGTCGGCGGATGTTCGCCAAGCTCAAAGTGTACGGGGGGCCGAGCCATCCCCACGCCGCCCAGAAGCCGGAGGAGCTGCCCCTTGCCTGAGCCTCAGACCATCGTGTCCACTGGAAAGCGAAAGACCGCCGTGGCGCGAGTTCGCCTGCGCCTTGGAAGTGGGAGTATCCGCGTCAACGGCAAACCCGTGGACGAGTACTTCACACGCGAAGTGCTCCGGATCCTCGTGCGCCAGCCCCTCGAGAGCACAAACAGCACCGCCCGATTCGACGTGAACGCCAATGTCGGCGGCGGAGGTCCGGCGGGCCAAGCCGGCGCGCTTCGCCACGGCATCGCGCGCGCGCTCGAGAAGTTCGACACCTCGGTGCGCCCGACGCTCAAGCGAGGCGGCTTCTTGACGCGCGACGCGCGAAAGAAGGAGCGCAAGAAGTACGGTCAACGCGGCGCGCGGGCGCGTTTCCAGTTCTCGAAGCGCTAGACGCGCGGTCTCCTTCGGCGATTCGCAACGGGAGGTCCGCCGGGACCTCCCGTTGTCGTTTCGTGCTCCCGTCACGTCTTCGTGGCAAACCCCCTGGTGCGAGTCCTGATGCGGCCCATGATGCCCGCGGTGATCCAGCTCGCGGCTTGACCCCCGCCCTGGACTCATATCCATCCTCTGGTATGGTGATGAAGGCAGCACCCCTATGCATGTTTGCATAGGCAGGGTCTGTGCCCCGAGACGGGGGCACAGACATGGTTTCCAGTCCCGGCACACCGCTTAGCGCGCTGAAGATCGAGCGCCACCTCCACAACAAACGGCTTATCGACGTCCAGATTGCGACCGGGGTCGACGCCAGCCGCATCTCAAAGCTTGAGCGCGGCGCCAAGCCGTTCCGCGGCGAGCTTGAGAAGCTCGAGGGTTACTACCGACGCCTGCGACGTGCTCGGGTCGCTGCCACCACTCCGGCAGAGCGCGTCCCGGCGTGAGGCCCGCCGCCCCTAAGGCTCCCGCCGATCCGAAGCTGCGCGCGGCCATCGACCACATCGCGGTTTGCATCGCGCGTGCGGTGGTCCGTGACCTCGCGGCCGAGGATCGCGAAGAGCACGCGCTCGACCTCGGCACACCGATCGACGCCGAGCTGCAATTCGATCTCCACCACACCCCGCCGAGTCGCCTCGTGGGCTCAGACGCGTGGAATGGCAGCAACCTCGAGCGGCGTCTCGGCTGGTACATCGACCTCGTGAACGCAGCGCTCAAAAGCCCGCTCGAGGTCGTGTCGAGCGCGCGGAGGCCCCACATGCTGGGCAGATAGGAAAAGGCCCGAGGTGTGCCGCCTCGGGCCTCGAACGATCAACAACGCACCTTACGCAGGAGATCGATGCAGTGAAAAACCTATCACCCCGCCAATTGGCCGCAAGCCACGCCACGGCCCTCCCCGCCGAGGTCGCAGCTGCAGCGTCCCCGGCCGCGAGGATCGGCGCGGCGCTTGGCGGAACACGGATGAGCAGCGGCGAGTGGTCCTGCCCTTGCCCCACGCACGACGACGCTCGGCCGAGCTTCACTGTGCGCGATCGTGATGACGGCCGCGGAGTTCTCGTGCACTGCCACGCGGGCTGCACGCAGGCGGAGCTGCTTGCGGAGCTGCGCAGGATCGGACTTTGGGATCACGGCCCGCCGCGCAAGCCCAAGCCCCGAGACCCCGAGGAAGAGCGGCGCAAGATCAGGTGGGCACAGAAGATCTGGAAGGACTCCGGGCCCGCCCGGCAGCTCTCGCCGCCGCTCTACGCCCCCTCGACCTGGAAGCCGACGGATACGCCCGTCGTGGTGTACCTGAAGGGACGCGGCATCCGGATTCCCCCGCCCGAGAGCCTGCGCTTCCATCGCGGCCTCTACCACGCGGATACCAAGCAGCGTTGGCCCGCCATGATCGCAGTGGTGATGGACCCGATCACGCAAGCATTCCGCGGAGTCCACCGCACGTATCTACAGCGCGACGGCCGGGGCAGGCTCGAGCACGACGCGAAAAAGATGCTCGGGCCGTGCAGCGGCGGAGTGGTCAAGCTCGCGGCGCCGATCCCCGGCAAGCCGCTCATGATCGGCGAAGGAATCGAGACTTGCCTTAGCGCAATGCAGCTCTTCAAACGGCCCGCGTGGGCGGTGCTCGCGGCGGGCTTCTTTGCGCACCTCGAGCTGCCCGCCGAGATCGACGCTCTCGAGATTCTCGTGGATCGCGATGACGACGGCGTTGGCGAAGAGAAATGCCGGGAGGCCGCTGCGCGATGGGTGAGCGAGGGGCGGACCGTAGAGCTGCGCCTGCCGCCGAACGGGCAGGATTTCAACGACTACCTACTACAGCGGCGGAGGAAGCCATGACAGCGGAGAGCGCAACGAAAGAGCGGGTCAAAGAAGACCCGCGGGTTACGGCCTTCAAGAAAACCGCGATGGAGCTGGGCTTCGCCGCGCACGTAGCGGGCCTCCTGCAGCTGCGCCGACGCGGTACCCCCGAGGAGCTTGAGGAGCATCTCCGCAAGCTCGAGGGCGATCCCGAGAAGGTAAAGGCGCTGCGCGCGGCGCTCGACACGCTGCCGCCCCCCGCGCTCCCGGACAAATATTTCTTCGACCTCACCAAGAAGGGCAGTTGGAAGCTCAACGTGGAGCGCCTCGGGACTTACCTGAAGGAGGACGGCCATCTCTGCATCGGCGTCGACAATCGGCTGTATCGGTATGATGCGGGTGTGTACAGAGGCGACGGGGAGCGGTGGGTCAAAGTCCGCTGTCGGGAGCTTCTGAAAGATGACTGGCGGCGGGCGCACACCGCAGAAGCCCAAGAGTGGCTATCCGCACACTACCCGAAGCTGCCGGAAGTGCCTCCGGTGGATACGTTCAACTTGCCGAACGGTCTCTTGCGCTGGAAAACCAAAAAGCTTTTGGAGCACACACCGGACTTCCTCAGCTCCGTGCGAATCCCCGTCGACTGGAATCCGACTGCGACGTGTCCCCAGATCCTCGAGTGGATGCAAAAGATGCTCCCCGAAGATGCAATCGATTACGTCTTTGAGCTGCTCGGGTATTGCCTCTATCCCGGAAATCCGCTGCGCGTCGCCGTCCTCTTGCTTGGGCGGGGGCGCAATGGAAAGTCCGAGCTTCTGCGGCTCTTCCGATTGCTCTGCGGAGCAGCGAACGTGAGCGCAGAGCCGCTGCAGACGCTCGCCGAGAATCGCTTCTCCGCGGCCGAGCTGTATGGGAAGGTCGCAAACGTTTGCGGCGACCTCGATGCGCGTGCCGTACAGCAGTCCGAGACCTTCAAGATTCTGACGGGCGGCGGTGATGTCCTCCGGGCAGAACGAAAGCGCAAAGACCCTTTCAATTTTGTGCCCTTCGCACTCCCGATCTTCTCGGCGAATGAGGCACCCATCTCACGGGATCAAACGGATGCGTGGTTCGACCGGTGGCACATCATTCCGATGAATATCCGAATTTCCCAGGGCAAGACGCGGCTTAACATCATGACGACGCTCGCCACGCCCGGGGAGCTGCAAGGCGTGCTCGCGCACGCAGTCGAGGGACTCCGCCGACTCATGAAGCGCGGGCACTTCAATCTCCCCGCCTCCGTGCTCGAGGCCAACAACAAGTACCGCGAGACTCTCGACTCGGCGCAGGGCTGGATCAAGAGTGGACTCGTCCACTTCGATCCAAAGGCCTTCAGCCCCCGCACTCCGTTGTACAGAGACTATCGGCAATGGTGCGACGGCGAGGGCCGACTCCCCATCTCATCCGCGAAGTTTTACGAACGCCTCGAGTCCGATTGGCCCAAGAAGATTAGGCCCACGAAGCAGGCAGGCGTCCGAGGATTCCTGGGCATTGCCACGAGGAATACGAGAGCGGCAAGCGCAATGGCGAGCGCAACGAGGCAGCTCCCGCCCAAGGTGCGAGAAACCGTGGAGCAGCTCGCAAACGCGGACGCGGAGGCTGCAGGTGTGTAAATACTATGGGGCAGGTTGGGGCATGGTTTTCCACTTCCCTTCAAGGACAACCAAAGAGGTCATTTAAGATGGAAGAGGAAAACCATGCCCCACCCTGCCCCACCATAAAAACACAATTGTGGCAGTACTGCGGCTCTGCGGTGCGCCGCCCTGGGCCCACACGCATCTGACACGCACGCTCGAGCGCAACGCCGCGATTCAATTGGGAACACAAGCTGCTGTATACAATTGCCGCATCTTGTGTTACAATTCCGACACCCCCGAAACGAAGCCGACCCCCGCTCGGGCCGAGTTTTGGAGGTGTGCACCGTGATCGTCGCTGCGCCTGCCTTGAACGCGCATATCCGCACCTCGGCGTGCGTCGTACTGCTCCCTGCCCACGCTCTCGGGGCAAGCTCGCACGCTCTCTCGCCTTTTCGCTGTGCTGGGGTGCTTACTCGGCTTAACCCCATTCTAGGTGTCGCATGAGGGAGCCTAAGCCTGCGCCCTTCGGCTCTGAGCTGCACCGAGAGCGCCAGAGCGCCAGTGCGAAGCGTGCCCACAAGATCACGCGCGACGCGAGCCTGATCCGCCTACGGGATCTCCAGCTCTTCGGCAAGCCTCAGTTCTACGCCAACCGCAAGATGCAGCCGCTCATCGCTGCGGCCGAGGTCGAGTACGGCGAGATCCTTAACGCGCTGGGCGGCCCCGAGGAGTGCACACCTCAACAACGTGCCCTCGTGCAGGACTTCTGCAGCTGCGGCATCGCGCTCCGGGCCCTCGTTCGCTTCATGGTTCAAAACGCCCCCGAGGTCGGCTCGCTCGGCGATGTGGCGTCGCGTATCGGCTCGCTCTCGAGCGCTCGGCGCGGTCTCATCGCCTTGCTTGGCTTGCAGCGGTACCAGAAGGACGCGATCGACCCGCGTCGACCGATCGAAGTCGTTTTCGGCGATTCGGACACCGAGGCGACACCGTGAGCGCGTCTCGAAACTCAATCCTTTCGCGACTGCGGGCGCTGTGGTCATCCCTCCGGGTGCGGCTCGCAGGCGCTCGAGGATGCGCTCTGCGGGGCGATCGTCTTAATAGTTCCCCGGGAACCATTAAGACTTTAGCGACACGCCCGAGCGATCACGTCTTTGGACGTGCCCAGCTCGAGGGCGATGGCGCGGAAGCTCCGCCCCTCGGCCCGCAGCTCCCGCAGGCGATGCCGATCGACCTGCGCCCTGGGTCGCCCGCAGTGCACTCCTCGCCGCTGTGCAGCAGCTCGGCCCGCGGCGCTGCGCTCGGCGATCAGGTCGCGCTCAAACTCCGCGATGCTGCCCAAGACGTTAAACAAGAGCCTGCCTGCGGGGCAGGACGTGTCGATGCTTTGGTCGAGCACCACGAGGTCAATCTTCAGCGCCTCCAGCTCGGCCGCGATCGTCGTGAGATCTCTCACGCTGCGGGCGAGCCGATCCAACTTCGTCACCGCGACCACGTCGACG
>Ga0310037_10000827_pt1 | contig 17986 bp, 25 predicted proteins | sample Sb_taG_11_FD_200239 | JGI IMG/M metagenome (GOLD analysis project Ga0310037, IMG submission 200239) | Peat soil microbial communities from Weissenstadt, Germany - Sb_50d_3_AS metaG (v2) (version 2) | ecosystem: Environmental > Terrestrial > Soil > Wetlands > Peat | place: Germany: Weissenstadt...
CGAGCGCGTCCCCCACGAAGCCCGGGAGCAGCTGCCCTTGCCCTTGCTCGTACGCTTTGAACTGGATCTCATCCCCCATGACTGTCATTTTATCCGTAACGACGAGTCTTGGGTCACTCTCCTAGCCCGCGAAGAGCTCGGAGACTCGGGGCCAGCGGGGTTGACAGCCTCCCCACCCACATGCCCTCCGCTCGCGCAGATCTGCGGTGTCTTCATGAATGCGATCTTCCTTGATCACCTCGACGCCGATCTCGATCATCTGCGTCGCATGAACGAACTGGTCGCTGCGCATGCACGTGCCGACGGTGTGCGGGAGCCCATGCGGGTGGTCACACCACTGGTGGTAAGTCCGTCCGAGGACCTTGCGATGGTGGCGCAGCGTTTCGCCCACCGGATGCCTCGTCTCGTGCGGTATATCCTCGATGGTCTGGGCACGCCTGACGCACAGAGTGCGGATTTGATGAGCTACCTCCTCTTCGACCGGGCCTACACGCGTGCGCTGATCGATATCGGCTACCGCGATGCCGATGCGCGCATCGACGAAATCGAAGAATTCCTGCGAGCGGATCGGCCGCCCCGCATGAGCGCAGTCCCGCAGGCGCGGGCTCCAAGACCCCCCAAGCGGGTGGGCCTACGTCCGAGCACCCATCCCTGACCCACCGATCGGTGACGGCGATTGTCAACATGTTGACCCCGCGCGCTGAAGATCCTGACAACCAAGCGTCGCTGTGGTTTTGACACCGCCAATCTCGTCTCGAACGCGATGCGCGAAACCGAACGACGCGATGGTGCCTCCCTGGCAGAGAGCGAGGTAGGCTTCACCTCTTTCTCTATCCTGGACGGGCAAGCCCGCGGCGAAGCGCCTCGCCTCTTTTGCGTCTACGCCGAGGGTAATTTCATCGAGACCGGCCTGGAAACGCCTTGCATCCCGAAAGGCGAAGCGAAATGCGGGAAGGCGCTCATCGACCCCGTGATCATGGGCTCGAGGAAGCTCGCGGACGCCGCGCAGTGCATTCTCGTTTCATTCGAATCGACCCTGCGTTCGATCAGCATGGCGATTGGCCTTCTCTGCTGCGAACGCGACGGCCTGGAATGCCGCCGCTTTAATGAGGGCGACCCGTATTCCACGTCGCCGCAATGAAGCTGGAGCGAAGGCACGCGACAGCGGGGAACTCCCCGCTCGTCTGGTGAGTCTGCCTTCGCCGCGATGCCCGAGGAGGATCGTGCGCGACTACATCATGGTAACCTGCGAGCATGGCGGCAACAGGATCCCTGTGGAATACGCCGACCTCTTTCGCGGATGGCATGCCGTCCTCCGCACGCACCGCGCCTACGATGCTGGCGCGCTCATCATGGCTCGCGATCTTGCCGTGGTACTGCGCGCACCGCTGGTGGTATCGAGAGTGAGCCGCCTGCTGATCGATCTCAATCGTTCGCTGTCCAATCGACACGCGTGGTCGGATCTGACCCGCACCCTCCCGTCGGCAGAAAAGCAGAGCCTCGTCCTGCGCCACTACGCGCCTTACCGCGGGCGGGTGGCGGCGCTCGTGGCCGAAGGGGTGGCAGCCGGGCATCGTGTGCTTCATCTCTCGTCGCACAGCTTCACGCCCGTGCTGGACGGCCGGGTGCGAACCGCCGATGTCGGGTTGCTGTACGACCCCGCGCGGTCTGGAGAAGTGGCGCTTGCGACCCGCTGGAAGAACGCGTTCGCCGAACAGGCACCAGAGTTGCTCGTGCGTAGGAATTATCCATACGCCGGAAGGAACGACGGGCTGACGTCCTTTCTGCGCCGCCGCTTTTCGCCAGGGCGTTATGTCGGGATGGAGATCGAGCTCAACCAGGCGCTTGTGCATGCGGGGGCGCGGCAGTGGCGGCAATTGCGCCACGCCGTCATCACGACGTTGCAGGCGGCACTGCGTTGATGGCGCGCATCCGGCGCGCACTTCCAATAGAGTCGCCGCGACCCGGAGCCTCGCGTGAAGATCCGTATCGGCTATGACATGGTCTACGAGTGCCCGCAGCCGACCCCGATGATCCTGATACTCAACGTCCATTATTCCCGGGTGGCCGATGTCGTGGTTCCGGATCACATATTGACTGATCCGGCCGTGCCGCTCGTTGCGTATCGCGATGGCTTCGGCAACTGGTGCAGCCGGATCGTCGCACCGCCTGGCAGCATCCGCATCTTTGCGGACGGCATCGTTCGTGACTCCGGCCTGCCGGAGCAACTGGCACCGGGTGCGCAACAGGTCGCCGTCCAGGATCTGCCGGAGGAAACGCTGATCTACCTGCTCGGCAGCCGCTATTGCGAAACCGATCGGCTGTCCGACGAGGCGTGGCGCTTGTTCGGGGAAACGGAGACCGGCTGGGCGCGCGTGCAGGCCATCTGCGATTTCGTGCACCGGCACATCACGTTCGGTTACCAGTTCGCGCGCCGTACGAAAACGGCATTGGAGGCTTACAATGAGCGCACCGGGGTGTGCCGCGACTACGCCCATCTCGCCGTAGCCTTTTGTCGCTGCATGAACATACCGGCTCGCTATTGCACTGGATATCTGGGTGACATCGGTGTGCCGCCGGAACCGGATCCAATGGATTTTGCGGCCTGGTTCGACGCGTACCTCGGGGGCCACTGGTACACGTTCGACCCCCGCAACAACGTTCCCCGCATCGGGCGCGTCCTCATTGCGCGCGGCCGCGACGCGTCTGACGTCGCGATTGCCACGACGTTCGGACCCAACGTTCTGAGGAGCTTCCTGGTCCGCACCGAGGAGATACCGGCGCCTTAGTCCTGGCTCCCCCCGGTTGAAAAGGAAAGGCATCGGCGATGCAGACCCGGCCCGCCGAGCGTCGGGAAGACATCAATGATTACGGCGTCAACCAGGTTCCGGAAGCGAAAGCCTCAGCGTCGACGCCGTCGCTCCATTTCCCCCCGGCTCTCCAGGACGACGCCGATTGAGCTTGTGAACTCGACAAATCGGCGTTCATCCACCTCGTCGAAGGGCTCTCCGTCGCGGCGGTTCAGCAGCTGTGCAACGGCGAACACGGCTCCCTGGCGATCGAGAACGGGCACGCACAGAATGCTGCGGGTGCGAAACCGCTCCCACGGTCCACCTCCGCGTTGAAGAGCGGGTGGGAGTAGGCGTCGGAGACCCGAAGCGGCTTGCCCGTCGCGGCGACTTCGCTCGCGATCCCGCGACCGAGCGGCATCCGCACATGCAGTGGCTTCCCGCCTTCCTCCTGCGCGACCTTCAACCAGAGCTGCTGGCGTTCCGCGTCAACGAGGAAGAGCGAGGCGCGCTACACGTGCATTAGCCGACCGAAGCGGAACGTGAACGCGGCAGGCGCTTCCTCGAGCATGCTCTCGAAGGCGGTCGCTCTCCGCCAGGCTTGTCACTTCGAGGAATTGGCGCGACTGCCGCGTGGCCCGTTCGAGGAGCGCGCGGAAGCCCTCCGCCGGCAGCTCCATGAGGCGGCGCTGGAGGTCTCCCTTCCGGTGGCTTTGCGCGAGTATGCCCATAAGCAAGCGCGTACTCGCCGCAACGCCTTCGGTGAACGAAGTGAGCCGCCCGTCTTCCAGGTGGACGACGCGATCAGCAATGTCGAGGATACGATGATCGTGCGTCACGAGCACGACGCTCACACCCTGCTGCTTCACGAGCCGATGCATCAGGTCGACCATCTCCCGCCCGGACTCGCGGTCGAGCGACGCGGTCAGCTCGTCGGCGAGGATGAGCTTCGGTCGGCGCGCGAGCGCCCGAGCGATCGCCACGCGCTGGCGTTGGCCTCCCGAGAGCTGCTCGGGATAGTCGTCCACCCGAGCACCCAGGCCGACCGCCGCGAGCATGTCCCGCGCCCGCCGCTGCGACGTCGCGGACGTGCAGCCCCGCTCGAGAAGGAGGGAGGTCTGCACGTTCTGTGACGCCGTCAACGCACCGAGCAGGTTGTGTGACTGGAAGGCGTAGCCGATCTGCCGGCGCGCGCTTCGGAGGACGCGCTGACCGGCGTCCCTCAGCTCCTCGCCGAGGATCCGGACGCTCCCCTTTTGCGCGGACCGCAGCGCTCCGATCAGCGTCAGGAGCGTCGTCTTGCCGGAGCCCGACGGGCCGTTCACGATTACGACCTCTCCAGCGCGCACGTGGACGGTGACGTCGAAGAGGACCTGGCGGCGCAGCGCCCCCTCGCCGCAGAAGTGCTCGACGTGCTCCAGTTCGATCGGGTCCGGTTCGGCCATCAGAAGACATTGGTGGGGGCGAGCAGCGTTGGCGATTCACGCGACCGGGCTACGGTACAATGACAGCCTGAGCCTCGGGCTCAGAAGGTGGAGGTCCTCCCCGGCGAGGATGAATCCCCGCCTACAGATGACTCGTCGGCGCATTCCGGTCCAGAACCCCGCGCTACCAGCTCGGCCTGCCCGCTGCAGAAGGGAGTGCCCGCGCGATTGCCGGCGCGAGATCTTGCTCGGTGTGCTCGCGTTGGGGGTGTTTGCCGGGATCGCGCGAGGCGACGAAACTCTGACGGCGGCCGTCCAGCGTGCGCTCGCAGGAGAGCCGCCCGAGCTTGTTCAACGGCTTTTTGACGAGAAGGTGGTCCTGCTCTCGGGCTCGGAACCTAGCGATCGGAGCGGTCCCACCCAGGTGCGCGCGCTCGTGCTCTTTGCGAAGCCCCGGAGCCGTGTGATCCAGCTCCTCCTGCAGACTGCGCGCCAGACCGAGTACCGCCCCGACCTCGAAAAGGTCGAGACTGTCGAGCGTTTCTCCAACGGCGAAGTCGACGTGCAGGAAATGAGGATCGTGCTGATTCAGATCTCATACTGGCTCCGCTATCAGTGGGATGTTTCAGCGGGAAGGATCTCGTGGGGACTCGATCCCCGATTTCCTAACGATCTCCGCGTGACAGATGGATTCTGGGAATTGGAGGAGGTCGACGACGTCCACACGCTCGGCCGGTTCGGTACCCGAGTCGACGTCGGCCTCGCTTTGCCGGCTTTTTTTCAAGGGATCGCGACGCGGAAGAACCTTCCGCAGACGCTAGACCGTTGTCGGCGATGGATCGATTCCGACGGAAGGTATCGGCCTTGATGGACCGGAAAGCACTTTCCCATCGTGCCTAGCATTTGGCGGCGCATGCTGCGTGCAGCGCTCCTCGATGCGGAGCTGTACGAAGAGGTCGAAGCGGACCGCGGCGCCACTGGCCAGGCTTGTTTTGTGGTCGTCCTCTCGGCTGTTGCGGCGGGAATCGGCGGAATCGAGCACCACGGCGTATTGGCGATCCTCGGCTACACGTTCGCGGCGCTGGCCGGTTGGTGGATCTGGGCGTACGTCGCGTACCTGATCGGCACCCGCCTCCTTCCCGGACCTGAGACGCAGTCCGATCCAGGCGAGCTCTTACGCACCATTGGCTTCTCGAGCGCTCCGGGTGTGCTGCGAATCCTCGCACTCATTTCGCCGATCGCCGGCGCGGTGTTCCTCGCATGCACGGTCTGGATGCTCATCACCATGGTCGTCGCGGTCCGCCAGGCGCTCGACTATTCGGGTACCCTTCGCGCCGTCGCCGTCTGTGCCATCGGCTTCCCGATCTACGCCGCGACCCTCGCTCTGTCCATGCTTCTGCTCGGACCGTGGCCCGTGTGAGAACGAGTGCCCTTGGAGTGCGTCCACGATTGCACGAAACAGCGCTGCCATCTCGCCCCGGAGAAGGACGCTCCTGTGCCGCTCGAACGCTGGTAGGGGTCTAGTGGTCCTCTTCGGGGAGCCGTTTTCCTTAGCCTCCCGATCGACACGGTCCTGCCGTTTCGCCCCATAAAAAGCCGCGCTCTGACGAGGACTTAAGTCGCAAGTGTGGAGGCTGTCCTTAAAGCGTATCCGTCACCGACGAGGAGCAGGTGGCGAAGGCCAGGACCTCTGCATGGACCGCCGCTCGGGGGCCAGAGAACGGTGTGAAGCGCGGCGCGAAAGGCCGCGAGGGCAGGGGGCATTGTCGGCGCGGCGCAACCCGGTCTGCCAAGAACATCGATGATATCCGCACCGACGAGACAGACCGCGAGACTTCCGGCGAGCTGCGCCTCCGCACCGGCTGCGAACGCCGCGGTTTCCTCGCGGCGGACATGCGCTTGATGGCCCGTAGGCACAGCCTTGGCGCGGGAGAGGCTCAAGGCACGAGGTCGGATGCTGCCCATAGCCTCCGGCGAAGCCCCGCGTCCGGCAACGATGCTGCCACGAGGTCGCGCAGGACCTGCGCCCGCGCGGTGTGTGCCAGAGCAAGATCGCTGTGGCCTCTGCGACGCTCGAGTTCGGCGAGCAGGCCGAGAGCACTCCAGGACGCGCGTGGATACGCGATTCGATCTGCCACCGCAATCGCTCGCACGAGCGCCGTCTCGGCTTCGTCGCGCCGGTCCTCGAGGAGGAGCGCCGCGCCGCGTAGGTTGAAGGCACGCGCTTCCATTTTCGGAGCGCGGTGGCTAAGCGCCCCCGCGAGTTCGCGCTCGGCGTGCGCGAGAGCACGCTCGGGGTCCCTCCGTGTGAGGGCTACACGCCCGAGCCCGTGGGCGATGTGCAGCACGTAGCGCCATCGCATCCAGGGATCCTCGCGGGTCTCCACCTCCTCGTGCAGCCTCTCAAGTGCGTCAGCGGCGCGCTCGGGCTCGCCGAGGGCCAGGTCGTTGATTGCTAGATTGATCTCCCCGTTCGTGATGATCTCCGGATCGCCGAGCTCGCGCGCGATCACGCAGGCACGTCCGTTGTACTCGCGAGCCCGGGCATCGTCCCCAAGCTCCGCGTAACACCAGCCCAGGGTGTTGAGGAGCCGCGTCCGCCACGCGCGATCACCGATCCGCTCAGTGATCGAGTGCGCCTCTCCTAGCCAGTTGAGAGCGCGCGTGTAGTCCCCCAAGCAACAGGCTGCCTTGCCCATAAACCACATGGACCACACCAGGACGTGCGCGAGACGCGGCCGCCGCGCCGCCTCGATTGCCTCGGTGCCGAAAGCGATGGACCGCTGGTAATTCCCTGTCCACTCTGCGATCTCGCACAGCATAAAGTTCGCCAGCGCGGCGGTCTCCTCGCTGTCAGCCTCCCTGGCGAGCGCAAGCGCACGAAGCGCGTGTTCTTCGTAGCCGTCGATCTCTCCCTCGACGGCACTCTTGTAGAAGCCGTTCATGCATAGGGCAAGTGCCTCGACTCCCCGGATTCCATCCCGCCGAGCAATCGCGAGCGCAGTGTTGAGCGAGGTACGTGCTGATTCGTAGCGATGACCCCACGTGTCGCTGTGACCTGAGAGTGCAAGATGCTTCGCTTGGAGCCCGGGATCACGACTCAGACTCGCCGCGCGCCGGTAGGCGTCGGCCGAATCGTGAAACTCACTCAAGTAGAAGTGCGCAAGACCGCACTTGTCTTCAAGCCGGCGTCGGCGCTCGTCGTCGATGGCGGTGCCCAAGCGCTCGGTGATCGCCAGCGCATGCCGGCAGTGGTGAACGACCGCGTGCGTCGCGTAGCTCGCTTCCGCCTTCTCGGCGGCGAGCTCGTGATACATGAGCGCTAGCTCCCAGTCCTCTCCGCGCTCATAGTGAAGAGCGAGGGTCTCGAAATGCTCTGCGAGGCGGTCGGCATACAGCTCCTCGATCGCGTGGCCGATGGTGCGGTGCAAGAACTTCCGCCGGTCGATGAGGATGCTGTCGTAAGCGACATCGTGCGTGAGAGCGTGCTTGAACATGTATGCGAGCTCGGGGTGCATCGCCTTCTCATAGATCAGCTCGAGCGCCCGCAACTCCTCAAGCTGGCCACGCACCCCCTTGCCGGTCTCGACGATGCGCTCGAGCAGGCGGAGGGCGAACTCGCGTCCGATCACGGAGGCGATTTGCATGGCACGCTTCGGCGCGTCGGGGAGTCGGTCGATACGCGCGGCAAGGACGCCTTGAATCGTATCGGGCACGGCGAGTTCTTGGAGCGCTTGCGCCAGTACGAGGTGGCCGGCCTCGGTGCGAAGCGCGCCCTGTTCGAGCAGTGACTTTGTCACTTCCTCGACGAAAAAGGGGTTGCCCTCGGCCTTGCGTTCGACGAGATCGCGCACGGCGTCCGGAAGGTCAACCCCGCCGAGCAGCGCCGTTGTCATTCCCGACATCTCAGTCGATGAGAGTGGCCGCAGGGTCACACGGACGTGGTAGCTGCGGTCTCCGAAGGGGTGCCGGTAGCCAGGGCGGTGGGAGCAAACGAGGAGCGCGGACGTCGCGGGTATCGCGTCCCCGAGAAACGCCAAGAACTCTTCCGATGCCGGGTCGATCCAGTGCAGGTCCTCGATCACCAGCACGAGCGGGCGCAGCTGGGCGGCTTGCAGCGTGATCGCTTTCAAGGCGCCGAAGGTCTGCGCGCGTCGACTCGCGGCGTCGAGAGCCGCCGCGGCCTCGTCGCCTGTCGGGAGCGCGAGAAGCTGCCGAACGAAGGGCAGTGTCCACTCGAGGTTCCCGCCGAGGGCGCCAATCCCCTCCTCGATCTTGCGGGCAGCCGCAGCCTCATCGTCGCGGTCGTCGATCCGAAAGTAGCGGCGCAGCCCGTCGATGATCGGCAGGAAGGCTGTCGCCTTCCCGTACGAGGCACAGCGGCCCTCGAACCAAAGGTGGGGCCGGTCCTCGAGCCCACGACGGAACTCGAAGAGCAGGCGCGACTTCCCGATCCCCGCATCACCAACTAGGAAGACGACCTGGCCTTGACCGGCGGATGCCGCCGCGAAAGCCTCGCGCAGCGCCGCAAGCTCGCGTTCGCGCCCCGCAAGGGGCGTCAGGCCCACATCGGTAAGAACGTCAATGCGCCGGCGCTCGGCGCGGTGGGCAAGCACTTCGAACGCCCGCACGGGAGCCGCCCGGCCCTTGACCGCCAGTTCGCCGCAGTCGCGCGTGTCGAAAAAGCCCGCCACGAGGCGGTGGGTGGCTTCGGAGATGAGGATCGAACCCGCCGGCGCGAGTGCCTGGAGGCGCGACGCGAGGTTCGTCGTGTCGCCGACCGCGGTGTAGTCCATGCGCAGGTCGTTGCCGATCTTTCCGACCACGACGAGCCCGGTGTGGACGCCCACGCGCATCCGGAAATCAAGACCCGTGGACGCGAGAAGCTCCTGCCGCAGCCGTTCTACCCCTTGCTGCATCGCCAGGGCCGCCATCACTGCACATCGCGGGGCGTCCTCGAGAGCGAGCGGCGCCCCGAAGAGGGCCATGATCCCGTCGCCCGTGAACTGGTTCACCGTTCCCTCGAAACGGTGAACCTCGGCAAGCAGCACATCGAAGAATCGCTCCATGGCCGTGTGTATCTGCTCAGGATCGGTGCGCTCGGAGATCGGAGTGAAACCGATTACGTCGGCAAAGAGCACCGCCACGTGCTTGCGCTCGCCCTCAAGCGACGAGCGCTGACGAAGGATGCGCTGTGCAAGGTGGGGGGGGGTATAGCTTTGAGGCACGGCGGCGTCGCTTGCCGAGGTCGAGACTGACGTGGCATGTCCGCACGCGTCGCAGAAGCGCGCCGCCGCGCGCAGGTCAGCGCCGCAACTCGCGCAGACTCGGGCGAGCGGGACCCCGCACTCCTCGCAGAAGCGCGCCTCTGAGCGATTCACGTGGCCGCAGGATCCACATGTCATGGGACCAGCATACGCCGAATCGTGGCATGCGGGCTGCACGCCCTCCGCCCCGCGCGAAGTGGCCGCGAGGAGGCCGTCGGTCGACTCGAAGAGGGCGAAGCGATCGGATTCGTACAGGCCACGGCCTGGCTCGCGCTCTCGAACGCGAGGAGGAGGCCGTCTCCCGTGTGCTGGATCTCGCGGCCGCCAGCGGCGGACAGAACGGCCCGCAGCAACTCCAGGTGGCCCTTGCGCCAAGCCTCTCCGCTCTCGGCGCCAAGGCGCGCGATCGTTTCGGTAGACCCGACGAGGTCTGTGATGACCACCGTGAGAACGCGCGCGTCCGCCATCGGGAACATTTTACCGAAGCGCACCTAATTCCGAGCCAAGTAGCGGCATCGCAGTCAACCTCCCGCGCGCGAGGTTTTTCCGAAAGGCAGCAAACTCCGGTGCTGTCCTACCCCGAGGACCTACCGTCTCTGAGCCACCCCGGCCTCCGCCGCGTTATTGATCGCGCCAATCATGGCTTCTAACCGCTCCGAGATTGCCAGTCCTACCTTGAGAATGGTCTGGGCTGTCACATCCGTGGTTCCGCTTGCCTTTAGAAGATCATCGATCGTGACTTTATAGTTAATCAACGTTCATCCCTCCCCGATGATTGATGCCCACACGGGTTCCTTCCTGAGCCGTGCGTGGAGTTTGCTCCTTGGGTGCTGTCAACGCCAAAACGCGCACCCCTACCTGGCCGTCCGGGGGGAACGCGCGCCAGTCGACGGCCATTCGCGAGTGTGACACTTTAGGTGGGAAGATCGTTCGCCGGAGCGCGCCGAAGTGATGGGGAAGCGCGAACCGACGTGGGGGGGGCGGGAAGATCGAGCCGCCGCGGTTGTTCGTGTGTGGTTGGGCGACGCCGGCCCGCCCTCGCACGCCGGAGCGCACAGTGTCTTCACGGATTGCCGAGCGCGTGGGATCTTTTCGCGCGGTCAGGCGGCGCGACGGAGCCCGAGGCGCTTTGTCCCACAGATGTCCAGATCGTGTTTCAACGCGAAGCATCTCCACAGCGGAGGAGAGCGCCTTCACCTATCCGGAGCGTCCAGACTGGAAGACCTGTAGCTCCGCTTTGACCGTCGTCCCACTCTATGCCGCAGCACCGGTACGGTGATCCACCCTCAGGTCGTACCGACGAGAGTGCGCTATTTTATACACATGTCTTGGACCTTTATCTGCGATCGCGATGGCCGCTGCCAACTAGGACTGCGTTACAGCCCCACATTGAACCCCGTGCATGATCTGTACTAGAAGGAGGGTGCCAATATGCCGGAATCTCGGATTAAGATTGCGCCCAATACAGTAGCGTATGCTGACGAGGAGAACCGCAAGCTAGTAGTGGAGTTCGCCATCCCGGGAGCGCCAACGGATACCATCGATGTGAAGGTCCTGGAAGACAGCATCCACCTGACAGCACCAGCAAGGGATATCGAATATGTTTCAGCCCTGGCTTTAGCTTGGCAGGTGAAACCTCACAAAGCCGAAGCGACCTACGAGCACGGCCTGCTCCGAATCGAGGTGCCCTTCAAAGATCCGATGGAAGATGCTGTGAAGGTCGCCATCAAAGCAGGTGGCGCGAAAACGAAGACCAAAACAATCGAAGCCTGATGACTCGTTAAGATGGGCTCCTCGCCGGAAAGTGGTCGGGGCCTTCCAAGTGCGGTCGAACTTGGCAGTGAGGAAGAGCCGCCACTCGCGCTCCGCGGGTCCTTTCGCCAGCCGGCGTGAGCTGTACTGGGCAGGACGAATCGCGAGGAAGCTTCTCGTTCCACGATGCCCTCCAATTCGTGGTGGCGCGCGAACTGGCTGGCAGAGTGGCGCCACCAGCATCGAAGCGTCGCGACTCGCGTCCCCAGCCCAGCTCGGCGCCGCCGCGGGGTGATGGATCGCGCTTGCCTCACGCGGCTCTACTCGGAGCGGTGTTTCGGAGGAGAGGTCGGCTCGACGCGCTTCCCGCGCAGGGTCGTGCGCGTGGGGCGATACGCCTGGCCCGGCTCTCCCTTGCTCTCGATGAGAAGCACGATCGTCCCGTCGGTCTGGACCTTTCCTTCCACCGTAGAGACGATTCGGGTGGTCGTCGTGCGCGGGACGAAAGCGAAGTCGGGATCGACGCCCGGGACGTTGGACATCACGAGCTGTGTGCGGGTCTCGCCGCGGATCGTCTTGCCCTCGACTGTGCCCTCGCCCTTCCCGATCACGTGTGTCTGCACCCAAGCTCCCCCCGGCGTCGGGAGCATCGTCTCCATCGTGAAGGTAGACGTGTAGTGATCGTCGCCCTGGTCGAGGACAATCGTGCCCCGGATCGTCCGCTTGTTCTCCTCGCGGCCCGTCTCGACGGTCTCGCCCTCCACCAACCATTTGCCTCCGATCGATGCCGGAGAACCCTTCTCCCCGGGAGCCGCCGCGCCGGGGTCGGCTCCGCGGACCACCAGCGCGAGGGTGAGCACGAGGAGGAGCGGGAAAGCGTCGCGCGACATAGCAGTCCCTCGGTCAGCGTCCGGCGAGTCTACGCCTCGCGCGCCGCCGGAGGGAACTTCGAACGCCCACGAGCGGACCTTCGCTCGACCCGCGCGACCCCGGGAGTGCATGAAAACTAGTCGTCAGGCGTTTGCTTCCAGTGCCGCTCGATCGAGAGGGTCATGGTGCTCTCGATAGAATTCGATGAGCCGCTTCGCAGCGATGAAAGCGGCTCTCACCTTCGGTACCCCGGTGTCGAGACCTTGCCAGAAGGCGTATCGCTGCCGACGCACCAGTTTGATGAATCGTCAGACCGAAACCAGCGTCCCCGCTAGCTTTTTTTTCGACGTTTCCAGATCGGGTAAGGAACGGGTAAGCAGGAATTCCGAAGGCCCAGATGCCCCTGGCGTAGTCCCGGCGAGGAAGAGACCATGGGGGGCGCGTGTCTGGCGACGACTACTCGAAACTCATCCGCCTCTCGGAGGTCCTCGACAAAGCGGTCCGATGCCTCGTCGGCGAGGGACCGCTCAAGGAGCGGCTCGAGAATGCCTACTTCTACGAGCTCCGCCTCCTCCACGCGGAGCTCGCCACGGCGCTCCCCAACGAGACCGGCGCGAAGCTCCGCGCGCTCCTGGAAAACCTGAAGGAGCGGCTGGGAGGAGGAGGATATCTCCCCTCTGACACGCTCGACCCGATCGCGAGCGAAATCGTCTCTGTCTTCGCACGCGTGCAGGAGCAAATCGGTCGCTTTGCCGCGGATCAAGACGCCGGGCGTCAGTAGTCCGCGAGGACCTCGGCCGGGTGGCCGTCCTCGACCGCGGCGAGGATCTCGCTCGCAAGCGTTCGCACTTGATCCGGGATGAGCGTGCCGTTGACTGCCGAGCGTCACCCGGCCTCGGACTACGCGCAGGGTGCGACACAGGCATGATGGCTGGTGGGACGCTCCACCCAATTCCTAAACGTTGATGTCTTCGGCGCGGTACAACCGGACGCCTCGCGCTTGACCGATGAAAGGACAGTTTCGGAATGGACAGGGGCTATAGAACCTATCGTGTCAGCAGGAACACGGTCGCGAGCTCTCCACGAATCCTTACGCGAAAGATCTCCTTGATCCGGAGTCGAGAGAAGCGACTGGAGGCGGCTCGGAAGGCGCCGACGTCGGACGACAGTACGACTGCGCGCCAGCGGTCGGGTGCAGCCGTTCGCAGCCATTCCGTGATCAGATCAAAGTACAGGGCTGGGTTTGTATGGCGATCTCCGAACTGTTTTCCGAACGGCAGATTCGCGATCACAAGTGTGACGCTGTCATTCGACAGACTCGTGTGGCGCGAGTCTCTTATCTCGAGCGAGACGCTCTTGATTCCACGCAAGTTGTGTCGTGCCGCTTCTATCGCGTCGGGATTGCGATCGATGCCGATCACCGTTGCGCTCGGAGCAAGGGAGACGGCCTCGGAAATCAGAGTTCCCGTACCGCACACTGGATCGACGATATGGTCTAGATCGGAAGGCTGGGCGACGAACGCCATCGCGGCGGCAATGGTGGGTAAGATCGGCCGAAGACCCACCGATAAAGGTCCCATGAGCACAGCCGACGCCACCAAGGCGTTGGAGGAGTTCCGCGCGGCCGTTGAGCGCGTGCAGGCCCGGCGCCGTCGGGTGCGAGCCGGCAAGCCCTTCGCCAAATCGAGCCGCCCCGATGAGTCGGTGGGAGCGGGACCGGAGTTCCGCGCTGAGGCGGCGCCGCCTATGCTTGAGCGACGCGGCGCGCGCTCCAAGTAATGCGCGGCCGCTGACCGCCTGTCCGGGGCTGGAACCTCCTTCGGCAGGCGGTCTTGCTTTTGTGCGTGCCCTCCATCTTGAAGGTCCGCACCGCTCGCGCCGCTGCGCGGTGAGTGCTTCGCGCGATGCGATTCGAGAGGCCGCTTCATTTCCGGCGGACGGGCGGCCGCGGCGGCCCGCTGCGTTGCGCGCCCGGCGTGGGGTCGGATGGCCCCGACGCGGCCTAGGGCACCGTCGAGCGTGTGCGGGGCGAAGCGCTAGGCGCTTGGGTCGCGCAGGGCTCGAGGTTGAGTCCCGAAGCCGGGGAACCAGGTATTCAGTCGGGAGGACTCAATGCGCGAAAGCATCCGACGGCGCCTCGAGACGCCCGAAGGCAGGGCGCGCACGGCCCGATGGCTCGCCCACGTGCTCGAATCACCGAGGGTCCGTGTGGCGCTCGCGGCCTATGCCGGGACGCTCGAAGGGAGGGCCGTATTGCTCGAGGCGCTCGGGCCCGAGGCGCAGGGCGGCGGTGGGCTCGAGTGGCTCGAGGACCTTGGGCGGGGTTGAGCTTGGGGTGTGTCGCGCAAGGCCTGGCGGGGGCGAGCCGGGCGGAGCTCATCGTGGTGGGTGCTAGAGCGCGGTTTTTGGGGGGTCTAGTAGGGGTTCGGCGGGGTGTTCGTGGCACGACTGCGCAGCGTGGAGGGCGAATGGGCTCCACCTCCGACTTTTCTCATGCCGCCCACGCCCAAGACGGGGGCCACTCGATCGCCCTGGTAACCTCGGGTGTCAAGGTGCGGAATGCCGAGTCATTTATCGGGTAGGACGATGGCGCGGACCGGGCTTCGAATGATGCCGACGTTTCCATCGTCCCCCCTAAAATTCCGTACGGCGGGTAGAAGCGGTGAACCTCAAGGCGGCGCTCCGCGGTCGTGACGCAATCGGCTTCGGAGCCGGCATTCATGGCGGCTCGAAGCGCGACCATCACTGCGCAAGTATGCCAGCCCGTTGTCGGCGCCAAGCCTGTGAACGCGACGGCTTGTGACGGCCCGAAGCGTCCCAGGCGATCATCGCTTCGGCGGATTCGCGGGCTGGCTGGGAGAGGCCGGCTTCGGGCTCGTCGGCGACGGACGATCCTTCGGCGGCGTTCCTTGACCGGGCGGTTTCGCAGGCTGGCCGGGAGAGGCCGGCTTCGGCGGCGACGGGCGGTCCTTCGGCGGCGCTCCTTGGCCGGGCGGTTTCGCGGGTTGTCCGTGCTTGGGACTGCCGACCTTGGGGTCTGACATGAACCTCTCCGTGGGACCGCGGGAGAGCGCGACCCCGGTGCAGCCCGCAACGAGGGGAGCGGCGGGCCAGTGTTTCGGGGATGCCGCAAGAACCTGGAGCAGCCTCCGATGCGCGTCAAGCTACCCGCGCCAGGACTGGAGAATCGCTTCACGCGTCTGTTCCGCACCCATGCCAAGCTGCTCACCCCGCAACCGTGATGCGAAGAACGACGCGCTCAACGAACGGGGACGCGCCGTTGTCTGGGTACCAACCTTTGCGGCTGCTGAAGTATCGAGGGGTACGCGCCCCGCGACCGATTCGGCCGGGAGCCGCGCATGGACCTGATCGATAGCATTGGGCAGCTCCTTGCAAACGTGCTCATCGATTACTGCGACGACCATGACATGACGACCCAGGAGCTTGATTTTGTCCTGATCGCGGCCAAGAAGAAGCTCGGCGGCTGCCATGACCCGGATGACCCGCGGTGGCGGGTGCCTTACCGAGAAGGGCAGCCGATCGTGGAGGACTCAGCGTGATGGACCGGCGCCGGAGTCCTGCGACGAGCGCCTTGTGAGAGGTCGCAGACGCTCGGCGGACCCTGGCGCCGGGGGCTCCGCGAAAGTGGTAGACGCGGAGCCTCGGAAAGCATACGCCGTTTAGAGGCGAGCGGGGGAGAAAAAGGAGATGGACGCGGGCGATCGCACTATTGAGCGGCTGAAGCTCGTGCTCGGCACCGAGGGCTGGAAGGCGTTTATGGCGGAGCTTGCTGCCGCGCGAGGGCATGGAAGGGGCGTCGTTGTCGAGAAGTGGCTCGCCGTGGCCCGGGCGAAGAAGGCGGAGAAGCTCGCGGAGCACTTGCGCGTGGAGGCAAAGGCAAAGGCCGACGCTGAAGAGTCGCAGGCGCAGATCGAGAAACAGCGACAGGAGAGCGAAACATGAGAGACGAGGAGAAACAAGCACGACGGGAGATCGAGCGGTCGACCATTTTCGGCGAGGTGCTCGAGCAGCTCGACCGCGATGCGTCGGGGGGCGAGCTTTACGATGCTCTCGCGGCGCGCGGTTACTGGAACGAGGAAGAGCGCGAGGCGCTCATTCAGAGGGAGTGCGCGCGGGAAGTGCGGGAGCTTCTAGACGAGATTGCGCGCGCGCGTGAACATGAAGTCTAAGCTCAAGGGCGCGAGGTATCGCAACGCGCCCAGCGGGCCGGAGGGCGCGGCATGAGCGTGGTCGCCGCCGAGGCTCTGCGCCTCATCGATCTCGTGCGCCACGTCCGGGGTTCGTCGCCCGACGGCGCCGTCGTTGACATCCTCCTCGAGCGCGCCGACCGCCTCCTCGCGGCGGACGGCGGGCGCGACTGCAAGCGTGTGCTGACCGACGCGGAGGTCGACCTGTTGCTTGCGGGCGATGACCCCAAGGATGCGGCATGCGGCTGATTCGGCCTGATCTTGCTCACCCCGGCGTCTTGGGCGCGAGCGACCCCCCGGTTGACGCGCAAGGATGCCCGAGGCCGCGATCTCTCGGCGGGGCTCGCACCCGAGGGAGGGTTGCGCATGCTTACACCCCTGATGCCCGTCCACTTCGAACTCTGCTCCGATGTCGATGCTGCTGAGAAGATCGCGCAGCAGGAGAACGCAACACGGCTCGCCGACGTCAAGTCAACTGGCAAGCGACGCATACGAACTGATCGCCGATCTGATCCGCTGTGTGCTGACGAAGCCGCTCGAGCGATGCCCAGAGCGGGAAACCGTGGCGCTGAAGTTGCTCTGCCGTCTGCTTAACGACCTCCACTGCGCGCGGATGCTGGCGCTAAGCGGTTATCCCGCCCAGGCGTGTGCACTCGCCGCCTCCGCGTTCGAGGCAGCCTTCGTGGCATCGGATGTCGTCCACTCTGAGGAGAACGCCCGCCGTTGGGTAGAGCATTCGGAGACGATTGTCTCCTATAGCGGGGTACGCCCGCTTGTGCGGGGGGTGCTCGCGAGGCTCGGAGAGTACGCGAGTGCGCCGCAGCGAGTGATCAAGGAGGCAACTGACATCGCGTTCCACATCTACTCTCAGCTCTGTATGGCGAAGCACATTAATCCCGTTCTTGAGCGTAACCTTGGCCGCGACCAGGGCCGAAGATTTCTCGTCTTCAACGGACCGGACATGTCGGACGACGCGATCCGGGCTTCGAAGTTCGGGCTCGCCTATGCGGTGCGATACGGCGTGATCCCTGTGCGACTCGTGGTGAGCTTTGGTTTAGGGCGAGACGAGTGCCGAGACCTCCCCGAGCGCGCAGTAGGCCTCCACGAGCGCTGCAAGCCGTTCGACGCGATGCTGGCGCATTGGCCCTTACCCCCGACGGATGCGGGCCGGAGGGGGCGGCGTGAGTGACCGCGCGGCCGGCCTTACGCGGGCGAGGAAGGCGTGGCGGAAGATCGTCGAGCCGATGAACACGGAGCAGGTGCAGGAACTCTCTTGGTTGCGCTCCGTCGCTCAGCATCTCCTCGAGCCGACTGTATCCGCTCGCCCGCTCACACGGGGTGAAGTCCTCGACCGCCTGGACCTGGCGGCAGTGCTCGCGGACTCTCGCGGCGATCCTCCGGCGCAGGGTGGCAAGCGATGAGGGAAGAGGAGCTCGCGAAGGCCGAGCGGGCGCTAGCAAAGGCACAGGCGAGTTCGACGCGAAGTTCAGATCCCGATGCGGTCGCAGATCTGCGCCATCTTCCAAACGGCGAGCCCTGGTCCCGGCTGCGCCCAGACCCACGGGCGAGCACCCAGCGCTACGCGCGATGCAGGCTCGTGGCGGCCCGAGCCCACAGGCAGAGGGTCAAGGCACGGACCCACCCCATCCGAAGGGAGGTGGTCCTGCGTCCAGCTT
>Ga0310037_10000828_pt1 | contig 17955 bp, 18 predicted proteins | sample Sb_taG_11_FD_200239 | JGI IMG/M metagenome (GOLD analysis project Ga0310037, IMG submission 200239) | Peat soil microbial communities from Weissenstadt, Germany - Sb_50d_3_AS metaG (v2) (version 2) | ecosystem: Environmental > Terrestrial > Soil > Wetlands > Peat | place: Germany: Weissenstadt...
CGGTTAGAACCGGCCGGTGCCGGACACGTTCGACACGCGTTGAGGCGTCGTCGAGCACGCTGGTGGAGACGCTGAACCGCGGGTACGGCTGAACCGTCGCTAGCCATTCTTGCCGGCGGTGATCAGACAACCGTCGCTGGTGCTCGTCGATCGTCAGGCCGACGTACTCGGCGACGTGCACCCAGCCCCAATGGGTGGCTGCCAGCAGGAGTCCGATCACGGCGATGACGGCGTACAACGCACCGCCGCCCTCGAACAGAAGCTGCCACCCGCCGTAGAACAGCATCGCTGCCCCGCCGATCAAGGTGACGCCGGTCAGCACCGATCCCGCGGTGACGAGCCGGTCGTGTCGTTGACTTGAGACGACAGGGTCGCGACGCTGCTCCGTGTCGGGCAGACCTTCGACGTCCTCGTCCAACAGTCGCGTGTCTGCGGGGACACCGAGGAATGCCACCATGCTCTGGCTGCCGTCGACCATCGTCTGAGCCCTCGTCTCGGTGATCTAGGACCGACCTCCCCCAGGCGTCTTTGGGGGTGTTTGCTCCGATGAAGGACGCGCGGGGCGGATGCCATTGCCGCCGCTCTTGGCGGCGTCCGCGGCGAGGCTGCCGGTGAGCATGCCCTGTTGGACTTGGTCCATCAAGGAACCAACCGAGGCCGGCGAGTGGGGCAGCAGCAGCGTCGTCATGTTGCCGTGCTCACCGACTGACCGGATCGTGTCCATGTACTGGGTTAGAGCGACAAGGCCCATCGCTTCCTTCGGGTCGATCCCCTGTTCGTCCGCCAGGATGGCCAGCGAGTCCTTGAGTCCCCGGGCGATTGCCTCGCGCTCTGCCGCCACCCCTTCGCCGTGCAGACGCATCGACTCCGACTCCGCCTCGGCCTTCTTGATCCGCAGCGTTTTGTCGCCCTCACCCTGGGCCGTCGCGGCCTCCTGATTGCGACGCGCGGCGTTGATGTTGTTCATCGCGTCCTTGACCCGCTGATCGGGTTCGATGTTCGTGATCAGCGCCTTGATGATCTCGTAGCCGTAATCCGCCATCTGCGTCTGCAGGGTGTCTTGAATGTGCTTGGCGATCGTGTCCGCATCGGCGTATGCCTCGTCGAGGTCCATCGTCGGGATGTGCGAGCGGACCACGTCGAAGGCATAGGACTTCATCTGCACCTCAGGGTCATCCAGCTTGTAGAACGCGTCCTTGACCTTGTCCTGGTCGGCGCCGACCATGTACTGGATCGCGAGCTTGACAACCACGAACACGTTGTCCTGCGTCTTGGTCTCGATATCCGCGTTCAACTGCTCGACCTGCAGGCTCATCCGGCCTGCAACCTTCTCGACGAACGGCGATTTACGCTGCAGGCCAGGTCCGGCCACTCGAACGAACTTCCCGAACCGCTCGACGATGGCGCGTTCCTGCTGCTCCACGGTGAAAAAGAAAAAAGGCATACGAAGTCCTTCCAGGTTGGCGCGACAAGCCTCAGCCGCCCGTGCACCCGCGATGTGGCGGGCTCAATTCCGGGGGCGGTCTGTACAACGGTGATCCTTCCTGAGCGGTGATCGCCACCTTTGGGGTCCGACCGCTCTATAGGTGACGGCTCTTCCGTCGCTCGGGTCGAAACTGTCCGTGAGGTCGCCGTTCGGAGGATTGGCCGACGGTGTTCTGCGCGAAGTCGCTTCGCAGAAGCGGTGAAATGGCCTGACCCCCAGTTTACTCCGTCTGCAACCTGGTCAGGCGAGCCTTTGAGCGAGGCCGTCGAAGGCACGAATCGCCTGCCTCCCGCTCGTGGCGATCGCGGTCGACGAGCGCCCAGCCCATGCGTTGAAATTCAGCATCGGCAGGCGCGTCTCTAGTCGTGCGATCGCGTTAGGTATGCGTAGCTAGGTTGGGGCGGTGCCGGTTTGCTTGCGTTCTGCTGCGATTCGGCAGCGGCTTGTTGAGGCGTCGTCGGGCATGAATTGCCCGGTCGACTGCTCGAGAGCCGCGAGCGCGAGCCCACTCGCCGCGCCTACTTGCCGCCTGACTGTCTTGGGTTCGCGTCATGGCCTCTAGGCCTTCCCGTCCCTCTATTGGCGCCGCGCGGAGGAAGAGGGGGCGAGGACCCCGAGCGGTTCATCGAGTGGGGACGCGACCACCGGGCCGGTGGGGCAACGCCGATAGGGCTACAGCACCGGCCCCGCAGTCAAAATCAGTAACCCCCGCCTCTCGCCTCGTGGCGCAAGGAGCGCCGTTGGTGGCCATTCGGGCTTGGGCTGAGAATTCTGGCCGCAGGGCCAGCCACTACCGACAGTACTCCCATTGCGGCGCTTGTGGGCCCCTTTCCCAAAACTCGTCGCAACTGCCATCAACCAAGCTCGCCCGAGGCGATGCCCGGTCAGGCAAATTGGTCGGTTACACGCCTTGAAAAGGAGTATCGTCAACGTAGAGCCGTAATCGGCCGCTGCTGCTCGATTGTCTCGCGCAGGCCTCGGCGGGCAAGACTTGCCTTTCGCTGACCTCACGGGCTGTTTCGTCCAAAGCGACGCAAACGCCGTTCACAAGCCGGACCCGCCCTAAAGAAATTACCTAGTAATTCGCGGGGGTCTGGTCGGAGGTGAGTTATGACGATTCTGCAAAAGCAGCTACAGAGTGGCGACGGACACGCCGCAAGGGGATGGCATGGGTTCGGCCATGGCGCCCAAGCTGTGCGTTACCCAGACGCATCGGAGCACGAGACCTTTGCGGAAGAACAAGCGCGATGGGAACGAAGCGATCTTGAGCACGCCCGGATCTGTGAACAGGTCCGTCATACAAAGAAGAGGGGTGGGGAAGCTTCACGGTGCGCTGATGCAGCCAAGGCCGAATGGGACGCTCGCGTTGCTACGCAGCGTCAAGCGAACGATGATGCCCAGAGAGCGGACCATGGTTTGAAAGCCGTCCTGGCGGCCAGAAGCCTACCGCCGACCTCGCGGATCATGCCCGAGCCGGTCCGCGTCCATGATGAACCCACCGCGCCGACGCGCGCGGCGAGCAGCACGTCGCACGCTCCCGTATTCGTGGCCCGGCCCACCCGAAACCCGGTGAGCAACGAGTCAGCCAGGCTGGAGGTGGAGTTGTGGCTACTGCAGAGGTAACCATCCTGACCGGGAACGAGCAGCTCGCAGGCATCAATGCCGATTACGAGCAGCGTTACGGGTTCCACGACGCCGAGCATTACCTGTACAAGGCGCCCAAGGGGCTGAACCGCGAGATCGTCGAGAAGATCTCGGAGTTCAAGTCCGAGCCGCAGTGGATGCGCGAGTTCCGGCTGAAGGCGCTCGATCACTTCCTGGCGCGGCCGCAGCCGACGTGGGGCTCCCCGCTGCTGGCCGAGCTCGACTACGACAACATTCGATACTTCGTGCGCGCCTCCGAGACGCCCAGCCGGTCTTGGGACGACGTGCCCGAGGACGTCAAGCGGACTTTTGATCGCCTAGGCATTCCGGAGGCGGAGCGGAAGTTCTTGTCCGGGGTCGGCGCGCAGTACGAGTCAGAGGTCGTTTATCACCAGATTCACGAGGACCTCGAGAAGCAGGGCGTGATCTTCACGGACATGGACACGGCGCTGCGCGAGCACGAGGAGATCTTGCGTCAGTACTTCGCGACGGTCATCCCGCCTAACGACAACAAGCTTGCGGCGCTGAACTCCGCGGTGTGGTCCGGCGGATCGTTCGTTTACGTTCCTGAAGGCGTCCACGTCGAGATGCCGCTGCAGGCGTACTTCCGGATCAACACCGAGAACATGGGGCAGTTCGAGCGCACGCTCATCATCGCTGAGCCGGGCTCGTACGTGCACTACGTCGAGGGTTGCACGGCTCCCACATATAGCTCTGACTCGCTTCACTCGGCGGTGGTGGAGCTGATCGCCCTGCCAGGCGCACGCATCCGTTACACGACTGTCCAGAACTGGTCGACCAACGTCTACAACCTGGTGACGAAGCGCGCGATCGCGTATGCCGATGCCACGGTCGAGTGGGTCGACTGCAACCTCGGGTCCAAGCTAACGATGAAATACCCGAGCATCTATCTGCTCGGAGAGCGAGCCCATGGCGAGGTCCTGTCGATCGCGTTCGCAGGCGCCGGCCAGCACCAGGACGCGGGCGCGAAGATCATTCACGCGGCGCCGAACACAACCTCGAACGTCTTCGCCAAATCGATTTGTAAGGACGGCGGCCGCGGGTCCTACCGAGGCCTGCTCGAGATCGCCAACGGCGCCCACGGCTCCAGGTCCAAGGTCGTCTGCGACGCGTTGCTGCTCGACGAGCACTCGCGCTCAGACACCTACCCAACGATCCGGATCGGCGAGGACGATGTCAACGTCGGTCACGAGGCGACGGTCTCGAAGGTCGGCGAGGAGCAGCTCTTCTATCTGATGTCGCACGGAATCCGCGAGGACGAGGCCTCGAAGCTGATCGTCAACGGCTTCGTCGAGCCGATCATCAAGCAGCTCCCGATGGAGTACGCCGTTGAGATGAACCGATTGATCGAGCTCCAAATGGAGAGCTCGATTGGCTAGCGCGGCTACTGCCGAGCCCCACCTCCCGGCGGCGCGCTCCGGCGTGGCCTTACCCCAGGCGGCGTCCTAGGCCCGCCACCCACACGCTTATCCGCTCCTGCTGCGCCGGCGAGTACCAGCCGTCTAACGCCTGTGCGGAGGTGAGTTCGCGGCGGCGGACTGGCGCTCTTTGAGGTGCTGAACGTCAGGGCGGTTTGGGGCGGCCAGCGTGTTTGGGGAGGAGTCGGTGGCCGTCGACGACCGCTGTGGCGAGGTCGATCAGTTTGCGGTTGGCGGTGCGGGAGTGCTCGCGGAGCATCTCGAAGGCGTTTTCCTCGTTGATGGCGTGGCGTTCCATGAGGATGCCTTTGGCCCGTTCAATCGTGGCGCGACGTCCGAACGCCCCCCGCAGATCGTGGTATTCGGCGAAGCGGCGTAGCACGATGTCGATCGAGCTTTGCCAGTCCTCGACGTCGTCGTCGCTGATGTGCGCAAAAACGCCTCGCTTCGATGCTTCTTTGACGAACTCGGGGTCGGGTGCGTGCAGGAGCACGATCACCGGGCAGGCGGCTTCTCGGACGATCTTCTCGATCAGTGAGAGCGCGTGTTCGGAGCTCTCGCCGAGCCCGACGAGCGCGACGTCGGGTCGTTCCCGGGCGGTCACGGGTCCGACGTCCTCGACGTCGATCTCTCGCGCGATCACCTCGTGGCCGAGCGCAACGACGATCGGGGCAACAATCGCGAGACGGTCTTTTCGCTCATTGGCGATCAGCACGCGCAGCTGCTCGGTTTCGCGATGGTCAGTGCCCCGAGGCACGGGCCTATTCTAAAACCTGGTTGCGCCGGGCGGCTTTCGTGTACGCCCCGCAGGAGGAGTAGACTGTAAGGAGGCTCGCTTCAAGCCTCGGCGGGCTAGTGCTTTCCGGCTCCGACACTCGGCCGGCGTGAGCGTGGACGTCAATGGTCAGCGCGCATCCCGAACGCGTCAGGAGCCGAGCCGTGAGCAGTTTCGTCGAAGTACCCGCTGACCCACTCGAGCGGCACCGTGCTGCGGTGAGGAGAAGCCTAGGGTGGGCGCAGGAATCCGCAGGGCGAGGCGACTACGCCGACGCGCTCGGATGGATCCGAGTGCTCGAGGCGATTGGCGAACAGCTCCCGCCCGGCTACGAAGCCAAACGCCGAGCATGGGCCGACCAGCTGGTCACGAGCCGCGACAGCCGGGGACGGTTGTGACGACCGGCTGCCCGCGATGTGTCGCGCGTACTCGTAGCGTCGGCGAGCTGTTCAGTTCTAGGCTCCGAGCCGACGTGCTGTACGCGACGGACTCGCTTCCCCACGCGGGCATCGAAACTCGAACTACGACGCCCAGGCTCGGGATTCGCGATGAGGACGCTTGCACCGGCGGGGCGGGTGCCGCCGGTGACTGAAGCGGCAACAGCGGAGGTGCGAGTGCCGCGGCTGCGCGGAGTTTCGCATGCGGTGGCGTTCTTCCTCGCCGCCGGCGCGGCGTTACGGGCGGTCGCGGTTGCGCCGGCTGGACCCGCGACCGTCGGGGTGGCGTTGTACGGTGCCGGCCTGGTCGCGCTGTTCGGTGCCAGCGCGCTCTACCACCGATGGCCGGCCCGGGGACGCTTCAAGGCGGTACTTCAGCGGTTCGATCACAGCATCATCTTCTTGTTCATTGCCGCGAGTTACACGCCGATCGCGCTGATCGTGCTTCGCGGGCAGCTTGCTTGGGTGATTCTCGGGATCGCGTGGACTGGTGCTGCGGCCGGCGTCACGTTCTCGCTCGGTTGGATCGAAGCCCCTCGTCGAGTGATCGCGGGGAGCTACGTCGCGCTCGGGTGGGTGGCGCTTCTCGCACTGCCCAAACTGCTTGAGCAGCTCGGGCCGGAGCCGCTGGCCCTGCTCGCTGGCGGCGGCCTGCTCTACTCCGCGGGCGCGGTCGTCTACGCGCGCCAGCGGCCAGACCCGTGGCCGCGGTGGTTCGGGTTCCACGAGATCTTTCACGCGCTGGTGATCGTCGCAGCGGCCGCCCAATACATCGCACTCGTCGGCTGGGTCCTGCCTTCGGCGAGTGCGTGATGTCTGCGGCGCGCGTACCAGAGCCGCTGACACCCGCCCCACAGCGCCGCATCAGCCAGTTTCCTAGCCGTCACCCAGCCGTGCGCAACAGGACGCAGACCGCTGGAGCGACGAGGCGGCCGCGGGGCCCCTGCGATCTCCGAGCGGATCGCCACGCGCACCGTTCGGATGAGCTGATGCGCGTGACACACGCCTTGCGTCGGGCAGACTTCACCGGGGAGGGTTCCGCGCGGGCGCCGCGAGTCGTGACCACACCATCGCGCGGACGAGTCGTCGAACCATTGGCGGACCGTGAAGCTGGGACGCGCGTCTGAGATGGCGACTCCGGAGGCCGATCCGAGGAGGCCCATGCCGCGCGATGAGCGCGGCTGGCACGTCGCGCCGGCCCCGGACGGGCGTGGGAGGCCGGATCCACCGCCAACGCGAGCGCCGCACCGCTCGCGCGGGTTGATGGTGATCGCGCTCCTGCTCCTCGCCTTCAATCTAGGCTCGGTGCTACTACTCTCACGCAGCGGACAGCACCGCGTGAAGGTGCCGTTCAGCCCGTACTTCGTGTCGGAGGTGCAAGCCGGACAGGTCGCCTCGATCGCGTCCAAGGGCGACACGATCCAGGGCACGTTCAAAGCCGCGGTGCGCTATCCCAGCACCGACGCGAAGGCCACGCCGACGACGCTGTTCGCGACACAGGTCCCAGCGTTCTGGAACAACGATGAACTGACGGCGCTGCTCCAGGCCCACGACGTCCAAATCAACGCGCAATCGACCGTGCAGACCACGTCTCTGCTCGAGTCGTTGCTGTTGGGGTTCGGCCCGACGCTGCTGATCGTCGGGATCCTCATCCTGTTCATGCGGCGAGCCGCCAAGAGCGGCGGTGGCATGGGCGCACTTGGAAACTTCGGTCGATCGAAGGCGCGGCGCGTCGATCCGGCAACGATCCGCGTGACATTCGCCGACGTGGCAGGGATCGACGAGGCCAAGTCCGAGCTGACCGAGATCGTTGACTTCTTGCGCAACCCCGTGCGCTACGGGCGACTCGGCGGACGCATGCCCCACGGGGTACTGCTCTCCGGAGCGCCCGGTACGGGCAAGACGTTGCTCGCCCGAGCGGTCGCGGGCGAGGCGCACGCGGCGTTCTTCTCGATCTCGGCCTCGGAGTTCATTGAGGCGATTGTCGGCGTCGGCGCCTCGCGCGTGCGCGATCTGTTCACCAAGGCCAAGGAGGCTGCACCATCGATCATCTTCATCGACGAGCTCGACGCGATCGGACGCTCGCGCCAGGGATCGGTCGCGTTCAGCGGCTCGAACGACGAGCGCGAGCAGACGCTGAATCAGATCCTGACGGAGCTGGACGGATTCGAATCGATCGAGGCCGTGGTCGTGCTTGCGGCGACCAACCGGCCAGAGATCCTCGACTCAGCATTGCTGCGCCCGGGCCGCTTTGACCGTCGCGTTGCCGTGCAGCGCCCCGACCGGCTCGGCAGGCGCCAGATCCTCGAGGTTCACACCCGTTCGATCCCGCTGGCCGCCGGCGTCGATCTCGAGGCGCTCGCGGCGACCACCCCGGGCATGGTCGGCGCCGACCTGGCCAATCTCGCCAACGAGGCAGCGCTGCTCGCCGCGCGGCGCAACCACCACACCGTCCAGACGGCCGACTTCACCGACTCGCTCGAGAAGATTCTGCTCGGCGCCCCACGCGGGATCGTGCTGTCGGCAAGCGACCGCGAGCGGACCGCCTACCACGAGGCCGGCCACGCGCTCGTGGGAATGCTCACACCGGGCGCCGACCCCGTGCGCAAGGTATCGATCATCCCCCGCGGCGCGGCGCTCGGCGTCACCCTGTCCGCCCCCGACGACGACCAGGTGTCCTATACGCGCGAGGACCTGCTCGGCAAGATCAAGGTCGCGCTCGGGGGTCGCGTCGCGGAGGAGCTCGTCTACGAGACGATCACCACCGGAGCCGAGTCCGACATCGAGCAAGTCACCGCGATCGCGCGGCAGATGGTCGGTCGGTGGGGAATGAGTGAAGCGATCGGCTTCGTCACGGTCCTGCCCGCCGAAGCACGCGGGCCATTTCTGACAGGCTCAGGCGAGACCTCGGAGGCCACTCAGCGCATCGTCGACGAGACAGTGCGACAGCTGATCGACACCACCCACCAGGACGTGACCGCCTTGCTGACCGCGCACCGAGAGCAACTTCGGACCCTGGCCCAAGCGCTGCTCAAACACGAGACGCTCGACGAGCCAGACGCATACGCTGCAGCTGGCATGCCGAACCGACCGGCAGAGTCACCTCAGCTCACGGCAGCCGGCACAGCTACCGGACGCGGCGACCTCGACCCGCCGTCGGTCAACGGTCGGCCTCATCATGGACTGAACGGACGCGAGCACGACTGAGGTTGACGTCGCCCGCCGCCGAGGGAGACCCGCACGGGCAAACTCGCGTCTGAGATCGGCGCTCACCGCCACGGCAGCCCGAGAGCCCTCGTATCAGGTGCCGGTCGATCACCGGTCGCCCCATTTCGTTTCCCCGTTCGCGTCGACCTCGAACCACCGACGGTGGGTCATTCCCTGGTCACGAACTTCGAGGCGAGTCGTGCCGCTGTCGTCAGCCGCTCGAAGCAGCCTGACGGCGGCAGCGACCGTCTCGGCGTCCGTGTCGACGCCAGCGGCCGACGTCGTCAGCAGAGCACGTTCGAGAAGACTCTCGGCGCGATGAGCGTCACCCGCTTTGCGCGCGTCCTGCAACGCCTTAAGCGCATCTCGCAGCTCGGCGCCCTCGTCCGGTGGCATCTCGCTCTCCTGTCGCTGGTGTGCAGCCCAGCCTACCGGGGCCGAACCAACTTGCCAGTTGCAGCCTCATCGAGGAACTACCGCAGACGCTAGTCGCGGTCGGTCTGCTGAGAGTTGCGTTTCCGGCCTTGACTCGCTCTAGGGCCCTCCCGGTGAAACCGGTTTGTGGGGCCGCCAAATCGGGCTACGGAGAACTCGGCGAAGATGCTCGGCACCTCCCTGTTACCTCCAGCAGGCCCTGGCGTTGGGTGCCCGGACGCCGCTTCCCGCGCCGGCCTGGAGGCAACCGAAAACCTGGGCGGGAAAGCGACGTCGGTGCAGACGCTACGTTTTGACCCATCGCAACGGCTCATGGTGTATCGACACAAGCTGGGTCGACCTAAACCGCTCAACAAGCCTCGATCGCTTAAGCGTGGTCTCCTAATTAGATGCTGTGCAACTAGCCGCGAAGCGGAGGGCTCACCTACCGGCCCGGGCGTGCCGTCCTTCTCGGCCGCAACTAGCCTCCGGCGCTCCGGGCGCTGGCGCTTCTCGCGCGGAGCGGGGAAGTCATCGGTCTCCGACCGAGGTCGCGTCTCGCCCGCTGTGGAACGAGCCGGGTCCGTGGCCTGTGGTGTCGTTGGCGAGGATGCTCGGGTGGCCGCGGGCATACGATGCATCCGTGATGGAGGTGGTCACGCGGTACGCGCGTAGTGGCGATGTGCAGATTGCTTACCAGGTGGCCGGTGAGGGGCCGCTCGATGTGTTGGTCGTGCCCAGCTGGTTCTCGAACATTGAGCTCGATTGGGAGCTGCCGCCGTCGGCGCGCTTTCTCACGCGGCTGGCCTCGTTCGCCCGGCTGATTCAGTTCGATCGACGTGGCGCCGGCATGTCCGGCGGGATCGCTGGGGCCACGCCGCTGGAGGAGCAGATCGATGATGTTCGTGCGGTGCTCGGGGCCGCTGGCTCTGACCAGCCAGCGCTGATCTCGATTGCCGAGGGCTGCGCCCTGGCGGTCCTCTTCGCGGCCTCGCATCCCGATCTCGTTCGCGCGCTGGTGCTGATCACGCCGACGCCGCGGGTGATTCGCGGCCCGGGCTATGAGTGGGCGCAGAGCGTCGAGGAGCGCGCCGCGATGGTTCAGGCGGTCGTTGAGCATTGGGGTACCAGTTCACCGCAGCAGCCATGGGGCAGGTTCGCGGGTTCGGACGAGCAGCGGCGACGTCTACTTGCGCGCCACCGGCGTCTATCGATGACTCCGGATGCCGCCGCCGCGTCGCTGGCGATGGTGGGCGAACTGGATGTGCGCGACGCGCTTTCCAGCGTGCAGTGTTCGACGCTGGTGTTGCACCGAGCTAACGACGCATTCGTCGACGATCGCCACTCGCTCTATGCGGCGGACCACATCCCGGGCGCACGATACGTCCAGGTCGCAGTACGTGGCCAGACCGCGGATGAGATCGAGCAGTTCTTGACAGGTGTACGACGGCCGGTTCTCAGCGACCGCGTGCTGGCAACCGTGCTCTTCACCGACATCGTCGGCTCAACCGACCGTGCCGCCGAGCTGGGAGATACTGGGTGGCGCAGTCTGCTCGAACGTCACGACGCGCTCGTGCGCGGGGAAGTCGAGCGCCACCGGGGGCGGCTCGTCAAGTCGCTCGGCGATGGGATGCTCGCCACGTTCGACGGCCCGAGCCGCGCGATCAGCAGCGCGATTGGTATTCGTGACAGTGTCTGTGATCTCGGCCTGGACGTTCGCGCCGGTCTGCACACCGGCGAACTTGAGCTCCTCGCCGACGACGACATTGGGGGCCTCGCCGTTCACATCGCTGCGCGCATCAGCAGCCTCGCCGGCCCGGGCGAGGTGCTGGTTAGCAGCACCGTCCGGGACCTGATCGTCGGCTCCGACCAGAGCCTCGCCGACCGAGGAGAGCACCAGCTCAAGGGCATCCCCGGAACGTGGCAGGTCTTCGCCGTCCAGACATAGCATCTGGACCCGAGTAGCCCGGCGTTAGGCGTCGTCCGCGATCAGTCCTCCGAACCGCTGGAGGTACAGTGGCCAGCCGCCGTCGCCGCCGACGGCGCCGCGCGCGCTCTCCCAGCCTTCGCCGTGGCGGTCGAGATGGCGATGCTCGAGCTCGACGCGGGTGCGTTCGGCTGACTCGGCGATGAAGCGCACCTCGACCTCGCTGGTCCTCTCGAGGTCCGACTCAATCTGCCATTGCGGGCTTATGTCCCAGCTGAACACCACGCGATTTGGCGGCTCGAACACCAGCACCCGCGCCCACTGACACTCGTTGCCGTCGACGCCGCGGTCATAGACCCGCCCGCCGGCGCGGGGTTCGAGCACCGTCTCGGCAATCTCGACCCCGAGTATGTTGTGCTCGCGCGGCTTGACGCGGTCAAAGTCCTCGGTGAAGACGCGGAATGCTCGCTCGATCGGCGCCTCGACCACGATTGCGGTGCGGACGCTCGTGGCCGTGGTCTGGGTGTGGGTGCTCATTCGTTCCCCTTGGTTGGTTGCTCGACGGCCAGCTTGTAGGCGGCCAGGGCCTTGCCCCAGAACCGCTCGAGATCGGCCCGAAGCGCGGCGAGGCCGTCAGGCTCGACGCGGTAGATGCGGCGGGTGCCGACGGGCCGGTCGACGACGAGCCCAGCGGCCTTGAGCACCTTGAGGTGCTGTGAGACCGCCGGGCGACTCACCGGCAACTCGCCGGCGAGCTCGCCGACGGCACGCGGGCGATCGGCCAACAGCTCGAAGATCGCCTTCCGCGTCGGATCGCCGAGCGCAGTCCACGCATCAGATCGGTAAGTCTCCACGAACGGTAAGCATAGGCTGACCGTAGCGGATTGTCAAACCACACCGACTGAGGTGCTCACCGGCGAACGGCTTATGTCTCACGCTGGCGCCTTGCCCCGGAGCGGAAGAAGTGCGTCGTCGGTGTTACGGGCTCGAACCCGAGCCGCCTGTAGATCGACAGCCCGGCGTCGGTCGCGTCGAGGCAGGCCCGCGTAGCGCCGGCGGCCGCATCTCGGAGGGAACGCCGTCGGGCGGGTCGTCGGCGCGCCGCCGCACCACTCGCAACGTCAGCCCGGCCGGCAACGGCACCTCGGGCACGGTCTGCAGGTCGCGGCAGATCATCGCCGTCACGGGCGTCGACTTCCACGCCGGATCGCGATCGAGGAGCTCTGAGCACCCCGGGGCCGCGGCGAAGATGTTGACCATCCCCTCGCGCGCGCGAGATACTCTTCTACGCGGCGCCGATCGGGCACGCGATCGAGGCGCTGCATTACTGCCTCGGTCATTCCATTACTTCACCGCGCTGCCGGCGGCGTGCGGCGGTGACCCCAGGCGCCATCTGGTCGATCGACGGCGTCCACCTCGATTATCTCTAGATGCCCCAGCCGGTAAAGTCACGCCATGCCCGAGGCGCCGCTCGAAGATTCGGGCTCCGGCCAGGCGCCGGCCGGGGAGGGCTGGTTCGTCGTGAACGTGCGCGACGCCGACTGGTTGATCTCGGAGACGTTCGGGTCGGGATGCGAGTTCGAGGGTGAGAAGTCCCGGTTCCCCCAGCTCGGCATCAACATCGCGGTGATGGAGCCGGGTCAGCCCAATTGCCTCTACCACGCCGAGTCTCAGCAGGAGGCGTTCCTCGTGCTGTCCGGCGAGTGCCGGCTGCTGGTCGAGGGTACGGAAAGACTGCTGCGGCCGTGGGACTTCGTCCACTGTCCGGCCGGTACCGAGCACGTCTTCGTCGGCGTCGGCGAGGGGCCATGCGTGGTCCTGATGACCGGCGCGCGGGCGGAGGACAAGCAGGTGCTCTACCCGGTGTCGGAACTCGCCGAGCGCTACGGCGCGAGCGTGGACGTGGCGACGCCCGATCCAGAGCAGGCGTACTCGCCGTTCGAGCGGCCAGAGCGAGGTCGACCCGCGTACTGGGACCGTCTTCCCTGGGCTTAGTTTCTACACGGAGCGCCAGACGGCGGTCAGCGGTTTGGCCGTACGAGCTGACCGCAGGCAGCCTGGGCCCTGGCCGGCATCACACCGAGAAGGGCGAGGCCCGCCGGCGTCAGCCGAGAACGGCCAGGCCCGCCTGGGCAACCTCCATGTCCTGGGTGTAGTGACCGCCGCTCACGCCGATCGCGCCGACGATGCGGTCGTCGACCTTGATCGGGTAGCCGCCACCGAAGATCACAAGCCGGTCGATGCCGCCGACGGCGCCAGACGCGAGCGGGGGATCGTCCTTGATGAAGTCGTGCCAGCCATCGGTGGGCATGCCGAAGCCGATGGCCGTATATGCCTTGTCCTGTGCGATCTGGACGCTGAGTAGCGCCGCGCCGTCCATGCGGCTGAAGGCCTTCAGCACGCCGGACTCGTCGCACACGGCGATCACCATCGGGACGCCCAGCTCCACCGCTTTCGCCTGCGCGCCCGCCATCATCCGCTGCGCCAGGTCGCTGGTAACACTCGCCTTCTCGAACACGTTGGTCACTACAACTCCTTCCGCTGGATCTAGTTGCCGCTGTCCGCGAAGCGCTGCTCCAGCTCGCGGATCTCGGAGATGCCGATGAACTCGAGGAACTCCTCGAAGCGCAGCATCGAAGGGAGCGCGTCGATCGGGGACCCCTTCGCCCTGATTTCGTTGAGCACGGACCGCATCGCCGCCGTCGCCGCGAGCAGTGTGCTGATCGGGAAGATGACCAGACTGAAGCCGAGCTCGCGCAGGAACTGATTGGTGACCGGCGGCGTCTTCCCGCCCTCGGCGTAGTTGAACAGCAGCGGCACGTCGGCGAAGGCCCCCGCGATCGTCTCGATCTCCGCGGTTGATTGCGGAGCCTCGACGAACAGCGCGTCGGCGCCCGCCTCCCGATAGCGGCGAGCCCGCTCGAGGGCGCCCTCCAATCCCTCCACCGCTCGCGCGTCGGTCCGCGCGATGATCAGGAACTCCGGGGAGCGCCGCGCCGCGACGGCGGCGGCCACCTTGGCGACCATTTCGCCGATCGGGATGAGCTGCTTGCCTTCCATGTGCCCGCACTTCTTCGGCATGACCTGGTCTTCGATGTGGATGGCCGCGACGCCGGCGGCCTCGTACTCGTGGACCGTGCGGATGACATTGATGGGATTGCCATAGCCGGTGTCGGCGTCGGCGATCACGGGAATATCGACGGCGCCGGCGATCTGTCGAGCGTTGTCGGCCATCTCGGGCAGCGTCATCAAGCCGACGTCGGGCCGGCCAAGCCGCGACGCGGCGCTGCCAAAGCCGGTCATGTACGCCGCCGCGAAGCCGGCCTCCTCGACCAACCGAGCGCCGAGGGCGTCGTAGCAACCCGGCGCCAGCACCATCTCGCCGGAATCGAGAAGGCGGCGGAGGCTGTGGCCAGGCTCCCTCACGGGGCCGAGCAGACCGGCCACCTAACCACCCTCGCCAGTAGAGCAACCAGTCGCAAAACCTGCCGCGAGCTTATGCCGAGCGGCTCGTTGACGCAAATCGTGATTTGTCGACAAGGCCTTCGGATCGCGGTCGGTCAAGCTCACGGTCCGCAACTGCTGCTGGGCTTCGATGAGATCTTCAGCTTCCCGGACCCTGATGAGCCCGGATATTGTGGCCCTTCGCGTCGGCGGCGAAAGATCGGCCTGATCCGTTCTGACTTCCCCGTCCGCGTGCTCTCGGAGCCGGCCGACCAGGTGTGGGGCGAGCGCGTTGCCTATGTCGAGGATCCAGACGGCAACCCGGTGCACGTCAGCGGGCCGGTCGGTGACTGATCACGGCGCGGGATGCGCGTTGGACTTCGCGATCCTGCGCAGCTAGGGTGCCAGCGTCCGTGCAGAGGAACAACTTCCACACGGTAGGTGTCCTGGCCCCGCCTGCAGCCGGCTGAATCATGGATCTCGGGATCAGAGGACGGGTGGCGCTGGTGGGAGGTGCCAGTCAGGGCATCGGCCGCGCCGTGGCGGAGGTTCTGGTGGCGGAGGGCGCGCAAGTGGTCATCACCGCGCGCGACGCGGCCAAGACTGCTCAAGTGGCCGCCGAGATCGGCGCCGCCGCCGGCCACGCCTGGGACAGCGTCGACCTCGACGGGGCTCCCGACCTGATCTGTCGGATCGCAGACGAGGTTGGACAGGTGGACATCCTGGTCACCAACACGGGCGGCCCTCCCGCCAACCCCGACCCGCTCGCACTCACCACCGAGCAATGGGAGCGGGCTCACCGCACGCTCGTTCTGGCTCCGATGACGCTGCTCCGGCTCGTGCTGCCCGGAATGCGGGAGCGGCGCTGGGGCCGAGTCGTCGGGATTGCCTCCACCTCGGTGCGCGAGCCGATCCAGCCGCTGATCCTGTCCAACGCCGAGCGGTCGGCCGCGCTGGCGGCGTACCGGACGCTGGCTCGCGAGGTGGCGAAGGACGGCGTCACGATCAACACGCTCCTGACCGGGACGATCGCCACCGAGCGATTGGCGTCGCTGGCCGGATCGATGGAGGCGGCCGAGGCGGGTGCCGCCGCGACCGTCCCCGCCGGCCGGATTGGCCGCCCCGAGGAGATGGCGTGGGCGGCGGCGTTCCTGTGCTCGGAGCGGGCCGCGTACATCACCGGCGCCGCGCTGGCCGTCGACGGTGGCGCGCTGCGCGGCGGTTGAAGGCAAGATGCGATTGACCGAGCTACCGTCAACCGCTCCGCGGCTGCTCCCTCATCGCTCACCGTCGAGCTGCTCAAGTAGCGGCCTCGAGCCGTCTGAGCGCCAGCTCGAGCACCTCCGCGCGGCTGCGCCGTCCGTGATCGGCGACGATGAAGTGGGGGGCAATCCACAGGGACAGAGTCATCATGCTGCGGGCCTCAACATCGTCCTCGTCCGGGCAGAACGCGCCGAACAGCGAGCGCAGGTAATCCATCCGCCGGTTATCGACGTGTCGCACGCGTTCGGCGACGTCTGGCTCGCGCCGGGCCCAATCACGTACGGCGAGGTCAATCCTCAGTAGATCGCCGCTGGTGGAAGCCAGCGCGAACAGCCGCCGGAGCCTCGCCCTGGCATCACCGCCTTCGCCCTCGAGGCGCTCGATCACCTCATCGACGCCCAAGCGCTCCCAGTCGTCGAGCATCTCATCGAATAACGCCCGGCGGTCCTCGAAGTGCCAGTAGAACCCGCCCTTGGTGACGCCGAGCGCGCGCGCCAGCGTCTCGATCCGGACCGCGTCCGGTCCTCCGGCAGCGAGGGCTCGCAGTCCCTCGTCGATCCATCTGCTTCGCGGCGTGCGGGTGAGGGCCATAGCTGTCTCGAATCGTCTCCCAAGTAGGTTGACACCGCTCGGAGAGGTGACTACTCTGGATCCATACGGTACCGTATGGATCGAGGCACGCTGATGTTGCTCCCGCACTCTGCGCACACGTCGTCCCCGTGGCGGATCCACGAGCTCACTCGCGACTTCCAACTCGAGGACGTGTGGGCGCTCCCGACACCAGGCGGGCCCGACGACTTCCGTGACCTCGTGGACCTGCTGGCTTCGGCCGACCCGTCGCGAGGGTCCTCCCAGGCCGCCCGGATGCTGTGGGCGATCCGATGGAAGGTGGGAGCGATACTTGACTGGGACCGCCCAGAAGCCGGGGTTGGGGCCAGGGTGGCCACGCTCCGCGACCGGTTGTCGGCTGATCTGCGCGATCCGCCGACACCCGAGTTCGACAAGCTGCCGTTCACCTCGCTCTATCTGCTCACGAACGAGTGGGCAGCGGAGCTCGCCAACCAGACCGTTCACGGCGTCATGCACGTCGGCTGGGTTCCGAACGACACAGGCGGCTACCGCGGCCAGATGGCGGTCTACGTGAAACCAAACGGAGCGCTCGGGACCGCCTACATGGCGGCCATCAGGCCGTTCCGCCACCGGATTGTCTACCCGGCGATGATGCGACAGATCGGCGCGAGCTGGCGGAGGCGCTCGAGCCGCATGGCGCCGGCGGGCGCGCATCTCTGATGGTCGCCTCTGCGCCAGGGATCGAGAAGCGCCCACGCGCCGACGAGCCGCCAACGGTGCGCCAGGTCTCCATACCGCCCGCCGCGCGAGCCGTGAGCACGCTGTCCCGGGTCGACTACGCGGACGGTTTCCTCCTGCGGATGGATCCGGCTGACAGCAGGACCGCCGAGCAATGGGCGCGAGCGACCCTCGAGGACACTCCGATCTCCACGCAAAGAGCCCTCCGCCGGGGGTGGTTCGCCCTCGGCCTGAAGCTTGGTCAGGCGGCCGCTGAGCGAGCCGTGCTCGGTTGGGAGATCCGGCGAAGTGATCCCGACTCGTTGTTGCTCGCCGCCGGCTCCCGGATCGGCATGCCCGCGGAACTCGTCTTCCAGCGCGAGCGGGACACCCTGCTGCTGGCCACCTTCGTCGAGCACAGAAATCCAATCGCACGCGCTCTCTGGGCGATGGTCGCACCGTCGCATCGCCAGATCGTTCCGCGGCTGCTGAAGCGGGCCGCCGGTTTCCGACACCCTTAGTAACCGCGGCGCCGGCTCACCAAATCCGAACGGCATCGCGCACGGCGCGGCGTTGTATGGTGGGTGTTCGTGCCCGCGGGGCTCGTCATCGCTGTGGTCGTAGTCGTCGCT
>Ga0310037_10000836_pt1 | contig 17844 bp, 15 predicted proteins | sample Sb_taG_11_FD_200239 | JGI IMG/M metagenome (GOLD analysis project Ga0310037, IMG submission 200239) | Peat soil microbial communities from Weissenstadt, Germany - Sb_50d_3_AS metaG (v2) (version 2) | ecosystem: Environmental > Terrestrial > Soil > Wetlands > Peat | place: Germany: Weissenstadt...
CAGGGTCGTATGTGCTGCCGCCACCGCGATGCCCGTGCGCGGCCGTCCTCCCGCAGCCCCCAGAAGTGCACCAGCGCCCCATTTGCGCGGAAGATCCGGCTCACGCGGAAGATCCGGGCAGCTATAGTTGCCCAAATCATCCGTATAAGCCATATCTTCCGCATAAACTTCCAGTGCTTCGAATATGCTGGTGAATTACGGGACGGGTGAGGTGCAAGCGCCGCAGGTGAGGTGCCAGCGTCCGGGGCGAAGTGCCGGCGCCGCAGGCGAGGTGCCGGCGCCAGGGGCGAGGTGCCCGGGCAGGCCGGCGGGACCGGCCCGCCCGGCCCGGGACCGCTCACCCGGGCCGCCCGCCCAGACCCTGGCCTCAGCACGGCAGGCCGGCGGCCGCGACAGCAGCACCGGCCACGGCGGTCACAGGGTAACCACGACCTCCACGGCCAGCCGCCGGGCACAGTTGGCGCGCTCCCTTCTGCTCTTGGGGGATGCCATCCCCCAAACCCCCTGGCGCCCACTTCGTGGGGGGTTCTCAGCCCTGCGGGGCTAGCTAGAGCCGCCAGAAGTCGAAGCGGTCGCGGCCGGGGCGGAAGCCGGCCGCCTCGACCACGTCGACCGCCAGCTTGAACCGGTCGCCGACCCGCCAGTACTGGTGCGCGTCGCTCCCGAACGACACCGCCGTTCCCCCGGCCTCCCGCCACCACCTAAGCAACTCGGCCGACGCCAGCGGGCTCTTCGTGTTCACCTCGAGGACCCGCCCACTGGAGGCCAGCGCCTGCAGCACCGCCCGGATCTGCGGCTCGAAGGCCCGCTCGTCGTAGGCCGCCGCGGTCCGCGGCCACATCCGCCGCGGGAAATCCAGGTGCGCCAGCACCTGGAAGATGTCGCTGCCCTCGACCAGCCGCAGCAGCTCGGCGAAGTACAGGCGCATCACCTCGCCGGCTGGCATCCGCCGGAACAGGTAATCGGCGGCGGTCAGCTTCCCGTCGAACGGGATCGCGTGCAGCGAGCCGAGGATCCGGTCGAACTCGGCTCCCGTCACCACGGTCCGCGCGCTCGCGGCCCACAGGTGGGCCTCTCCGATCTCGGCGCCGGTGAGGATCCGCAGGTCCGGGTAGCGCTGGCGGCACTCGTGCACGGTCGCGAGGTAGCCGGGGACGTCGAGCAGGTGCATCCGGGAATAGGGCCGCGGCTCGATGTGCTCCACGGCGATCCGGTCTCCGTCGGTCTCGGTGGTGAAGTCCAGGTGGTCGGTGAAGGCGACCGCGGGCACCCCGGCGGCCAGCGCCTGCTCGCAGCTGCGCCGCATCGACGCCTCGGCCGGCGCATCCCACGACCACTCCGTGTGCACGTGGTTGTCGGGCGGCAGCACGCTGCCCATTGTTTCATCCACCCTAGATCAGCCCCGCAGCCGCACTAGCCGCTCACCAGCCAGGCTGGCGGGGCTTGGCGGAGGTAATGACGTAGACCTCGCCAGGCTCGGACGGGGCGTCCTGCGCCGCGGGCGGCGCGGGCGGTTCGGGGAGGGCGGGCGTATCGGCGGGTTCGGGGAGGGCCTGCCGCCCGTCGCCGTCGCCGTCGCCGCGGCGCTTCTTCGCCGCGTCGGTGATCCTGGTGGCCAGCTTCTGCCAGCGCTCCTCCCATTCGGCGACGTTCCCGCCGCAGGCACGCACGTACGCCACGGCGACCGGCAGCGTGGGCAGCCGCAACCCGCCCGCCGCCGAGGCGAGCGTCTTCATCGTGTAGTGCGAGACCTCTGCCATCTCGGGGTAATCCAGTTCGGCCTGGCCACGCAGCGCCCTCAGGTCCCGCGCGAACGACTCGAGCCCGTCCGGCGCGATGCTGACCGCCGGCTGCGCCGCGGCCGCCGGCCGCTCGTCGGGGACAGCGTTCTCGCGCTGGCGGATGACCGGGCCCGCGGTGCCGCCCGGAACCCCGCGTGGTGCCTGTGCCCCCAGCCGCCCCCAGCCCTCGCGGCCCTCTCGGCCCTCGGCACGCGAGCCCGCGGGGCCGCCGGAGAACCCGGGACCTCCGGGGAATTGAGCAGCGCCTGAATGCCCGGCGGTGCCCGGGAACCCGGCCGGCCCGGGCATCCCGGTGCCCCCAGGGGGGTTGCTGTAAGCGTGCGGGCCTGCGTCGGCGCCCGGAGGCGGTCCGCTTGGAGCCTGGGGCCGGGGCGGCCGTCCCCAGCCGCCGAGCGGATCCTGCCCGGGCGGACCCGGGGCGTGTCCCGGGCCAGGCTGATCCCACGGTCCTCGCAGTCCCCCCGCGGGGCCCGGCGCCTGCGGGCGGTACGGGCGATCGGCGCGCGGAGGGACCCGGCGCCCGTTCGGCAGCCGGTACTGGCGGCCGGGCATCGGTCCGCCGTTCGCCGAGCCTCCGTTCACGGGGCCGCCGTTCGGCGGGAAGCCGTCAGCCGGGTTGGCCGGCGGAGGGAAGCGGCCCGGCGGGCGCATGCGCGAGCGGTCCGGCTGGTGGAAGCCCGGCTGCGGCGGTATTTCCCCCGGTCGCCGCAGTAGCTGCCCGTACTCGTCGTCGGTGCCATCCGGCCCGTTCGGGCCTGCGCCGTCGTCCGGCCGGTAGGCGCGGCGGTCACCGGAGCGTCTTCGCCTGGGCATGCCGTAGGCATCGCGGCCCAGGCCGGTGTCGCCACGTTCCACCAGGTACCTCCTGGACCTTGTTGTCCAGCCGCGCCGCAGGACTTGCCTTACCTCATGAGTGTAGGTCGGGAGAAATCCCCTGTAAGACCTGGACGGCTAATTGTCATCAATTGCACATAATCGGGTGGTATTGAACTGATAACGCCGGGTATCGAGGTGCGTCGAGTGACGCATCTCGGTCGCGATAGGAAACGACCGCGGCCGGGGATACTCTCAGAGCAGAAAACTCAGCGGAGTGGCCATGGTGTCCTGGATCGTCTGGCTGATCGTGGCAGCAGTGCTCGGCGTGGCCGAACTGCTGACCATGACGTTCGCCTTCGGCCTTATCGCGGTCGCGGCGGTGGTCGCGGCCGTGGTCGGGGCGTTCCATTTCGACTTGCCGCTCCAGCTGGCCGCCTTCGTAGCCGCCGCCGGGGCCGGGCTCGGTTTCGTCCGCCCGATCGCGGTCCGGCACCTCAAGCAGCCGCCGGCGCTGCGCTCGGGAGTCGCCGCGCTGGTCGGCCGTTCGGCGATCGTCCTGGAAGAGGTCAACGAGCACAGCGGGCGGGTCCGGATCGACGGCGAGGAATGGTCCTCACGTCCCTACCTGGACGAGTCGCTGGTGATCCCGGCCGGCACCAAGGTCGATGTCATGCAGATCAAGGGCGCCACCGCACTTGTCTATCCTCGGGAGTAGCCATGGTTCTGGCGGAGGGCATTATCGCGGCAGTCGTCGCGCTGCTGGTCGTTATCATAGTTTTGCGCTCGGTGCGGATCGTGCCGCAGGCGCGGGCCCGCAACGTGGAGCGGTTCGGCCGGTACCGCAAGACGCTCGAGCCGGGGATGAACTTCATCCTTCCGGTCGTCGACCGGGTGAAGAAGGAGATCGACCTGCGCGAGCAGGTGGTCTCGTTCATGGGCTCACCGGTGATCACCGAGGACAACGTGGGCGTGCTCATCGACACGGTGCTGTTCTTCCAGGTCACCGACCCGCGGGCCGCCGACTACGAGATCGTCAGCTATCACCAGGCGATCGAGCAGCTCACCGCCACGATGCTGCGCAGCGTGATCGGGTCGATGGACCTGGAGCAGACCCTGACCTCGCGCGACAAGATCAACAACGCGCTCCGTGGCGTGCTCGATGACGCGTCGGGCAAGTGGGGCATCCGCGTCACCCGGGTGGAGATCAAGGCCATCGAACCGCCGAAGTCGGTCAAGGACGCGATGGAGAAGCAGCTGCGCGCCGAGCGGGAGAAGCGCGCCGCGATCCTGAACGCCGAGGGCGCCAGGCAGTCCAAGATCCTCACTGCGGAAGGCGAGAAGCAAGGCGCCATCCTCAGCGCCGAGGGGGCCAAGCAGAGCGCGATCCTGCGCGCCGAGGGCCAGGCGCAGGCCATCGGCGCCGTCTTCCAGGCCGTGCACGACAACGACCCCGATCCCAAGCTGCTCGCCTACCAGTACCTGCAGATGCTGCCGCAGCTCGCGCAGGGCCCCGGCAACACGTTCTGGGTTATCCCGAGCGAGGTGACCACCGCGCTGAGGTCGGTCGCCAGCGCCTTCGGCGGCGGCGGGGATGCGCCCGCCGGGAGCGCCGAGCCCAGCCAGCGGCCCGGGGATCAGGCGCGGCGCAAGCTGCCGGCCTCCTCTGCCGCCGACGGTCCGCCCGCGATCGGAGCCGCGCCTGCCGCCACCGCTCCGGAACTGGAATCCGAGCCGTCCGCCGCCGTCCCGCCGACCGCGATGAACCCGGTCGCGGCCGAGGCCATGACGGCCATGCTCGCCGCGGCCATCCCGGGTGTGAACTTCGGTGACCCGCTCGGTTCCGCCGATCCGCTGAACATCACAGGCCCCGGTCCGGCCGATGGGCCCGCGCTGCCATCGGATCGGGATGCCTCGTCAGCCAACGGCAGCGAACCCGCGAGCTAGCAGCTACCTCAGCAGCAGGACCAGGATGCTGCCGATGAGGGCCGCCACCACGATGACCACCAGCAACCGCACCGGGTAGAGCCGGTCCGGCCGCCGCTCGCCCGGCGGGACGACCGGCCCGGGCGGCACGGCGGGTTCGGCTATCGTCCGTGACGCAGCGGCCGCGGCCGCCTGAGCCAAGACGGGCGTCGTCCGGTCGGCCGGCCCCGGCGGGTCGCCCGCCGGGGTCTCGGCGGGCGGGGGCCAGGCAGCCCGCGCGATGGCTTGTCCTTCGAGCGGCGACGGAGCGGGCCGCTGGATCTCCGCCCCCGCGTCGCGCCAGGTCCGTTCGTCATCCGCCTTCTCGCGCGGGGTGAACCAGGAGTCCGCCGCTGCCGCCTGCGGCCCGGCCTCGGCTGGGTCTGGCCATCCGGACTCGGTGTCGGGCGGCGACGCCAACTCCCCGTCCTGCAGCCAGCCGGTGGAGAACGGATCGTGCCGGATAGCCTCGGGCCGGGCCGCGTCCGGCGTCTCGGTGACCGCGGTGCCGGGTGACCCATCGCCCGGCTGGCTCGCGTTATGGTTCCCGTTGGCGGGCGTGCCGCCCACCTCGGCCGCGGCGCCGTCCCAGTGCGCGCCCGCGTCCCATTCCGTGCCCGGCTGAGCGCCCGCGTCCCAGCTCCTGGTCTCGTCCCAGCTCGTCCCGGCGCTCCAACTCGCCGGGCTTTCCGGGACTCTCGGCTCCGCGGCCGCCGGCTCCGGGGCATCCCGCCCGGGAGCAGCCCGGCTCCCGGTGTCGCGGGCCCCATGACCCGAACGTCCGTGGGAGCCCCTCAGCGCCGCCCTGATCCGGTCCGGATCGTACGCGTCGGGCGGGACCACGCCGACCCCCGCCCGGGCCCCGGCCACCGCCGCGGGGCTGGCCCCCGCGGGCCTGACCGGCAGGCTGGGGTCGGCCCGGGCCTCGAAACCGAGACGCCGCCACCGCTCCTCCCAATCCGGTACGTCTCCGTCGCAGGCCCGGACGTAAGCGGCCAGGATCGGCAGGGTGGGCAGGGAAGGCCCGCTCTCGGCTTCCTTGAGGATGTCGCCCGGATAATGGGCCCGGGCCGCGAGCTCGTCGAATTCCAGCGCAGCCGTGTCGCGCAGCGCGCGCAGATCGGCAAGGAATCGTTCCTTGTCGTCGCCCTGGCCCGCCGACCACATTCCCTGCGCTTGCAACTGGACACCTTCCCGCTGGACACGCACGCGCTCAGGCACTGTTCCGCGCCCGTATCTCACAACCTGGGATTACGGGGCAGGCTATAACGCCGGCCGCCGTGATGTCGTTGATACCGCTCATTTCGTATCAAGTGTCTCTCGCCGGGGGCCGGGCCATGCCCAGAATCGCCGATCTGAGCCCGCTCTTTGCCGCCAGCCTCACGCACTCCGGTCGAGCGGGGTTCCCTGGGCCGCGCCGGCCTCCTGGGCCTTGGCCGGCCCGCGCAGCACTCGCGCCACGCCGACGGCGGTCACTGCGCCAGCCACGGGCCCGATCAGGTAGACCCACCAGGTGGACAGGTGGCCGATGGCCACGTCGGGTCCGAAGCTGCGGGCCGGGTTCATGGAGGCGCCCTCGTACGGGCCGCCCATCGTGCCCCAGGCCAGGATGTAGGCCCCCACGGCCAGCGGGACGAACGGCCCGTTGAGCTTCGGCCCGTTGGCCATGTTGAGGACCATGAGCACCAGGCCGAACGTGATGATGGCCTCGAACCCGGCCGCCTGCCACGACTGCCCGGGCTTGGGCATCGTGGCGGCCAGGTTCCCGGCCGGCCCGAAGAACCCGCGGGCGAGCAGCGACCCGCAGACCGCCGCCGCGAACTGGACGACCCAGTAGGCACTGGCCATGATCCAGCCCATGTCCCGGCGCAGCAGAAAGGCCAGCGTGGTGGCCGGATTGAAGTGGGCCGAGATGTCGCCCAGGAAGTAGACCGCCACCACCAGCCAGAGCGCCGACACCAACGACAGCACCAGCACTGTCTGCCAGGGCTGCAACGCGCGGCCGCCGTATCGGGCCAAGATGGCCGCGCCCCCGGACAAGATGAACGTCAGCCCGGCCATGCCGATGAACTCTGACAGCAGCCGCCGCAGCCGGTGGTCGGGGTTGGTCCAGTCGGCGTACCCGCGGGCGCCGCCGACTGACGCGACGAAGGCGGCCTTGCCGACCGGCTCCATGCGGTGAGCCGCCCGGTCGGCCTCGGTGTCCGGGGTGGCCATGTCAGGACTTCTGCGGGCCGGACGGGCCGGACGGCAGGTCGGCCGAGCCGCCGCGGGTCAGCGCGAGCGGGTCGACGACCCGGTCGTACAGGTCCTCGCTCACGCCCTTGGCCAGGGCGGCCTGCTTGAGAGTCAGGTCGTGGTCGATGGCGTAGTAGGAGATCTCCGCGGCCTTGTCGTAGCCGATGACCGGGGACAGCGCGGTGACCATCATCACCGACCGGTCGATGTTCTCCTTCAGCTTGGCCTGGTTCAGCCTGGTGCCCTCCACCATGAACTCGCGGAAATGGTCGCACATGTCGGCCATGATCAGCGCGGAGTGCAGATAGTTGTTGATCAGGATCGGGCGGAACGCGTTCAGCTCGAAGTTGCCCTCGTTCCCGCCCATCGTCACCGCGACGTCCGAGGCGATGACCTGGATCGCGACCATCAGCATGGCCTCGGCCTGGGTGGGGTTGACCTTGCCCGGCATGATCGAGGACCCCGGCTCGTTCTCCGGGAACAGCAGCTCGGCGATTCCCGTCCGCGGGCCGGAACCGAGCCACCGCAGGTCGTTGGCGATCTTGAACAGCGTCACCGCTGCGGCCTTCAGCCCGCCGTGCGCCCGGACCATGCGGTCCAGCGTGCCCTGCGCGGTGAACTTGTTCGCCGCCGTCACATACGGGACCCCGGTCATTGATGCGATCTGCGCGGCCACCTGATCCCCGAACCCGGCCGGGGCGTTCAGCCCGGTGCCGACCGCGGTCCCGCCCATGGCCAGTTCCAGCAGCCCATGCGTGGCGTGCTCGGCCTCGGCGATCGCGTCGTCCAGCGCACCCGCGTAGCCGGACCACTCCTGGCCGACGGTCAGCGGAACCGCGTCCTCCAGGTGCGTCCGCCCGATCTTGACCACATCCGCCCACTGCTTGGACTTGTCGGCCAGAGCGTCCCGCAGCCGCTTCAGCGCCGGGATCGTCTTCTGCGTGGCCATCGTGTAGGCCGCGATGTGCATCGCGGTGGGGAAGGTGTCGTTGGACGACTGGCCCATGTTCACGTGGTCGTTGGGGTGGACCGGCTGCTGGGAGCCCAGCGTCCCGCCGACCAGCTGGATGCACCGGTTGGAGATCACCTCGTTCAGGTTCATGTTCGACTGGGTCCCCGACCCGGTCTGGAACACGTACAGCGGGAACTCCGTGTCCAGCTGGCCGCTGATCACCTCGTCGCAGACCCGCTCGATCAGCTGGCCCTTCCAGGCCGGCAGCCGCCCGGCCCGGGTATTGACGATCGCGGCGGCCTTCTTCACGTACCCGTAGGCGTGGTAGACCTCCTTGGGCATCCGGTCGTGCCCGATGTTGAAGTGCTGCAGGCTGCGCTGGGTCTGCGCGCCCCAGTACCGGTCCGCCGGCACCTCCACCTCGCCCAGGCTGTCGAACTCCTTCCGCATCCCGGTCGCCGCCAGCCCGATCGGCAGGTCAAGGATCCTGGGTACCTCGTTGTCAGCCATGATCAGGGGTCCTTCCTGGCCGGAGGGATAGCTGCACGCGGTAGACACCGCAAGCCTAAGCCGCCACGCGACAGCCAACCAGGGTCACAGGTGGATGGCCAGGCCGATCGCGAACGCGACGCCGAACGCCAGCTGCAGCCGCCCCGTCTGCCCCAGCGCCCTGATCAGCGCCGGACCCGAGGCGCCCGCGCGCACGGACCGGACGGGCATCCGCGCCAGTGGCAGCGTCACGGCCACCAGCAGCGTAAGCGGCCGGTAGATGGCGATCAGCCCGGCGCAGCAGAAGGGCATCAGCATCGTCAGCACGTAGGCCGTCCGGGTGCGCGCGTCACCGAGCCGGACGGCGAGCGTCCGCTTGCCCGCCAGCGTGTCGCCGTGGATGTCCCGCAGATTGTTGACGATCAGCAGGGCGCAGGCCAGTACCCCGGCCGGCACCGAGGCGGCCAGGCCCAGCCAGCTGAGCCGGTCCATCTGCACGTACGCCGTGCCCGCCACCGCGACCACGCCGAAGAACGCGAACACGAAGACCTCGCCGAACCCGTGGTACCCGTACGGCCGCGGGCCGCCAGTGTAGAACCAGGCGGCGGCGATGCACGCAGCGCCGGCGGCCACCAGCCACCACGCGGTCACCGCGGCCAGGACCAGCCCGGCCGCGCCCGCGACAGCAAAGCACCCGAGAGCCGCGGACAGCACCTGGCGGGGCGGCGCGAGCCCCGCCGCGACCAGCCGGACCGGGCCGACCCGCCGCTCGTCCGAGCCGCGCACCCCGTCGCTGTAGTCGTTGGCGAAGTTGACCCCCACCTGCAGCGCGAGGGCTACCACGAGGGCCAGCAGCGCCCGCCACCAGGAGAACCGGCCGTAGCCGAGAGCCACGCCCGAGCCGATCAGCACCGGTACGACGGCCGCCGGAAGCGTCCTGGGCCGCGTCCCCGCCAGCCATTCTCGAGCATCAGCCACGCACTGATCCTAGGTGAGACGGGTTACTCGCTAATTCGGGTGTGCAGGCGTACCACCGGGACACTGGTGCCTACGTCGAGATCGCCCCGGGCTCCGTCCGTGGCCCAGCCGGCCGACTCGAGAAAATGCCGCAGCCCGGAATCGGCCTCCAGTACCCAGATGGACACGGTCCCGAACCCATCAGCAGCCAGCGTGTCCGCGGCCGCGTGCAGCAGCCTGCTGTCGTCCCCCTGCCCGGCGCGTTCCGGCGACACGCGGAACTCGTAGATCTCCGCGTCGGTGCCGGGCCACCGGTCGGCGTCGGTGGCGGGCCCAGCCGAGACGAACCCCACCACCTCGCGCGGCAGAGTCTCGGTCACGGCCACCAGCACACGGTGCCTGCTCGTCGGCGGGCTGGTGATCGCCTCGCGCCACCGGTCGCGCCACACGGCGGAAGCCTCGTCGCCGGTCAGCTCGGCCAGCAACGCGGATGGCACGATCCCGGCCAAGCCGCACCGCCACGACGCGACCTGGACGCGCGCCAGGTCACCGGCATCGCCCGCGCGGGCCGGGCGGACGAACCCCCCGGCACCAGATGACGACGGCGCGGCCAGGCTCACTTGTCCGGGTGGGCGATCAGGGAGACGTCCCGGGCCGCGCCGGTCGCGGCCGACGTGGCCATCGCCGCGTAGACCTGCAGCGCCGCGCTCACGGGCCGCTGACGGTCGAAGGGCCGGTACGACCCCAGCGAGGACAGCACGCGGTCCCGCCGCGCAGCCAGCTCCGAGTCGGGCACGTCCAGCCGCAGCTCCCGGCGCGGGATGTCGATCACCACCGGGTCACCGTTCTCGACGACCGAGATGAGACCGCCCCCGGCCGCCTCCGGCGCGACGTGGCAGATCGACAGGCCCGAAGTCCCGCCGGAGAACCGCCCGTCGGTGATCAGCGCGCAGGCCTGGCCGAGGCCCTTGCCCTTCAGGAAGCTGGTCGGGTACAGCATCTCCTGCATGCCCGGCCCGCCGCGCGGCCCCTCGTACCGGATGACGACCACGTCCCCGGCCTTCACCGCGCCGCCTAGGATGCCCGCCACCGCGTCCTCCTGGCTCTCGAACACCACGGCCGGCCCGGAGAACGTCCACAGCTCCTCCGGAACGCCCGCAGTCTTGACGATCCCGCCGTCCGGGGCCAGGTTGCCGTGCAGCACGGCCAGCCCGCCGTCCGCGGTGTAGGCATGCTCGGCGTCCCGGATGCACCCGGCCACCCGGTCGGTATCGAGCGTCTCCCAGCGAGAAGACTGCGAGTACGGCTTGACCGTCCGCACCCCGCCCGGCGCGGCGTGATAGAGCTCCACCGCCTGAGCGGAAACCGACGCCGACCCCAGGTCCCACGCGTCCAGGAACTCCCGCAGCGACCCGCTGTGCACGGTGCGGACCCCGCGGTTGAGCAGCCCGGCCCGGTCCAGCTCGCCCAGGATCGCCGGGATGCCGCCCGCCCGGTGCACGTCCTCCAGGTGGTAGGAGCTGCTCGGCGCGACCTTGCACAGGCACGGCACCCGGCGGGACAGCTCGTCGATCTCCTTGAGCCCGAAGTTCACCCCGGCCTCGTGCGCCGCGGCGAGCAGGTGCAGGATCGTGTTCGTCGACCCGCCCATCGCCACATCCAGCGCCATCGCGTTCTCGAACGCGTCCCGGCTGGCGATCGACCTGGGCAGCACCGAGACGTCGCCGTCGGCGTAGTACTGCCGCGTTATCTGGGCGATCACGGCGCCCGCCCGCTCGAACAGCCCGCGGCGCGCCGAGTGCGTGGCCAGCGTGCTCCCGTTGCCCGGCAGGGCCAGGCCGATCGCCTCGGCCAGGCAGTTCATCGAGTTGGCCGTGAACATGCCCGAGCACGAACCGCACGTCGGGCAGGCGGATTCCTCCATGGCCAGCAGCTGCTCGTCCGACACCGAAGGATCCGCCGAGGCCACCATCGGGTCGATGAGGTCCAGCTTGCGGCCGGCGAGGCCGGATAGCCCCGCGGGCGCGCCGGCCTCCATCGGCCCGCCGGACACGAACACCGTCGGGATGTTGAGCCGCATGGCGGCGATCAGCATGCCCGGCGTGATCTTGTCGCAGTTCGAGACGCAGATCATGGCGTCCGCGCAGTGCGCGTTCACCATGTACTCCACCGAGTCGGCGATCAGCTCGCGGCTCGGCAGCGAGTAGAGCATGCCGCCGTGCCCCATGGCGATGCCGTCGTCCACCGCGATCGTGTTGAACTCGCGCGGGATCGCCCCGGCCGCCCGGATGGCGTCGGCTACCACCTGGCCGACCTCACGCAGGTGCACGTGCCCGGGGACGAACTCGGTGAAGCTGTTCGCGACGGCGATGATCGGCTTGCCGATATCTTCCCGGGCGACCCCGGTGGCGCGCAGCAGGGCGCGCGCGCCTGCCATGTTCCTGCCGTGCGTAACCGTACGGGACCGAAGCGGAGGCATGGTGATCTCCCTCAGCGCAGAGCTGGAGCTGATAACGAGATACACAGCCTACCGGGAGGCAGGGTCAGCCGGCGGGGCCTGCGGGAACGCTATATGGGCGGCCTTGTCGATACGCTCGATCTCGCTCGGGCTGAGCAGGTGCGCGTTGCGCCGCTTGGCCCGGCGGCGCAGGTACTTGCGCAGCCGCGGCCCGCTGAAGGTGTCGACGTCCCTGATCTCGGCCACGTCCCACATGATCTTCGGCCCATACACGGCCAAGACCGCGCGGACCGTGACCGGGCTGCCCATCGCGGCGGACAGCAGCTCGGCGGCCTGGTCAGCCTCCCAGTGGGCGTGCTCGAGCCGGTCCTTCATGTTATGCGGCCCGTGCCACAGCTGCCGGTGGCTGCTCGTCCGCACCGGCATCCGCTTGTCCCAGTCCTCGGAGTCGATGGCGAACACGCCCGCCGGCCCGATCACCAGGTGGTCGATCTGGTCCTCGCTGTTCGGGATGGGCAGGATGTGCATGGCCCGGTAGCCCTTGCGCTCCAGGCTGTTGAGCTGCCGCAGCGTGTTCTTCTGGGCGCGGGTCAGCCGGACGCCCACCGGGCCGTTGAACACCGTCCGGGACCGGATGACGGTGTCCGCGATCGCGGCGAGCACGGCGAAGGTCACCCCCCACCGCCAGTCGTGCAGCAGGATCCCGAAGACCAGCCCGGCGATGACCGCGACGATGACCCGCCGCTGCCAGGCCCGCATCCGCGGGTTCCTGGACAGGTGCGCCAAGTTGCCCAGGCGCTGGCCGATGCCTTCCGCCTGCGGCTGTTCCCGGGTGCCGGCGACCGGCGTGACCACGGGCTCCCACAAGCGCCGGGGCCGGGGGTCGACGTCCGTGACGGCGTCGTCCGCGGGCCCGTCCTCCGGGAGGCCGTCATCCGGATCGTCCAGCTCGATCGACTGGTCGGCCGGCGCCCAGCTCTCCCAGAACGGCGCGTCGAGCGGGTCCGCCGCCGCCTCCGGGGGTTCCTCGGAGCTCGGCGCGACCGTCGCGTGGCTGTCGGCCCAGCCCTGATGACCACCCCACGACGGCGTCCCGGCCCGGTCCGGGGCCGCCTCATGCGGTCCCGCCCCGTCCGTCCCGGCCCCGCCGCCAGTGCTGAACGTCGTCGGCGCTACTGCTGACCTGCGATTTCTCAGCTTCGGCCACGCCATCGGTTCTTCACCTACCACCTGAGCGTAACTGCCTTAAGACTCAGCGCACAGCACCGTACTACCACGATTGTGCCCGCTCCCGCTGGACTGAACCAAGGTCATTCGTCCCGATAACACGTCGAACGTCCCGGCCCTCTGGTGGTCTAGCATCTCCTCCATGACCCAGATTCACGAGCTCACCGCGATCGAGCTGGCTGCGGCGATCAGCGCCGGGGAGCTGTCGCCGGTCGCCGTCACCGATCATTATCTGCGCCGGACGGCGGAGCTCAACGACCAGGTGGGTGCCTTCTACACCGTCACCGCCGAACTCGCCGCCGAGCAGGCCCTCGCCGCCGAGAAGGCGGTGGCCCGGGCCGCCGATCCCGCCGAACTGCCGCCGCTGACCGGCGTGCCGATGCCGATCAAGGACCTGAACATGGTAGCGGGCGTGCGGCAGACGCTGGGCTCGCTCGCGTACGAAAACTTCGTGCCGGACACCGACGACTACGTGGTGGCCAAGCTCAAGGACGCCGGCGTGGTCATCACCGGCAAGACGTCCACCCCCGAGTTCGGGCTGCCGTGCTACACCGAGACCAGGATCGGCCCGCCGGCCAGGACCCCATGGGACCTGTCCCGGTCCGCCGGGGGGTCCAGCGGCGGCGCGGCCGCCGCGGTGGCGGCGGGCCTGGCCCCGGCCGCCCAGGGCAGCGACGGCGCGGGGTCCATCCGCATCCCCGCGTCGGTCTGCGGGCTGTTCGGGATCAAGCCGTCCCGCGGCCGGGTCTCGGGCGGCCCGCTCGCCCCCGACCTGCTCGGCTTCGGGGTGGACGGCCCAATCGCCCGCACCGTCGCCGACGCCGCGCTGCTGCTCGACGTGATGACGGGTAACTTCCCCGGCGACATGTACACCCAGCCGCCGCTGCCGCCCGGCGAGTCCTTCCTGGGCCACGCGAGCCGCCCGCCGGGCCGGCTGCTGATCGGCCGCACCCTGCAGCGCCCGGTACCCGGCGTGGACGTCCACCCGGACTGCGTGAAAGCCTGGGACGACGCGAGCGCCCTGCTGGCCAGCCTCGGCCACGAGGTGGAGGACATCGCGATGCCGCTGGGCGAGGACCTCGTGCCGTTCTTCGAGACCATCTACTACACCTACGCCACGCTGACGCCGGTGGACCCGTCGCAGGAGCAAGAACTGCTGCCGCTGACCCGCTACCTGCGCAAGCGCGGCCGCGCCACCGCCGCGCCCGATTTCCTCTTCGCCCAGGCCTACATGCAGTTCGTCACCCGCCCGGCGGTCGCCGCACTGAGCGCCTACGACGCGATCCTCACCCCGACCCTGGCCCAGCCCCCGCGGCCGGTCGGCTACTTCGACGAGGTGGACCCGGCGGAGAACTTCGAGCGGCAGAAGCGGTTCACGCCGTGGACCGCGATCTACAACGTCGCGGGCCTGCCGGCCGTCAGCGTCCCGCTGCACTGGAGCGCCGAGGGCCTGCCGATCGGCGTGATGCTGGCCGGCCGGATGGGCGGCGAGGCCACCCTGATCTCCCTGTCGGCCCAGCTGGAGGAGGCCCGCCCCTGGAGGGGCCGGCACCCCCCGATCTGGGGCCCGCCCGGACGGTAGACCGCCCGGCGCACCCTCCTCGACGGCCTCCGAGCCGCCGCTGCCCGGCCCTAGAATGGTGCTCATCCGGCCGACAGGCCCGGTCCGGAGGGATCAAGCACGATGTCTGGATCATCCTCAAGCCCGACCCGGCCGCCCAGGCCGGCCCCGGCCGAGACCGCGGCGATAGAGGTCCGCCACCTGACCAAGAGCTTCGGCCCGCGGACGGCCGTGGCCGACGTGTCCTTCAGCGTCGCGAGCGGCGAGGTGTTCGGCTTCCTCGGCCCCAACGGGGCGGGCAAGACGACGACGGTGCGGATCCTCGGCACGCTGATCGCGCCGACCGCCGGGTCCGCCGTGGTGGCGGGCCTCCCGCTGGGCCCGGCCACCGCGGCCGAGATCCGCGAGCGCATCTCGATCATGCCGGAAGCCCCGGGGCTGTACCGCCGGCTGACGGTCGCCGAAAACCTGGAGTACTTCGCGCGGCTGTACGGCCTGCCGCGGCGCGAGCAGCGGATAACCGAGGCCCTGGCGGCGGTTGGCCTGGCCGACCGGGCCCAGGACCTCACCGGGAGCCTGTCCAAGGGCCTGCGGCAGCGGGCGGCGCTGGCCCGCTCCCTGCTGAACGATCCGGTGGTCATGTTCCTCGACGAGCCGACCTCGGGACTGGACCCGGTGGCCGCTCACGAGGTCCACGGCCTGATCGCCGCGCTGCGCGACCGCGGCGTCACCGTCTTCCTCACCACCCACCGGCTGGATGAGGCGGAGCGGCTGTGCGACCGGGTCGCGATCATGAGCACCCGCCTGCGCACCATCGGCCGGCCCGACGAACTGCGCGAGGCCATGTTCAGCCGGTCCCTGGCCGTCACGACCGCGGGGCCGCTGGACCGGCCCGATCAGGTTTTCACGGGCCTGCCAGCGGTCCAGGGCTGGCACGCCACCAGCCCGACGACTCCAGCCAGCCCGACGACCCCGGCCACCCCGCCGGTTAACGGCCCGGCCGGTTACGTCCTGACCGTGACCGATCCGGCCCAGGCCGCACCCGCGGTCACCCGCGCGCTGGTGGCGGCCGGGGCCGATGTGCTGTCGATCGCCGAACCGCGGCACACGCTGGAGGACGTCTACCTCGAACTGGTCGAGGACACGGAGGGCCGGGCACGATGAGCATGAGCGCGACCCGCATCGGCGCCGTCATCCGCAAGGAGCTCGCGGAGTTCCAGCGCAACCGGTTCATCCTGACCACGGCGGCCGTCCTGCCGATCGTCTTCCTGGTCAGCCCGACCGCGCAGATTCTCGCGCTCAAGGCCACGGCGGTGAGCACGGTGCTGGAGAAGCGGGTCGAGACCGGGCTGTTCCTGCCGCTGCTGATCCCGGTCTTCGTGCCCGCGATACTGAGCGCGTACGCGGTGGTCGGGGAACGCGAGCAGGAAACCCTCGAGCCGGTGCTGACCACGCCGGTCACCCGGGTGGAATTCCTGCTCGGCAAGGCCGCGGCGATCTTCCTGCCCTCGGTCGGCGTGTCGTACCTGATGTTCGGCATCTTCGTGGCGATCACGCAATTCGCGGCCAGGTCGGCGGTGGCCACGGCGGTGCTGCACGCTCCGCAGCTGCCCGCCGCGCTGGTCTTCATCCCGCTGCTGGCCGCCTGGGCGATCTGGGTCGGCCTGGCCATCTCCGCGAGAGCCACCGACACCCGCGTCGCGCAGCAGCTCAGCACCCTGGCCAGCCTGCCGCCGGTCGCGGTGGTCGCGCTCATGTCGTTCCAGGTGATAAGCCCGACATTCGAGGTGGCCGCCGCGCTGGCCGGCGGTCTCCTGGTGATCGACGGCCTGGCCCTCTTCGCCGTGGCCCGGCTGTTCGACCGCGAGCGGCTGATCACTGGCACCAAGCCGGGCGGCGAAGGCGCGGCGCAGCAGCGGTACCACGTCCGGGGAGCATGATGACCGCGACACTCCCCAACCTCCCCGACCTCCCCGACCTACAGCGACCAGCGGCTACGGCAGCCCGCGCAGGAAGTCGATGAGGCCCGCGAAGTACACCTGCTGGTCGTCGTACATGGCCATGTGGCTGCCGTCCGGGCAGTGCAGGTACCGGCCGCGGGGCAGGCGGCCGGCCATCATCTTCATGTGCGCCGGGTCCATGGTGTCGTGCTGAGCCCCGATGACCAGGGTCGGCACCTCGATCGAGGCCAGTTCGGCCGTCCGCTCCCAGCGGGCCAGGCTGGCGTCGGCGCTGATGCCGAGCTCGCTGGGACCCTGCATGGACACGTAGATCGCCGGGTTGATGTGCGCGAACGCGCGCTGCACCGGATCGGGCCAGTCCGCGGGCGGCATCCGCAGCACGTGGTGCACGTAGTGCTGCTCCATGAGCAGTTCCATGTACGCCGGATCCCCGGTGTCCCCGGCCGCCTCGAACGCCTTGATCTCGGCCAGCGCGTCGGGGTCCATCGCCGGCATCAGCACCTGCTCGGCGTAGGCGTTGTAGGCCGGGACGCTCGACATCATGCTGGAGATGACCAGCCCGCGCAGGTGCTGCTGGTGAGCCAGCGCGTACTCCATGGCCAGGATCCCGCCCCAGGAGTGGCCGAGCAGCACGAAGTTGTCCCGGTTCAGCCCGAGCGCCGCTCGGACCTGCTCCACCTCGTCGACGAACCGGTCCAGGTCCCACAGCGAGGGCTCGTCGGGTGCGTCGCTGAACCCGGAGCCGAGCTGGTCGTAGTAGTAGTACTCGATCCCCGCGGCGGGCAGGTAGCTGTCACAGGCCTCGAAGTATTCGTGGGTGCAGCCCGGCCCGCCGTGCAGGAGCAGCAACCGCAGGCCGGGCTCGTTGCCGACCCGCTTGACCCAGACCTGGAACCGGCCCGCAGGGGTGTTCACCGGGATCTTCCGAACGCCCCCGCTCAGCACGTCGTCCCGGCCGGAATAGTCCAGATAGCCGCTCATCGCCCCTCCTGCGCGTGATGCCACCCGGGGTACGAGGACCCCGGGTGGCATTATCTCCCAGCTCGTCGTCCTGGCCTACGAGAGCGGCCTGGTCACCCCCGGCCGCCGCGACCCGCGCTGAGGCCGCCGCGACCCCCTCACCTCCCTGACTGCAAAAGGATCTTGAACAAGTATTCGCTGACTCTGTTTAACTCTCCACAAGTACGCTATACTGTTCGCAAGGGGTATTTTCTTCCGAACGGACGGTGGTGCATGCCCCAGGACCCGTTCCCCGATCCCGGGCCAGACGGCGAGGCGCCCGCGAGCTCCCCGTTGCGGCCCGCGGCCGAGGACGGTCCGGGTCTGGACGACTGGGACGGCCCGGCCGAGCAGGGCCTGTACGTGTGCCTGCCGGCGGGGCAGGTGACGCTGGCCGGGTTCGCGCAGAACGGTGAGGCCGA
>Ga0310037_10000837_pt1 | contig 17821 bp, 17 predicted proteins | sample Sb_taG_11_FD_200239 | JGI IMG/M metagenome (GOLD analysis project Ga0310037, IMG submission 200239) | Peat soil microbial communities from Weissenstadt, Germany - Sb_50d_3_AS metaG (v2) (version 2) | ecosystem: Environmental > Terrestrial > Soil > Wetlands > Peat | place: Germany: Weissenstadt...
GGCCGGCGAGCTGCTGGGCCACGCCAACCAGCTGGTGCACGCCCTGCGGGCCCAGGGGTTCGGACTGGGCGACGTCGTGGCCACCCTGCTGCCGAACTGCGCCGAGATGCTCGAGGTCTACCTGGCGGCGCTGCAGGCCGGCTGGTACCTGGTGCCGATCAACCACCACCTGGTGGCGCCCGAGGTGGCCTACATCCTCGAGGATTCCGGCGCCAGGGCGTTCGTCGCCCACGAGCGCTTCGGCGACGTGGCCCGTGCCGCAGCGGACGAGGTGGGCCTCGACCCGGCCGGCCGGCTCGGCGTCGGCGCCGTGCCGGGGTTCGCCTCCTACGCCGAGGTACGCGATGCCCACCCGACCACGCTCCCCGATGACCGCACCGTCGGCGACGTCATGAACTACACCTCGGGGACGACCGGGAACCCCAAGGGGATCTTCCGCAAGCTGCTCGGCGTGACCCCCGAGCAGGCCGCACTCGGGCTCTCGGGCCTGCTCTTCCTGTTCGGCATCCAGCCCCAGGACGACAACGTCCACATCATCGGCTCGCCGCTGTACCACACCGCGGTGCTCCGTTTCGGGAGCGCCTCGATGCACCTCGGGCACACGATCGTGCTCATGGACAAGTGGCTGCCCGAGGAGATGCTCCGTCTGATTCAGGAGCGCCGGGTGACCACGTCGCACATGGTGCCCACCCAGTTCCACCGGCTCCTGGCCCTCCCCGAGGACGTCCGGGGCGCGTACGACGTGTCGTCGCTGCGCCACATGATCCACGCCGCCGCACCCTGTCCGATCGACGTGAAGCACAAGATGATCGCCTGGTGGGGGAACGCGGTCGACGAGTACTACGCAGCGAGCGAGGGCGGCGGCACGCTGGTCTCCGCCGCCGAGTGGCTGGAGAAGCCGGGTACCGTCGGCAAGCCCTGGCCCATCAGCGAGATCGCCGTCTTTGACGACGAGGGCAACCGGATCATCGAGCCCAACGTCATCGGCACGGTCTACATGGCGATGCAGTCGGCCGACTTCGAGTACCACGGTGACAAGGAGAAGACGAGGAAGAACCGCATCGGCCCCTTCTTCACCGTCGGCGACGTGGGCCTGATCGACGAGGACGGCTACCTCTTCCTGCGCGACCGCAAGATCGACATGATCATCTCCGGCGGGGCCAACATCTACCCGGCCGAGATCGAGGGGGTGCTGCTGACGCACCCCAAGGTGGGCGACGCCGCCGTCTTCGGGATCCCGAACGAGGACTGGGGCGAGGAGGTGAAGGCGGTGGTCGAGCCGGCCGAGGGCGTCGAGGCGAACGACGAACTGGCCGCCGAGATCCTGGCCTACTGCGCGGACAAGTTGGCCAGGTTCAAGACCCCAAAGACGATCGACTTCACGAACGAGATGCCGCGGGACCCCAACGGCAAGCTCTACAAGCGCAAGCTCCGGGACCCGTACTGGGAAGGGGTGCAGCGGGCACTCTGAGCCTCGTCAGCGGACCTCTTGGACCGAGAAGACGTCGAGGTTGCGGAAGATGGGCGGGCCGTCCAGCAGTTCCCCCAACTTCGCCGCGTACTTGTTGACGACGGGATTCTCCGAGTTCTTCATGGCCTCCTCGTAGGAGTCGAACTCCACGATGACGTAGTAGTGACCGCGCCGCTCCCGGTCCTCGGTGATGGTGCCCTTCCGGGCCAAGAACCCGTCGCCGGCCTCCTCCTCCAGCTGTCGCGACAACGCGTCGACCTCCTCGATCTTCGACGTGTCGAACTCCATGATCTGCACGAAGCCGGGCATGGGCAACCTCCGATCACTCGTCTCGCCGCGCACGCTACCGCCCCAGCGGACCGCGCTCAACGGGTGGGGTGCGGGGGAGGAATGTGGCGACGGTAGCCCTACCATGGGCTCGTGACTCGCCGCCGGGAGCTGGGCACCGACCCGGACTACCTTCGTCAGCGTCAGTACAGGGACCCGTCGAACCTGAACGCTCGGATCGCGCTGCACGCCAAGTACTCCTGGGCCGACGAGCCCTGGTACCCCTGGCTGGCGGGTCTCGTGGAGTGGCCCGCGAACGGCGACGTGCTCGAGGTCGGCTGCGGGTCGGGCGCGCTCTGGGTCAACGTCGCTGCGCTGCTCCCACCACTGCGCCTCACCCTCAGCGACCTGTCCGAGGGCATGGTCGAGGCTGCGACGAATGCCGTCGAACCGCTCGACGGCATCGACCTCGCCGGTGCCCGTACGAGCGATGCGCAAGACCTGCCGTTCCCCGACGCCTCCTTCGACGTCGTCGTGGCGAACCACATGCTCTACCACGTCCCCGAACCGGACCGAGCGGTCGCCGAGTTCGCCCGCGTCCTGCGCCCCCACGGCGTGCTGCTGGCGGCGACGAACGGGCCGAGGCACCTCGACGCCCTCGCCGACCTGTCGCGCCAGGCCCTGGGCTGGTCGCCGCTCGACTTCGCGGACGGGCGGTTCGGGACATCCAGTGGTGCAGCGATCCTCGGCACGGCCTTCACATCCGTCGAGTGGCGGCCGCACCCGAGCTCCATGGTGTGCACCGACCCTTACGACGTGTTCGCCTTCATCGCGTCCACCGCGGCCGGGCAGGAGGCCTCGGCGGACGAGCGCCTGGCCCTGAAGGATGCGATCGAGGACCGCTTCCGCGCCGAAGGCGGGACGATGACCGTCACGGTGGAAACGGGCTGCTTCGTCGCCCGCCACCCCCGACCGGGACGCTGACACAGAGGAGGACCCACATGCAGATAGCCATCATCGGCACGGGCTTCATCGCCACCACGCTCGGACGTTCTCTCTCGGAGGCCGGGCACCGGGTCGTCTACGGCTCCCGACACCCCGAGAGCGAAGACACGCCAGAAGGGGGCGCGAGTGTCTCGTCCACTGCCGACGCCCTGTCCGGCGCCGAGGCCGTCATCCTGGCCCTCCCCGGCTCGGCGGTGTCGGAACTGGCTCTGCAACATGGTGACGCCCTGGCCGGCATGTTGGTGATCGACGCCACGAACCGGATGGGTGCCGACGTGGTGAATGCCAGGGCTTCCCTGCCGCCCACCGTCCGGTATGCCCGCGCCTTCAACACGCTCGGGGGTGAGAACATGGCGGACCCCGTGTTCGACGGCGAGCGCGCCGACATGTTCTTCTCCGCACCGGAGGGCGATCGGGCGACGGTCGAGACCATCATCGAGGGTGTGGGCCTCCGCCCCATCTATGTCGGTGAGGATCAGGAAGCGATCATCGACGCGCTCTTCCAGCTCTGGGTCGCGCTGGCGATGAAGCAGGGGCGCGGGCGCCGGCTGGCGCTGCGACTGCTGGAGGGCTGAGCCCGGCTCGAGCGGAGGGCACCACGACCGCCCGGCCCCAGATCACGGGAACGCCGGCTACAGCGGGTCGAGACCGATCTCGAGTCGAGCCTGTGCGGTCGTGTTCGTGTGGGGGAACGGCTCGTCAGGGACGTCGAGCCGCAAGGCGCCACAGATCGGCTCCCACCCCTCCTCGGGTCGCCATTCGAGAAAGCGGTCCCTCGGCGCCGCCTCCCGGACGAGCTGGTTGTGGGCCAGGTATGCAGCCTTTGCCGACGCCTCGTCCTGCCAATCGTCGGCGAACGTCGTCATCATTCCTCGGCCCATGCGCGTCCAGCCGTCGTCCGGCGCATCGTCGGCGAAATAGGTGGCCAAGGCCACGAAGATCGTGTTCGAAACGCTCGTCCACCACGCATCGACGTCCCGCACCGAGAGGAGGATCAGGGCATCGGGGAACGCGCCGGCGATCTCCGACCAGAACGGGGCGGAGGGCCAGTCCACCGTCGCGGCGTAGCCGCCGAAGAAGTCCTTCCAGGCGGGCGGTCGACCCTCATAGGCGTCGCCCCACGCGTCCGGGTCCGCCGGGCGCTCCCTCACTTCCAGCATGTGGTAACAGGGCCCCCCGAGGAGCTGTTCGAGCGCCGCCTTGAGGGAGGTCGTGCCCGTCCTGCCCAGTCCGGCCCCCACGACCTGAAGACTCATGCACCTCTCCCTCTCACATGGGTGACCACTCCGACGTCATGGAACCGCAACGGGATCCCAAGCCACCGGCCAGGCCCCTCGGAGCTCGGGTTCAGAGTAGTCAGGCATCGTGGACTCATGAACGTGATCGTCGTGGAGTCGTGCCACAGCACTTGGATCTTCGAGCCCCGCCAGTTGCGGTTCTGCCGCATCGTGAAGGGCATCGAGGTCGGACGCCGGCGTGTGTCCACCCAATGGCGCCCGTACCGGGAACTCGAGATCGACGCACGACGTGGCGCCTTCACGGTCTATCTCGACGAGGAGCGGACGCGGCTGATCCGTTCGTCGAGGCACACCCAGGGCTGCCTGGAGTGCGGGGGCTACGACACGATGGAGCTGTCGCTCGAGGACATCCATCGCGCCGTGGCATAGTGCAGCGCCTGCCTCCCGCAGGGTCCGCCGCGTCGGACGCAGGCTGCTCGGTCCAGCCGCGTCTGTCCAGGTGAAAGCCCATTTCCTAAAGATTGTCCCCGTTGGCGACGACAACGCCTCACGGGGACTGTTGCAGCCCGGGTTGGCAGATGCCGGGTGGACGCTCGCCCCGGCAGTGTCAGAAGGGATCGGCGAGTCATGGTCACAGAGGAGGAATGGAGCGGCGAGGTCGCAAAGTCGAAGCGCTTCCGCCTGCTCAGCCCGATCATCGCTCTCGGCGCATTCGCGCTGATCTTCGTGCCGGCCATGATGGCCGGCACCGCGATCGCATCGGGGTTCAACGGCTACCTGGTGTCGGTGGGCCTGATCATGGCGCTGATGCTCCCGCTCGCCTTCGGCCTGGTCGTGCTCGGCGAGCGCCGGCAACGTCTCACCGACGAGAAGGTGCGGCGCCTGAACGATGAGCTCTCCGAGGCGATCGCAGCGGCGGACCGGGAGGCGGTCATCCGGGACTCCCAGGTGCAGCGCCAACGCTTCGAGAGCCGCCTGGCCAACGCGTTGGACATGGCCGAAGGCGAGCCCGAGGTGATCGACGTCATCGAACGCTCCTTTGGCGCCGTGCTGCCCGACGCCCCGGTGGAGTTGCTGTTGGCGGACAACAGCCATGCCCATCTCGTGCGCATGGCGGCGGTCGGACCCGACGGCGAGCCGCCCAGCTGCGGTGTTGACTCACCCGATCGCTGCCCGGCCGCCCGGCGGGCGCAGATTCAGGTGTTCTCCGACAGCGACGACCTCGACGCCTGCCCCAAGCTGCGCAACCGGCCGCAGGGTCGACTCTCAGCCCTCTGCGTGCCCGTGTCCATCATGGGTCGCACCGTCGGCGTCATCCACGCCACCGGCGAGCCCCAGGCTGCGGTCGAGGACGACAGGGTCGACGACCTGGCCACGCTGGCCAAGCTCGCCGGTGCGCGTATCGGACTCCTCCGGGTCATGGCCGAGACGCAGCTGCAGGCGTCGACCGACACATTGACGGGACTACTCAACCGCCGCGCCTTCTCGGAGCAGATCGGCACCATACCCCCGCACCAGCATCCGGTCGCGGTGGCGATGGCGGACCTCGATCACTTCAAGGTGCTCAACGACACCTACGGTCACGAAACGGGTGACCGGGCCCTCCGCCTCTTCGCCCGGGTCCTGCATGACTCGCTGCGGAGCAGTGACATCGTCTCGCGCTATGGCGGGGAGGAGTTCGCCATCGCCTTTCCCGAGTGCTCCGCGATCGACGCCACCCGCGCGCTCAACACGGTGCGCGCCCAGCTCGATGCCGCTATCACCGTCGGTGGGTTGCCCAAGTTCACCGTCAGCTTCGGCATCACCGACGCCGAGCCCGGTGAGGAGCTCAACGCCGTCCTCCGCCGCGCCGACGACGCGCTGCTGCTGGCAAAGCGTCAGGGGCGCGACCGGGTCGTCCTGCACGAGGCGGGCGGCAGCCCGGGTCCGGCCGACGAGCAGCGGGACCTGGCGCAGATGCTGGACGGGCAGCTCTCCGGGGCCGATCACACCTGACCGCCTCGAGTTCACCGGCGAAGCCTCTCGCTAGTATCCGAGAGGTGACGTCGGACGAAGCGCCAGGGCCTGGCGCGCCCATCACCGGGCTCTCGCACGTTCAGCTGCTTGTGTCGGACATCGCGGAGAGTGCCCGTTGGTACAGCACCGTGCTCGGCCTCGTTCCCTATGCCGAAGCTCCCGACATCGGCTACGTGGCGCTGAAACACCGAGAGGCAAGACTGGTCGTGGTGTTGACACAAGGCCCGAGCCCGTCGTGCCGCTTGCCCGGCTCAGCCGGTGAAGTCCTGGACCATCTGGCTTTTGCCGCATCGGATGGTGACTCGCTCACCGACTGGGCCGAGCACCTCAGCGAGCAGGGCATCGACCATGCGGGAGTGGTGTTGGAGAACGGTCACCCGTCCCTGCAGCTGCGCGATCCCGATGGGGTCGCCATCGAGTTGGTTGCACCCTGATCAAAGCGGCGGGACGCGCCAGTTGACCAGGTCGCTGCTCCGCGCGATGCCGATGGAGGCGTGGCCCCAGCCACCGAAGCTCTTCAGGTCGGTGCTGCCGGCGTAGGTCAGATAGTCCTCACCCTGGGGTCCCACACAGAGAAACGCGGAGTTGGCATGCTCGAAATCGACACTCGAGATCCCACTGGAGGAATTGAAGGACTCGCTCGGGACCATGAGTTCACGGCCGGCCTCCCAATGGAGCCAGGTCGACGGTACGGACGGTTTCCCGGGTCCCAAGGCGAAGATAAACGGTTGGTCGAGCGTGTTCGAGGTCGCCACGAGGTGCCACGAGCCGGCGACGGTCAGGAATTCGTAATTCTCGACGGTGTCGTCGTAGACGGTGATGTCGGGCTGCCCGATGATGCGGAACGGTGCGGAAAGGGTTGGGGCCCAGGCGATCTCGAAGTGCTGTGACGTGGTCCCTGCTTTGAAGCCGAGAATCACGCCATGACCGGTGAATGCGAGGGCGCCATCGATCATCCGGCTCGCCAGGCCACGACCGAGCGGGCGTGAGCCTGACCACGATCGCAGCGACGCGTCGCGACTCGTGCGGTACGCCAGGCCGGATGGCGTCTGATAGGTCACGATGAACGTGCCGGACGGAGCACGCACGATGTCGGGCGATGCGGCATTCGGAACGATGACCCGTGGGGTCGTCCAATGCACCAGGTCCCGGCTCGACGAGATCGCCACGCTGAAGCGGACGTGGGGAGCGGACGGGGTCTCGGTCATGTCGCTGTAGAGCATGTGCCAGGCCCCACCGAACCACTGCAGGGCCTGATCCTTCACCCCGTTCGACGAGTACGACAGGATCGGATTGCGTAGTGCGGACCAGTTGATGCTCCGCGGCGGCGTTCCGACGATGCAGTCGTGGTCATGGCCGGCTGCGACGGCGGCTCCCGCCTGCTGCCCGGCCGGGGTGATCAGCGCAACGAATGCTGCGCCGGCCGTGATGAAGATCCGATGCCGCAGGCCCGCTGCCAATGTCTGCCCGGCTCCCCGTCAGGGTGTACGGGAGTCCCGCCCTGGTCGGTTGTGGTCCTCGACCCCCTGGGCCATCATCCGGCGCCACGCCCGGTCGACCAGCGGCGCCTCGGCGACGTTGGCGTTGCCCGACACGATGCCGAGCATCTGGCCCGGCAGCACCTCGATGAAGATCCCGTCGGCCTCCGCCGTCAGCTCGCCCTCGTAGTAGATGCCGCCCCAGGTGAAGATCTTGCGACCGTCGCGACCCGTGAAGCGCGACACCAGCTCGAGGGGCGCCAGCAGCGGCGTCGGCCGGCGGTAGCGCACCTTCAGCGTGCCGGTCATGCCGGCCTGCCCGACGATGATGTTGGCCAGCCCGAGCAGCTCGTCGAAGAGCTCGGCGATGACGCCACCGTGCACGCAGGTCGGCGGGCCCTCGTACTGGTAGCCGAAGGTGACCTTCCCCCGGATCTCGCGCTGGCCGCCCTCACCAGTCACGGCCCACACGTCGACCGGCGGCGCGATGGGGTTGGCGAAGCCGACCATCGGGCTCGTCGGGAAGTGGTCCTGGGGATGTCCGTCCATGGTCGGCTGCAGGCGGGTCAGCTTCTCGGCGGGGGCCGCGGCCTCGAGCCGGTCCGCCAGGGCGGCCAGCTCCGCGCCCGCCGCCGCCAGCTCCTCGTCGCTCAGCGGCAGCGCCACCGCCACGCCGGAGATCCGCCGCATGGCGGCCGCCAGGCGGTTGAGGGGGTTGTCGCCCGTCGTCGACGTCGCGGCGCCGTCCACACCGGGGAACCCCTCCCCCGGCCCCGGGCCCTCCGCCTCCGTCCCCTCGCTCACGAGCGGGTGTAGTTCGGCGTGCGCTTCTCGGCGAAGGCCTTCTGTCCCTCGGCCGCGTCGTTGGACGAGAAGACGGGCCACCCGATCTCGAGCTCGCGGGCGAGGCCGTCCATCTCGGACATCCCCTCGGTCTCGCGCACGCTCCGCTTGATCGCCTCCACCGCCAACGGCCCGTTCGCCCCGATGACGCCGGCGATCTCCAGCGCCTTGTCGAGCGCCGTGCCGTCGGGGACGACGTGGCCGATCAACCCGATGCGCAGGGCCTCCTCCGCCGGCACCTCGCGGGCGGTCAGCAGGAGCTCCATGGCGAGCGTGTAGGGGATCTGACGGCGCAGCCGCACCGTCGAGCCCCCGAGCGGGAACAGCCCGCGCTTGGCCTCGAAGACCCCGAAGACGGCGCTCGCGCCGGCCACCCGGATGTCCGTGGCCTGCAGGATCTCGGTCCCTCCCGCCACCGCCCACCCCTCCACGGCGGCGATCAGCGGCTTGCGCAGGTCGTAGTGGCGCAGGAGGGCCTTCCAGTGCAGGTCCGGGTCCTCGGCCATGCGGGACTGGTACTTCTCGGCGTCGCTGCCGCCCATGGCCTTGAGGTCCATGCCGGCGCAGAACGTCCCGCCGGCGCCGGTGAGGATGGCGCAGCGAATGTCGTCGTTGCCGTCGATCTCCTCCCAGGCGTCCTTCATGCCGACCAGCATGGGGAGGCTCAGCGCGTTCTTCGCCTCCGGCCGGTTCATCGTCACGATGGCCGTCGCGCCGTCGCGCTCGAACGTCAGGTGCTCAGTCGAAACCACGGTCCCCTCCAGAGGTAGGCGCCGATGTTTGGAATGGGTGCCGTTGACTCGCTAGAGCCGCTCGATGATGGTGCCGGTCGCCAGCGCACCGCCGCAGCACATCGACACGAGCCCGTAGGTCTTGTCGCTGCGCTCGAGCTCGTGCAGGATCGTCGTGATCAGCCGGCTCCCGGTCGCCCCGACCGGGTGGCCGAGCGCGATGGCGCCGCCGTTCACGTTCACCTTGTCCCAGTCCACCTCGTGCACCTTGCCCCAACTGAACACGACGGAGGCGAAGGCCTCGTTGACCTCGAAGAGGTCGATGTCCTTCATCGTCATGCCGGCCTTGGCCAGCACCTTGGTCGTCGCCGCGATCGGGCCGTCGAGGTGGTAGTAGGGGTCGGAACCCACCAGAACCTGGGCCACCACGCGGGCCCGGGGCTTGAAGCCCTCGGCCTTCGCGCGCTCCTCGGACATCCACAGCACGGCGGCCGCGCCGTCGGATATCTGCGACGAGTTCCCCGCGGTGTGCATGCCGTCGGGCAGCACGGACTTGAGCTTGGCCAGGGCCTCGGCGGTCGTGTCGCGGGGGCCCTGGTCCTTGGACACCACGATCTTCTCGCCCGAGTGCTCGCCCCGGGGTCCCTCCTCGCCGACGATCGGCGCTTCGATCGGCACGATCTCGCGGGCGAAGCGGTCCTCGGCCACGGCAACGGCGGCCTTCTTCTGCGACTCGAGGCCGAGCCAGTCGACGTCGGCGCGGGTGATGCCGTACTTCTCGGCGATCCGCTCCGCCGCGGTGAACTGGTCGGGCATGTCGTAGGGGAGATCGCCGGGCATGGCCCGGCCCACCCCCGGTGCGGCCGCGTTGGCGCCGAGAGGGATGCGGCTCATCGTCTCGACGCCGCAGGCGATGGACGCGTCGACCGCGTCGGCCGCGATCAGGTTGGCCGCCATGTGGTTCGCCTGTTGCGACGACCCGCACTGGCAGTCGATCGTGGTGGCCGCGACCTCGTAGGGCAGGCCGCTCAGGAGCCAGGCGGTCCGCGTCACGTTGAACCCCTGCTCGCCGGCCTGCGTCACGCACCCGCCGACGACCTGCTCGACCGACGCCGGGTCGATGCCCGCCCGCTTGACCACCTCGACCTGGACCGCGCCCAGGACGTCGGGGGCCCGCAGCCCGGAGAGCCACCCGTTGCGCTTCCCGATGGGGGTGCGCACCGCCTCGATGATTACCGGCTGCGCCATGACGGTCATTCCTCCTGCTGCCACGCCCGGCCCTCGGCCGGCTGCCCGCGTTGGGCTGAATTTAGAACTTGTTCTAACTTTATCACCGGCCCCTCCGGGCCGGCCCCGGAAGTCTGCCCGGGCCAGGTCGCCGGGCGCCAACGCCGCCCCTCCGGCCCGAGACAGCGACGCCGCGGCCTACACGTTCCTGAGCAGCTCCCGGGCGATGACAACCCGCTGCACCTGGTTGGTGCCCTCGTAGATCTGCGTCACCTTGGCGTCGCGCAGGAAGCGCTCGACGGGGAAGTCCTTCGTGTAGCCGTAGCCGCCGAGGAGCTGCACGGCGTCGATGGTGATCGACATGGACGCGTCGGAGGCGAAGGCCTTGGCCATGGCGCCGAAGCTCGTGAGCTCGCCACCCGGGTCGTCGTCGACCATGGCGCAGGCCCGGTAGACGAGGGCGCGGGCGGCCTCGTTGCGCATCGCCATGTCGGCCAGCATGAAGCGCAGGCCCTGCAGGTCGGCGATGGGCCCGCCGAAGGCGTGCCGCTGCTTCATGTACGCCGCGGCGTAGTCGATGGCGCCTTGTGCGATGCCGACCGCCTGCGCCCCGATGGTGGGCCGGCTGCGGTCCAGCGTGTGCATGGCCACCGAGAAGCCCTGGCCCTCCGCGCCGATACGGTGCGACGCCGGGACGCGCACCTCTTCCAGCACGACCTCGCCCGTCGGGCTCCCCCGCATCCCCAGCTTGTCCTCGTGCTTGGCGATGCGGACGCCCCACTCCTTCTCGACCAGGAAGCACGAGATGCCGCGCCCGCCGGCGTGGGCGTCGGTCTTGGCGAACACGATGTAGACGTCGGAGATCCCGGCGTTGGTGACCCAGTACTTCGAGCCGGTGAGGACGTAGTCGTCGCCGTCGCGCACCGCCCGCGTGCGCATGGAGGCCACGTCACTGCCGGCGTCGGCCTCGGAGAGGCAGTAGCTGGCCTGGATCTCGCCGGTCGCCACCCGCGGCATGTAGGCCTGCTTCAGCTCGTCGCTGCCCCAGTTCATGACCGGCAGCATCCCGAGCTTGGAGATGAGGATGGTCAGCGAGGTCGACGCGCAGACCCGGGACAGCTCCTCGATGGCGATGGCCTGGGTGACGGTGTCCGCGCCGGCGCCGCCGTAGGCCTCGGGGATGCCCAGGGCCGGCAGTTCCATCTCCTTGCAGGCCTCGTAGGACTTCCACGGGAACTCACCGTTGCGGTCGACCTCGGCCGCATGGGGCGCCACCTTCTCCTCGCAGAACGTGCGCAGCGTCGCGCGGAACTCTCGTTGGACGTCGGTCAGGGCGAAGGTCGATGCGCTCACCGGCCCATTCTCGCAGAGCAAATCGAACGTCAGTTCATCCTGCTCACAGCGGGCCTCCCTGCGCCGACAGGTGGCGGAGCAGCAGCTCGGACAGCTCCACGGGCGCCATCTCGGGGATCCAGTGCGAGACGTTCTCGAGCACTTCGAACGTGTAGGGCCCGGACACGTGCGCGGCCGTCTCCTCGGCCGTCGCCCGGTCGAACGCGTCGTCGCCGGTGGACCAGACGTAGAGCGTCGGGACCGTCACCGGCTCCAGGCCGTCCACGACGTCGCCGTCCATGGCCCGGTACCAATTGAGCGCCGCCGTCATGGCGCCCGGCTCGGTCAGCGCCGCCACGTAGACGTTGGCGTCGTCGTCGTCGAGACCGGTCTCGGTCAGCAGCGTGGCCAGCCCGCTGCCCGACCCGTCGGGGCCGAGGAGCAGCCGCTCGGGGATCTCCGGCGCGCGGTACGACGCCATCGCCTCGCCAGAGGACGTCCCGAGCAGAGCGTGGCGCAGGGCCAGCGGATGCGGCGTCGAGACGACGCTGAGCGAGCGGATCCTCCCGGGATGCTGCGATGCCACGATCCAGGCCAGCATGCCGCCCCAGTCGTGGCCGACGAGGTCGAGGGTCTCCATCTCCATGCAGTCGGCGAGCGCCAGGACGTCGCCCACGAGGTGCTCGGTCGCGTAGTCACCGACCTCGGTCGGGCGGGCGCCGGGGCAGTAGCCCCGCTGGTCGGGCGCCACGGCCCGGTAACCGGCCCGGCCGAGCGCCGACAGCTCGTCGCGCCAGGCCCACGACGTCTGGGGGAAGCCGTGGAGGAGCAGGACGCGCCGGCCTTCGTGCGGGCCGCTCGCCCGGCCCGTGAAGACGAGGCCGCCGGCCGAGATCTCGAGCCGGTCGATGGCCCCGCTGGTGTGCACGATCAGCGCCTAGGCCGCGATCTCACCCCTCCGGGTGCGGGCTTCTTCGGGATTGAGCCGGAGGATCTCCTCGGGGATGGCGTCGACGAGCCGGCGCTGGGCCACGTAGTCGTGGGCCACGGACGAGAACGCGGCGCGCCGACGCGCCTGCAGCTCGGGGGCCACCTCGTCGAGGAACCCCCACAGGCTCAGCGCGAGCTGCACGTCATAGATCGACGGGGCGCGGCCGAACAGGGCCGCCCGCTTGGAGGCGATGAGCGCGACGCCGGTCAGGGTGTCGTGCTCGGACTCGCCCTCCCCGAGCTGCAGCCCGTGCTCGAAGCGCCGGGCCAGCCGCAGGGCGAACCCCTGGTCGGGACCGGGCGTGCCCACGGAGCGGCCCCGCAGACGGACGGGACCAACGGCCTCGGCCGGGCGGGACGCCGTCCACGGTCCGGGGACGTGGAGGTGCCGGGCCGGCCGGACCTGGTCGGCCTCGGCGATGGGCACGAACGTGGGCTGCGTCATGCGCGGAGGTTAGCCGAGGCCGATCTCAGAGCGGCTCGTCGGCCAGCAACCGCACGACGGGCAGTGTGATGCACGACGGGTGGGCGGCGTCGTGGAAGACCTCCTGGTCCGCCGAGCGCATCGTGGCGCCCACCGCCAGCGGCTCGCCGCTGCCCAGGTTGCGGCAGAACAGCGGGTGGGCGCCGCTCGAGACCTGGAGCCGGATCCGGTGCCCGGCCTTGAACGTGTTGGCGGTCGGCCACATCGCGACGTCGAGCTTGAAGACACCGTCGTCCTCTTTGTGCACCGAGCCGGGCAAGAGTCGCATGATGCCGTCGCTCAGGTTGACGGACCGGCCCTTCTCCGAGACGTCGCACAGGCGCACGAAGAAGTCGGTGTGCTCGAGCGACGAGCGCAGGTACAGGGTCGCCGTCAGCGGGCCGATGACCGTGAGGTCCTCCGAGAGCACCGGGCCGGTGTAGGTCAGCACGTCGTGGCGGTGCTCGCGCCGGCGCTGGTCCTTGCGCCCCGCGGTGATGGCGTTGAGCGACGGTCCGCCAACGGCCGGCGTCGGGTCGTGCGGGTTGTAGTGGAAGCGGTCGGGGCCGCTCTCGGCGGGTGGCGCCGTGTCGAGCGTGCCCCAGCGCCCGAGGTACCACTGCTGCGCCTCCCCCGCCGGAGGCCACAGCGAGAACTCCTGCCAGGTGCGCGACCCCATGACGAAGACGCGCACGGGCGCCCGCGGCTCGTGGCCGGCCCGGTCACCGAGTTGCTCCTCGAACCATTCAGGGCCGTCGCGGACCGTCTCGGCGAACAGGCCGGGGCTGGCGTGGGTCCACGGCCCGATGGTGAGGCGGGCCGTGCGGCCGGCGGCGCGCAGGGCCTCGTAGTCGGCCACCTGGCTCGGCAGGAAGAGGTCGTACCACCCACCGATCAGGCTGGCCGGCGGGACCTTCCCCAGCCGGCGCCCGAAGTCGATCCCGTCCCACCAGGGGTCCCCGGGGGTGCTGTGCTCGAGCCAGTCCTGGTAGGGGGGCGACGGCCGCCCGATCGCCGCCACGTCGCACTTCCCGAGGGGCAGCACGTCGGCGGCGGCCGAGAGCACCCGGATGCCCCGTAACTGGGCGCGCAGGACGGCGCGCCAGCCGAGCTCCTGGTGCTCAATCTGGTGGAGCCAGGTCAGTGCCATCTCGAGCGCGAAGGAGCCGCCCGGGTACACGATGGCGTCACGGATGTTCGACGCGGTGACCTGGAGCCCGAGCGCCTTGACGAAGTCCGGCGCGTCCTGCGCGATCGCCCACTGCGTGATGCCGAGGTAGCTCCCGCCCCACATGACGAGGCGGCCGTCGAACCACGGCTGTGCCGCCACCCACTCGAGGGTCGCCTGGCCGTCGGCCTGCTCGTGGCGGACGGGATCCCACTCCCCCTCGGACCCGAACGTCCCCCGGCAGCTCTGGATCACGGTCTGGTAGCCGCGCTCGGCGTACAACCGTCCGAGCGGGCCGATGATGTGCCGCCCGTACGGCGTGCGGATCAACACGGTCGGCCGGCCATCCGAAGCCTGGGTGGGGAACCAGCGGTCGGCCAGCAGGACGGTGCCGTCGGGCATCTTGGCCGCCAGGTCGCGCTCGACCGAGACGTCGGTGGTGTCGGGCGGGGGGAGCTTGACCAGCGACGCTGCCATCCGGCTCCACACGGTCATGTCGACCCCCCTGTGTTCCCCCTCGACGGTGAGTGGCTGCCCGGTACCCGGCTAGGTCGCGTGGAGCAGCCCGAAGACGATCGAATCGTAGAGGGCCTGCCAGCTCGCCTCAATGATGTTCTCCGACACCCCGATGGTGGTCCAGGTGCGCTGCCCGTCGGTCGTGTCCACCAGGACCCGGGTCACGGCGCCGGTGCCCCGGCCCGTATCGAGCACGCGCACCCGGTAGTCGGTCAGGTGGATGTGGTCGAGCGCGGGGAACTTGGCGCCGATGGCGCCCCGCAGGGCGCCGTCGAGCGCGTTGACGGGGCCGTTGCCCTCGGCGACGGCGACGATGCGCTCGGGCCCGACGTGGACCTTGACCGTGGCCTCGGTCATCACCGCAGTGGTGGCGGCGCCGTCGGCATCGAGGTCGGCGCGCTGGCCGTGGTCGGTGATGACCCGGAACGACTCCACCGTGAAGTAGTCCGACACCCATCCGGTGGCGCGGCGCAGGAGGAGCTCGAGGGAGCCGTCGGCCACCTCGAAGTGGTAGCCCTCGTGCTCCAGGCGCTTGAGCTCGTCCAGGACCCGCCCGATGACCTCGCCGTCGAGCTCGAGCCCGAGCTCGTCCGCCTTCATGGCCAGCGTCGAGCGCCCGGCCATCTCGGAGACGACGACCCGGGTGCCGTTGCCCACGAGGTTCGGCTCGACGTGCTCGTACAGGTCGGCGCTGCGGGCAACCGCGCTGGCGTGCAGGCCGCCCTTGTGCGCGAAGACCGAGTTGCCGACGTAGGGCTGCTGCGGGTCGGGCGCGATGTTGACCAGCTCGGCGATGTGGTGCGCCACCGGCGTCAACCGCTCCAGCCGGTCGGCCGGGATCGTGCGGATCTTGAGCTTGAGGGACAGGTTGGGGATGGCGGCCGAGAGGTCGGTGTTGCCGGCCCGCTCGCCGTAGCCGTTGATGCACCCCTGCACCTGGGTCGCCCCCGCCTGCACCGCCACCAACGAGTTGGCCACGGCGCAGCCGGCGTCGTTGTGGCAGTGGATGCCCAGCTGCGCACTCGTGCGGGCGCGCACGTCGGCCACCGCCTGTCCCACGTCGTCGGGCAGCGAGCCGCCGTTCGTGTCGCACAGGACGAGTGCGTCGGCCCCGGCTTCCTCGGCGGCGGCCAGGACCGACAGCGCGAAGTCGGGGTTGCCCCGGTAGCCGTCGAAGAAGTGCTCCGCATCGAGGAAGACGCGCAGGTCGTGCTCGCGCAGGTAGCGCACGGAGTCGGCCACCATGGCCACCGCCTCGTCGAGGGACGTGCGCAGCGCCTCGGCCACGTGGCGGTCCCACGACTTGGCCACGATGCAGGCGACCGGGGCGCCGGCGTCGATGAGGTTGGCGAGGACGGCATCGTGCTCGGGCCTGACCCCGGCCCGGCGGGTGGAGCCGAACGCGACCAGCGTCGCCGTGCCCAGCGTGAGCTCCTTCTTGGCGCGTGCGAAGAACTCGATGTCCTTGGGGTTGGCCCCGGGCCAGCCACCCTCGATGTAGGTCACCCCGAGATGGTCGAGCTGCTCCGCCACGCGGAGCTTGTCGTCGACCGTCAGCGAGAGGCCCTCCTGCTGGCTTCCGTCCCGCAGGATGGTGTCGAAGATGTCGACCGCCTCGGGCAGCTCGGGCAGGGCGTAGTCGTGGGCATGGGCGTTGTGGCCGTGCGCGTGGGTGTGGCGTACGCCGCCGTGGCTGTGCTCTCCGGCGCGGTCAGTCGACATGGTCCAGCCATTCCTTGTACTGGTCGACCTCGCCGCGCACGGTGGCGAAGTAGATCTGCTGGATCTCCTTGGTGATCCGTCCTGGGTGCCCCGGGCCGACCGGGCGGTCGTCGACGGCGCGGATGGGCACGACCTCGGCCGCGGTGCCGGTGAGGAAGGCCTCGTCGGCGAGGTAGAGGTCCGTGCGGATGATGTGCTCGTGCCGCACCTCTATCCCGAGGTCCCGCGCGATGGTCTCGACCGAGTTCTGGGTGATCCCCTCGAGCGCGCCCGCGTCGGAGGTGGGCGGCGTGATGATCACGCCGTCGCGCACGATGAAGATGTTCTCGCCGGTGCACTCGCTGACCCGGCCGTTGGGGGCGAGCAGGATGGCCTCGTCGTAGCCGGCCTTGATCGCCTCCACCTTGGCCAGCGAGGAGTTCACGTACATGCCGGTGCCCTTGGCCGCGGTCGGCACCGCGTTGGGGTCGTGGCGCTGCCACGAGCTGATCTTGCACGACACGCCGTTCGCCACACCCTCGTCACCGAGGTAGGTCCCCCACGGCCAGGCGGCCACCGAGACGTTCACCGGGCACGGCAGCGGGTTGAGGCCCATCTCGCCGTAGCCGAGGTAGACGAGCGGCCGCAGGTAGCAGCCGTCGTGCATGCCGTTCACCCGCACGACGAGGCGGGTGGCCTCCATGACCTCCTCGACCGTGTAGGGCACGTCGATCATGAAGACCTTGGCCGAGGCGAACAGCCGCCGGATGTGGTCGCCCAGACGGAAGATGGCGACCCCCCGGCTCGTCGGGTAGGCGCGGATCCCCTCGAAGACGCCCGAGCCGTAGTGCATGGTGTGCGTCAGCACGTGCACGGTGGCGTCGGCCCAGTCGACGAGCTCGCCGTCCATCCAGATCTTCTCGGTCGGGGTGATGGGCATTGCGGCTACAGCCTTTCTGCGATGGCGTCGCCCACGGAGGTCGTGGACAGCTGCTCGTTGGAGGTCGGAAGGTCGGGGTTCGACATCTCGTTGGTCTGCTCGGCGACCGCCTTCTTGATCCGGCCGGCGGCGTCGGCCTCACCGAGGTGCTCGAGCATGAGCGCCGCCGAGTGGATGGCGGCGAGCGGGTTCGCGATGCCGCGGCCCGCGATGTCGTGGGCGGCGCCGTGCACGGGCTCGAAGAGCGACGGCCCCGTGCGGTCGGGGTTCAGGTTGGCCGAGGCCGCGAAGCCGATGCCGCCGCTGACGGCGCCGGCCAGGTCGGTGAGGATGTCCCCGAAGAGGTTGTCGGTGACGATGACGTCGTAGCGCTTGGGGTCCTCCACCAGGTAGATGCAGGCGGCGTCGACGTGGTTGTAGTCCCAGTCGACCCCG